>Ga0073906_1005435_pt1 | contig 11431 bp, 11 predicted proteins | sample Inofromicrocosms_FD_65485 | JGI IMG/M metagenome (GOLD analysis project Ga0073906, IMG submission 65485) | Mouse cecum microbial communities from Vienna, Austria - Inoculum for glucosamine and mucus D2O microcosms | ecosystem: Host-associated > Mammals > Digestive system > Large intestine >... | reverse complement strand
CGTCGATAAAGGCGGTGACGTACCCCCGCTCCACGCACTGGCGCATGATCTGCATGGTGGCGGGGATGATGATGCAGCGGACGCCCGGCGCAATCTTTTTGCCCTTGAGGGTGTTGTAGGCGGTCTCCATGTCCTCCATGCGCCCGTTGGTGCAGCTGCCGATGACCACCTGATCTACCTTGATGTCATGCAGCTCTTTGGCGGGACGGGTATTCTCCGGCAGGTGGGGGCAGCTGACGGTGGGGACGATTTGGGTCAGGTCGATTGTGATCGTCCGCTCATATTCCGCATCCGGGTCAGCCTCGTAGATGACCGGCTTGCGCTCACAGCGGCCCTCCATATAGGCCATGGTGCGCTGGTCCACGGGGAAGATGCCGTTTTTCGCCCCGGCCTCGATGGCCATGTTGCAGATGCACAGCCGGTCGTCCATAGTCAGGGACGCCACGCCGGGGCCGGTGAACTCCATGCTGCGGTACAGCGCGCCGTCCACGCCGATTTGCCCGATGATGGTCAGGATCACGTCCTTGCCGCTGCATGTTTTCGGAAGCTCCCCCGTCAGCTCAAAGCGGATGGCGGAGGGGACCTTGAACCAGGCGGTGCCGGTGGCCATGCCGGCGGCCATGTCGGTACTGCCCACGCCGGTGGAGAACGCGCCCAGAGCGCCATATGTACAGGTGTGGCTGTCCGCGCCGATGATGCAGTCCCCGGCGGTCACCACGCCCTGCTCCGGCAGGAGGGCATGCTCGATGCCCATCTTGCCCACGTCGTAGAAGTGGCTGACGCAGTGGGCGCAGGCGAAATCCCGGCACTGCTTGGACTGCTCGGCGGCTTTGATGTCCTTGTTGGGGACAAAGTGGTCCAGGACGACGGCGATCCGGTCCTTGTCGAAGACCTTCGTAAAGCCCGCCTTGTTGAACTCGTTGATGGCCACGGGGGTGGTGATGTCGTTGCCCAGGACCAGGTCCAGCTTCGCGCTGATGAGCTGCCCCGCCTCCACGCGATCCAGGCCCGCATGGGCGGCCAGGATCTTTTGTGTCATTGTCATTCCCATAGGTTGTCGCTCCTTGAAAGAGTTTTAGTTGATGGTGTCTATATCCTCAAAAATATCCTCCAGACGGATGGTCAGGTCGTCAAAGAGGCTGCACTGGAACTCCGTCTGCACGGCGGCTCTCTCCGCTTCGGTCATCATATTCAGCACATAGTCCGGGCAGAGGACGTACACCGCGTGGAGGGCCAGCCGCCCGTCCTCCTGCAGATACTGCTCCACGCTCTTGTTGGCGGGATCGACGATCCAGTATTCCCGGACGCCGGAGGCCCCGTAGACCTCCATCTTATGGCGGCGGTCGTTTTTAGCCGTACTGGGAGAGAGGACCTCCACCACAAGGTCCGGCGCGCCGTGTACGCCGTCGAACCTGATTTTGCTCCGGTCGCATACGACCATGCCGTCGGGGATGAATTTGTTCTCCGGAGAGAGGTAGACGGCCTCGCCGTCGCCGAAAGAAACACATTTCTTTTTCTTGAGATATGTTCCCAAAATAATATGAATATTGCCGGCAACGATATTATGACTGGTTGCAGCCGGGGACATCATTATAATTTCCCCGTTAATCAGTTCTTCCGAAAATGTTTCCTGGTATGCCAGATTATCACGCATGGTCTGTTCCCTCCTCATCCAACATTTCGTCAAAGGATTCATAACGCTTGTACCGGTCCGGATGCTTTTTCATTTCTTCATATTCGTCCAGCGCGGCTTTTGTCTCCGCATTCGGTATTTGCCGCCTGATTTCAAACGGAATGCCGTCATGCATCACAGCGGAACGCAGGAACATATTGATTGCAGAGGACATGCTTAATCCAAGGTCATTGAAAAGGGCTTCCGCCTCCTGCTTCAGCACCGAATCTACACGCACATTAATATTTGTCGTAGCCATATGGCAATCACCCCTTTTCCGCTATTATATGTCTTTCTGCAAGCATTGTCAATCAAATGCAGGGATTTGTTTTGCTTTGTTTTACAGCGCGGTTCCGGCAGAAACGTTATTTTTTATCCAGCCGGGAAATAATCATCCCCGTACACACAACGACCACAACGCACAAATACATCCCGATCCCCAGGGTCACGGCGTCCCCATAGGGCATGCCATTGAAAAGACTGCCTGTCAAATCCGAAAAGAACATCCCGCCAAGCGCCACGAGGATACCCGCCGCTAAATATTTGAGAATGCCTTTCATAACCCGTCAATCCCCCGCCACCATATTATTATAGGCGCTCAGCAGCGCGTGGGCGCTGGCGCGGATAATATCCGTATCCGTCCCCACGCCCCAGCTCATGGCCCCGTTCTCCCGCTCCAGCCCGATATACGCGGCGGCGGTGCTGTCGGAGCTGGCCCCCTGAATGCTGTGCTCGGTATACTCCCGCAGCTTGTAATCTGCGCCGGTGTACGCTTTCAACGCATTGCTGATGACGTCCAGCGCACCGTTGCCCTCGGCCTGCAGCGTGGTCTCCACGCCATCTCTGGAAAAGGTAATCTCGGCGCTGCTCTCGCCGGTCCAGTGGCTGAAGTGCATGTCGGCGATGGAGACCGGCGCGTCGTGGTTGAAGTAGTGCCGCCGGAAAATCTCCCACACGTCCCCGGCCTTCAATTCCCGGTGCTCGTGGTCGGACACGCCCTTGCACAGATAGCTCAAATGCTCCCGCATCTGGGGCGGCAGCACGTAGCCGTAGTGCTGCTCCAGCAGGTACCCGATGCCCCCCTTGCCGCTCTGGGAGTTGACCCGGATGACGTCCGCGTCATAGGTCCGGTTGATGTCCGTGGGGTCGATGGGGATGTAGGGGACCGTCCACTTCCTGCTGTTCTTCTCCTCCCGCCACTTCATGCCCTTGGCGATGGCATCCTGGTGGCTGCCGGAGAAGGCGGCGAAGACCAGGGCCCCGGCGTAGGGGGTGCGCTCGTAGACGCGCATGCGGGTACACTCCTGGTACACCTTGGCAATGGCGGGCATGTCGGAGAAATCCAGCCGGGGGTCCACGCCGTGGGAGTACATATTCATGGCCAGGGTGATAATATCCACGTTGCCGGTCCGCTCGCCGTTGCCGAACAGGGTGCCCTCCACCCGGTCCGCCCCGGCCAGCAGCGCCAGCTCCGTGTCCGCCACGCCGGTGCCCCGGTCGTTGTGGGGGTGGATGGACACGGTGACGTGCTCCCGGTACTTCAGGTTCTCGCACATGTACTCGATCTGGCTGGCGTACACGTGGGGCAGGCTCATCTCCACCGTCACCGGCAGGTTGATGATGACGTTGTTGTCCGCCGACGGCTCCAGCACGTCCAGCACCGCGTTGCACACCTCCAGGGCGTATTCCGGCTCCGTGCCCGTGAAGCTCTCGGGGGAGTACTCAAAGCGGAAATTGCCCTCGTACTCGGCGGCCAGCTTTTTGATGAGCCTGGCCCCGTCCACGGCGATCTGCCTGATCTCCTCCTTCGACTTGCGGAAGACCTGCTCCCGCTGGGCCTTGCTGACGGAATTGTAGATATGGATGATCGCGCCGGGCGCGCCCTTGCAGGCCTCGAAGGTCTTGCGGATGATATGCTCCCGGCACTGGGCCAGCACCTGCACAGTCACGTCCTGGGGGATCATGTCCCGCTCGATCAGTGTGCGCAGGAATTCATACTCCGTCTCCGACGCGGCGGGGAAGCCCACCTCGATCTCCTTAAAGCCCACATCCACCAGCAGCTGGTAGAATTTCAGCTTCTCCTCCAGGCTCATGGGGATCACCAGGCTCTGGTTGCCGTCCCGCAGGTCCACGCTGCACCAGGCCGGCGCTTTCTCCACGTGGTCCTTTTCCACCCACTTCAGATGCCGGCCAGGGGCGGGAAAGTAGCCCACGCTGTACTTGCTTGCGTCCATCATAATATAAAACATCCTCCTTTGGCAATAGTAAATTTTGACCTGACGATTTCGCCGGGAGCGGCGGGAACGGCAAAAAGGCCCCGCCTCTTACCTGAAAGAGACAGGGCCATGTATATACAGACCTTGCGGTACCACTCTTCTTGCCGCGTACGCGACCGCTCACCGTGACAACAATCACTCCCCGGTGTAACGGCCGGGCGCCGTCCGCCCTACTGGGAGCCCCAGGCTCCGTTCAGACCAGCCGCTCCGGGGCCAGTATGCGGAACATCCATCCGCCGGCTCACACCATCCGCCGGCTCTCTGTAAGCAGGAACGGGACCGCTTTTTCCCCATCGTCGCGTTTCATAGCAAGTGTTGATAAAATTGTCGTCTGTATTATAGCACGGCTCATGATTTTGTCAAGGGGTTTCTTCCAGGAAAGTACCTGTTTCTGGCAATTTTTGTCACTTTGTACGAACATTTCCTCTCCGCCCGCCGGATTCTTTCCCAGTCTCCCAAAGGCCCCCGGCGGACCCGTCTGCCTTCTGCCCGGTAATTTTCGGAAAAAGTCTGAGAATTTTGGCATAAAAACACTTGCAATCTTTCGCAAAGCAGGGTATGATAGGAAGGAAACATAAATTGCGGGAAGCGCGTTTGTGGTTTCAACGGCAGCACAGGGCGGCGGTACTCCTTCCTATTACCTTGATTCCGTCTCCGGAGGCGCTTGCCGGATACTCTATTTTTATTTAGGAGGTTTAAAGGAAGGTATGAAAAAAAGAATTTTAGCACTACTGCTGACGCTGTGCATGGCGCTGACGCTGCTGCCGGGCATGGCGCTGGCTGCGGACGCTGCCTCAGGCAGCGTAGGCGGCGTGACGTGGGTTATCGGAGAGGACGGTACGATGACCTTCAGTGGAAGCGGCGCGATTCCTGAGAATTTTTCGTACGCAAACATGCCTTACAATGACGATTATGCAAATTATGCACAATGGCTTGCTTTGGTCAGGAGCGTAAAAAAGATCGTTGTTGAAGATGGTATCACCGAAATCGGAGATTTTGCGTTTGAACATTTTGCGCTGACCGCAAAATCGGCGGAAATCCCGGACAGTGTGACAACCCTTGGTAAAGCGGTTTTCGGCGGCAAGGGCGATGAGGATGTTACCGTTTATTGCAGCCGCAACAGCGCCGCATGGAAATGGGCTGTGGACGCTTTTGACTGTGAGCCGGCAGAAAAAGGCGGCATTGTGACGCCTCCGACACCGGACACAGAACTGCTGGAGGTGCTCTATAATCAAATCCCCACTTTGACCGGCGACATTATTGACCGCAATCAGATCAAGTGCTATGGCACGGAAGGCGTTACAGACGCTAAAGTGAATTTCACCGTCAACGAAAATCAGCGCTTTGACCACGATGAGGTAAATAACGCCCTGTGCTTCAAGGTCTCTGTAACTGCAGCGGCCGCCCTGCCTGTGACGGTTACGTTCCCCATCCCTGCCGGCATCGACTGGAACGATCTGGTGCTTCTGCGGTATGACGTCACCGATCGCGTCTGGGAGGACGCGAAGCCCGTGGTAGACAAAGCCGCCGGAACCGTGACGTTTGTTTTGGAGACTGTGGAATGCGAATATGTGATTGCTGAGACAGCCCCCACCGACTACATCACTATCCTCAAATCCGACAACGGCGAGATCATCCCCAGCGTCCGCCACGCCGAGGCGGGCGAGCGCGTGACACTGAACGTCCACCCCGACAAGGGCTATGAGCTGGACGAGCTGACGGTCACCGACAGACGGGGCCGCGATATCGCCCTGCGCGCTCTGGGCGACAGCGCCTACACCTTCCTTATGCCCAACGTCCGTGTGACGGTGGAGGCCACATTCAAGGCCATCAAGGACACCACCACCCCCGAAACCACCGACCCCGCTGACGAGGAGTTCAACGGCCTGGGCACCCCCGGTATCTCCGGCATCGTCCTGAACCCCGCCGCCATGCCCTACACCGACGTGAAGGGCCCGGATTGGTTCTATAACAACGTGGAGTATATGTGGAAGCACTATCTGATGAGCGGTGTTTCCGACACCCAGTTCGCCCCCAACACCACCACCAACCGCGGCATGATCTGGACCATCCTGGCCCGGATGAACAATGTCCGCACAGACATCAACCCCGGCTCCACCTGGTATGAGAAGGGTATGCTGTGGTGCAAGGAGCAGGGCATCACCGACGGCACCAACCCTCTCTCTGACATTACCCGCGAGCAGCTGGTCACTATGCTCTGGCGCAACGCCGGCAAGCAGAGCGGCAGCGGCGATCTGAGCAAGTTCAGCGACAGCGCCGACGTCAGCGAGTATGCGGTCACAGCCATGCGCTGGGCCGTGGGCAACGGCATCCTGAACGGCGAGAACGGCCAGATCAATCCCCAGGGCACCGCTACCCGCGCTCAGGTCGCGGCCATGGTCGCCCGCTACGGCGACAAGATCGTGCGGTAAGCATCCCGGCGGCACAATCGCATAACAACGAAGAGACCCGTACCGGCAGTCAAATCCCGCCTGTACGGGTCTTTTTTCAGAGAGTTTCGTATGGAAAGGGGAAACACTATGCACAATTTTTCCTATTACGCGCCCACGCAGGTGGTCTTTGGCCGCGGCGCGGAGGCACAGGTTGGCGCGCTGGTCAAGGCCCAGAACTGCCGAAAGGTCCTGCTGCACTACGGCGGCGGCAGCGCCCAGCGCTCGGGGCTGCTGGACCGTATCCGCGCCGCGCTGGAGACGGAGGGCGTGGCCTTCACAGAGCTGGGGGGCGTGGCCCCCAACCCCCGGCTGAGCCTGGTCCGGCGGGGCATCGAGCTGTGCCGCCAGGAGGGGGTGGACTTCATCCTGGCCGTAGGCGGCGGCAGCGTCATCGACTCGTCCAAGGCCATCGGCTACGGCGTGACCAACGAGGGCGACGTGTGGGACTTCTATGACCGCAGGCGGCAGGCCGCGGCGTGCCTGCCCGTAGGGGTGGTGCTGACCATTGCCGCGGCGGGCAGCGAGATGAGCAACAGCTCCGTCATCACCAACGAGGACGGCGGCGTCAAGCGGGGGTACAGCAACAACCTCTGCCGGCCCAGGTTCGCCGTCATGGACCCGGAGCTGACCATGACCCTGCCGGACTACCAGACCGCCAGCGGCTGCACGGACATCCTGATGCACACCATGGAGCGCTATTTTACGGGCCGGGGCGGCAACTCGGCGCTGACCGACGGCATCGCCGAGGCCCTGCTGCGCACGGTCATGGACAGCGCCCGCGTCCTCCGGGACGACCCCCGGAATTACGACGCCCGAGCGGAGGTGATGTGGGCCGGGAGCCTGTCCCACAACGGCCTGACCGAGTGCGGCAATGGCGGCAACGATTTTTCTGTCCACGCCCTGGAGCACGAGCTGAGCGGCATGTACGACGTGGCCCACGGCGCGGGATTGGCGGCGCTGTGGGGCAGCTGGGCCCGCTATGTGTACCGGGACTGCCTGCCCCGGTTTGAGCGGTTCGCGGTTCGAGTGCTGGGCGTCCCGGCGGGGGCGGACGCGGAGGAGACTGCGAGAGCGGGCATTGAGGCCATGGAGGACTTTTTCCGGTCCATCGGCATGCCCACCAATCTGCATGAGCTGGGGGTGGAGCCGTCGGAGGAGGACCTGGTAACGCTGGCCCGCAAGTGCGCCGTGGCCACCGGCGGGGTCAAGGGGTCCGCCAAGCAGCTCCGCGAGCCGGATATGCTGGCCATCTATCAAATGGCGGTGTGATCCGAGTTCCCGCAGGGGGCATCAGATGAAAAAATCGGCGACAAGGATGAGTCGTTGCTATGGCTGTCGCTGTTCAGGGCAGAGACCGAGGAGGATTTGAACCGAATCAAAGGAATGGGGGTGCCAACCATGGAACATGCTATCAGTGCGTATTACAGCATCACCGCATCGCCGGAGTTTCACGAGATCGAGCGGCTGCGTGAGAAGGCACGGCATGATGAGGCCCAGGCGTTATCTCATGCGGAACAGCAGGGAATGCAAAAGGGACTGCAGCAGGGTCTGCAGCAGGGAGCACTCAAGATCGCCAGAAACCTGATCGAAACAGGGATGCCGCTGCAGCAAATCTCTGCGGTAACCGGCCTGACTCAGGGCGAAATAGAGAATCTGTTTACGGTTTCCTGAGAAAACATACCTGCAAGAACCTGTTTGACAAGTTTTTCTGCCTGAGCGGAACAGGCGGGCCAGAGGCCCCCAACCGCTCAGGCAGAAAATTTTTCATCTGCCCGGAAAATCCCGCGACCTTTTTCCATTTCCTTCGTATATACTGATAGAACCGGTTCCGGAAGCGCCTGAGGAAGTGAGACCTTGAACGAACAAAAGCTGATCCATAAACTGAAGCAGGGGGACCGCCTGGCCCTGGACCGGGCGATGGACACCTATACGCCCTACCTGGCCGCCGTGGTCTGGCGCGCCCTGGGCCCCGCTGCATCTGCGGAGGACGTGGAGGAGATCGTCTCCGACGCCTTCCTGGCCCTCTGGTCCCACCGGGACAGCCTGCGTCCCGACGGTCTCAAGTCCTGGCTGGCCGTTGTGGCGCGGAACAGAGCCATCGACCGCCTGCGCGCCGCGCCGCCCACGCCCCTGCCCCTGGACGAGGTGCGGGAAGCGGACGGACCCACCCCGGCAGAGGAGCTGGAGCGGCGGCTCTTTTCCGATGCCCTCCGGCGGGCGGTGGAGGCCCTGCCGCCGCCGGACGGCCAGCTGGTGCTGCGCTACTACTACGAGGAAGAAAAACTGAAGGATATTGCCAGGGACCTGGACCTGTCCGTCCCGGCGGCCAAGAGCAGGCTCTTACGGGCGCGGCGGCGGCTGAAGGAGGTCCTGGTGAAAGGAGGTCTGGCGGATGACACGGTTGGATAAACTCTGGCGGGCGGTGGACGGCCCCGGCGCGCCGCCCCAGGTGGACGGCAGGCGGGTCAGGGCGCGGGTCAACGCCGCGCTGGACGCCGGATGTCCGGAAAGGAAAATCTATATGAAAAAGAAACTCAGCCTGGTCCTGGCTGTTGCGGCGGCACTGGCCATCATGGGGACCGCCTTTGCCGCCGTGGTGGACTGGGACGCCCTGACCGCCCACTTCAAGGGGGATGTTTCTCCAGCCCTGGCGTATCTGGACAGCCAGGTCCGGACGGTCAGCGACGAAAACTATACCCTGACGGTAGAGAGCGCGGCGGCAGACAAGAACACGGTCTACTTTGTGCTCAGCGTTTCCGCCCGCAGCGATACGGCAAAGGCGTTCCTTGCCAGCGATGATTTCGATTCCATGGACACCTTTGACGCCTGGGCCACCACACCGGTTGGCGCAACAAAGATGCTCTCCAGCATGGGATACCATGAGCTGGACGCGGAGACAGAGGATTGCCGCCGGTACGCGCTGGACGCCAGCTTTTTCAAGCAGCTGTCCGCCTCTGATACGGTCGCTGTCCGCTGCGGCTATATGGATGAAGACAGCTGGATAGAGCTCCCGGTCACCCCGGCCCCCTCGGTCACGGTGAAGATCAGGGCTTCCGGCACGGGGGTGGAAGGTCTTCACTGCCGGCCCGCCGGTTCCCCCGGCCAGCTGACCATCAGGGACATCACCCTCTCCCCCTTTACCTGCCAAATCCGGATGAACCGCCCCAATATGGACATTGAGCCCCGCCTCCTCCTGCGCACGAAGGACGGGAGCATCCGCACCCAGGCCCAGTTTCTGACTGGCGAGGGCGGCGATGCGAGAGAATACAGCTACCAATGCAAAGAAGTCCTGGACTTGGACAGCATATACTCTGTCATCATCTTCGACATGGAGTACCCCCTGGACGGCTCCGCCCCCACCCCGGTGGAGCACGACCCGTCCCTGGACCCCTTCACCGTGAAGCGGATGGAACCCCTGTCGGAGGGCGCCGGGTACTCCCTCCCGGCGAAGGAGCTGACGGAGAAGCTGGGCGGGACCTTCCGCCAGAACGCCGCCGGGGATGAGGCGACATGCGCCTACCGGGACGCCGAGATCGTCCTGAAGGCCGGGAGCCGGACCGCGCTGGTCAACGGCCAGCCTGTGGAGCTGAAGGACGCCCCGGCCATGCAGGACGGCGTCCTGGCCGCGCCGTACGGCGTGTTTGTTGACGCCTGGGAGATCGACGCCTACGTCCAGCGGGAGGAGGGCGAGCGGATCAGCAACCACGAGACCCGGCTGATCTGGCACGACTGGTATGTCATTCCGTAAGATCCGGCAAAAAGCAGTCCCCTCCGGCGAAATCCGGAGGGGCGTTTTTGCGGGCCGGTATGGCATTGCCTTTTGCGGGGAATGCTGGTATAATATGTAACGCAATCTTAACAGGCCCGGACCGCCGGGCGGAGGTAATCAGCATGAAAACTGGCATTGTGGACGTGGGCGGCGGCATGCGCGGGATCTTTGCCGCCGGCGTCTTTGACTACTGTATGGATCAAAATATCGGCTTCGACCTGGTCATCGGCGTCTCGGCCGGCAGCGCCAACGCCGCCTCCTTCCTCGCCGGACAGCGGGGAAGGAATTATCGCTTTTATACGGAGTACTCCTTTGAAAAGGAGTATATGAGCCTGAAAAATATGCTCACCAAGCAGTCCTATGTGGACCTGGACTATGTGTACGGAACCCTCAGCAATTCCACCGGCGCCCATCCCCTTAACTTCCAGGCCCTGATGGACAATCCCACCGCGCTGCTGGTGCCCGCCACCAACGCCGTCACCGGCAGCACCAAGTACTTTGAGAAATCCGACCTCCAACAGGACAACTACGACATCTTCAAGGCGTCCTCCGCGCTGCCGGTCCTGTGCAGCCCCTACATGGTCAACTGGCTGCCCTATTACGACGGCGCGCTGGGGGACCCGGTCCCCATTGAGAAGGCATTCCAGCAGGGCTGCGACAAGGTGGTGCTGGTGCTGACCCGGCCCGCCCATACCCCCCGCGGACCGGGAAAGGACGCCTTTTTCGCCGACAGGATCCAGCGGAAATACCCCTTTGCCGCCAGTAAGCTGCGTACGCGGGTGGCGCGCTATAACGAATGCGTCGCCCTGGCGAAGGAGTACGAGGCCCAGGGCCGCGCCCTCATTATCGCGCCGGACGATATCTGCGGGCTGGATACCCTCAAGCGGGATAGAGAGGCGCTGATCCGGTTCTATCAGAAGGGCTATCAGGAGGCGAAACGAATTTCCGCTTTCCTGGGTGCCAATCCCCTGCCGTCAGCTTGATGAAGAGTGCATACAAACAGGCTGCCCGGTAACTGACGCTCCTCAGTTACCGGGCAGCTGCGTCCTTCTTGGAAAAATTACAGCTCTGCCTGCACGCCGGCCATCTCCAGAATGGGCGGCACGTTGCGCTCCGCGCCAATGGCCATGATGTGGACGCCGGGACAGATATGCTCGTCCCGAATCTTCGCAATCATCTCCGCCGCCATCTCCATGCCCAGCTTGGCCGGCAGGCCCTTGACGCCCTTCTCCTTGCCCTCCGCCGCGGCTGCCGCCAGCCG
>Ga0073906_1005427_pt1 | contig 11438 bp, 9 predicted proteins | sample Inofromicrocosms_FD_65485 | JGI IMG/M metagenome (GOLD analysis project Ga0073906, IMG submission 65485) | Mouse cecum microbial communities from Vienna, Austria - Inoculum for glucosamine and mucus D2O microcosms | ecosystem: Host-associated > Mammals > Digestive system > Large intestine > Cecum... | reverse complement strand
CTCCATGGCCATGGGCCGGGCCACCAGCTTTGTGGAGCTCGCCATAAAAACCACCTTCAGCTACGGCACCGATCCCCGCTATGGGGTCATGCTGGAAAGCGCCCTCCCCTGGCTGACCCACAAGGAAATTATCAAGAACTTTGAAATGCTGTGACCAATGCCAAAACATCAGGGAGGGGGAAAACCCGGTATGCTGTGGAACGCGAAAAACGGCTCTGTTCCAGTTGGCGGCACGGATATGGATTATGTTTCCTTTGGACAGGGGGACAGGTCCTTTATCGTGCTCCCCGGCCTGTCCGACGGGCTGATGACGGTAAAGGGCAAGGCGCTGCTGCTGGCAAAGCCGTATGTGAAATTCTTTAAGGATTATACCGTGTACATGTTCAGCCGGAAAAACAAAATGCCCCAGGGCTATTCCATCCGGGAGATGGCGGCGGACCAGGCGGCGACGCTGAAAGCCCTGGGCATCGCAAAAGCCAGTATCATGGGGGTTTCCCAGGGCGGGATGATCGCCCAGTATCTGGCCGTGGATTACCCGGAGCTGATAGAAAAGCTGGTCATAGCCGTATCCGCCCCGCGGGTAAACGAGATGATGCGGAGCATCCTCCTGGAGCGCATGGAGGCGGCCCAAAAGGGCGACCACCAAAAGCTCATGATAGACACGGCGGAAACCGCCTATTCGGAGCAATACCTGAAAAGGCTCAGGGCGTTTTATCCTATCCTGGGAAGGATGGGAAAGCCCCGCACCTATGACAGATTTTTCATAAACGCCAACGCCATCCTTGGGTTTGACGTATATGAGGAGCTTCCGAAAATTTCCTGCCCCACATACATCATCGGCGGGGCGGAGGACAAAACGGTGGGGATTGCCGCTTCCTATGAGATGGAGGGGAAAATCAAACACAGCGAGCTGTACATTTATCAGGGGTTAGGCCATGGGGCCTATGATGAGGCAAAGGACTTTTACAGCAGGGTTTATAATTTCCTGATAAAATAACTGTAGTGATTGTAACAGAGAACGGAGTATTGCCATGGAAATCATCATCGCCCCGATGGAGCTCCGGCATATCCCCCTTCTGGCGGAGCTGGAGCAGCAGTGCTTTGCGGAGCCCTGGAGCGAAAGGGCGCTGCTGGAGGAGCTGGAAAACCCGCAGGCTGTCTTTCTGACGGCGGAAACGCCCCAGGGGGAGCTGCTGGGTTACAGTGGAATGCACGATATTTTAGGGGAAGGGTACATTGACAACATCGCGGTTTTCCCCCAGGCGCGGGGAAAGGGGACAGGCTCGGCGCTGGTGAAGGCGCTGTGCGATTATGGGGAAAGCCATGGTCTTGTCTTTATCACCCTGGAGGTGCGGCCCTCCAATCAGGCGGCTTTGGCACTGTACCGGAAGTTTGGGTTTTGTCAAGAGGGGATACGAAAAAATTACTATCGCCGCCCCACGGAGGACGCATGGCTGCTGACCCGGCGGTTTTCTCCGTCAACAGATCGATCTAAGAAAGGAACAGAGATATAGCATGAAGATATTGGGAATCGAAAGCTCCTGCGACGAAACCGCCGCCGCCGTTGTGGAGAATGGAACGGCGATCCTCTCCTCCTCCGTCAACTCCCAGATTCAGGAGCACCAGAAATTCGGCGGAGTGGTCCCGGAGATTGCTTCCCGCCGCCATACCGAGAACATCATCCCGGTGGTACAAGACGCGCTGGACCAGGCCGGGCTCTCTCTGGAGGAAATAGACGGCATCGCTGTCACCACCGCGCCGGGGCTGATTGGCGCGCTGCTGGTGGGGGTCAACTTTGCCAAGGGGCTGAGCCTGGCCACTGGGAAGCCGCTGATTCCGGTCCACCACATCCGGGGGCATATTGCGGCCAACTATCTGGCCCACCCGGAGTTGAAGCCCCCCTATCTCTGCCTGGTGGTGTCGGGGGGACACAGCCACCTGACCGAGGTTTTGGATTACACCAAGTTCCATGTGATAGGCCGGACGCGGGACGACGCCGCCGGGGAGGCCTTTGACAAGGCGGCGCGGGCCATGGGCTTCCCTTACCCCGGCGGGGTGATACTGGACCGGGAGGCCCAGAAGGGCAACCCCGCCGCCTACCGCCTGCCCCGGCCCAAGGTGGACGGAAGCCCCTATGATTTCAGCTTTTCCGGATTGAAAACGGCGGTGGTCAACCTGGTCCACAACGCGGCCCAGAAGGGGGAGGCCCTGCCGGTGCAGGACCTGGCCGCCAGCTTCCAGAACACGGTGGCGGAGATTCTGACCGGGCATCTGCTGATGGCCGCAAGGGATTACCATTATCAGACGGTGGCCATTGCAGGAGGAGTCAGCGCCAATTCCGGCCTGCGAACGATGCTGTCCCAGCGGTGCGAAAGGGAGGGAATCCGGCTGTACTTTCCGCCCCTCTCCCTCTGTGGGGACAACGCCGCCATGATTGCCTCCCAGGGGTATTTTGAGTACCAGGCAGGGGTCCGGGCGGGGATGGATTTGAATGCCAGCCCCAGTATGCCCATTGATGAGTGTGTTTGGCAATAGGACAGCAAAAAAGGCCCCCAAAACCAATTTGTCTTTGGCTTCGGGGGCTTTATCAACAGTTTTGAAATATAGGAAGAGGGAGCAAGCATAACTTACTCCCTCTAAAGTGGACTTTGGCAGGCGTCGCCGCTCCTGCATCTCTCAGGCCTTTCAGCCCTGTCATACCATCGGCGCGTGGTCGCAACGAAATTTACCACCTCAAAGCCCATCTATATCCTATGCTTATTATATCAAACTTATCAGAACTTGTAAAGAATGATTTTGTTGGTTATATAGTTTTTCCATCGATTCTCACTGATTTCCCATGCAGAAATAATTGAATTTTTGAAACCTTCTATATCGGTAGAAGTATGTAACCGCAGTACTACTTGAATTCGCTGTCCATTAACTTCGACCCTTTTTAGAATTAAAGCTGTATTTGGGTTTTTGTCTTCCAAAATGTAATCAGGCACCTCAAGAGCCTCTTGCAAAAAAGGACTAATTTTTTCATAATTTCCCGGATGACGCTCCTGAATATGTTTTATCCGTTCATCGGTAATAACCACTTCATCAGTGGAAATATCCTCAGTTACACAACTATATAATTTTTTATCCAGTTTCCCCACATAACGCACACTGGCACCCTTATTTTTCGATTTATTTTGCACTTTCAGTATACCACTTGTACCTTCTACAGTCAATTCACTTTTATCTCCCCCTCCACACGTCTCTTTTTCCAATTCGGATAGGACATATTAGGAACGGATTTAAACGCCAGCCCCAGTATGCCCATTGATGAGTGTGTTTGGCAATAGGACAGCAAAAAAGGCCCCCAAAACCAATTTGTCTTTGACTTCGGGGGCCTTGTCCATATTTTGAAATTTACAGAAAGAGGGAGCAAGGTTCACTGTTTATCGAAGCTGCATATCTGCTTGCTCACCCACAGGAACAGGCATAACACGGCACTTGATGCCTTTGCTTCGCAACGCCGAGCGCAGACGCTGGGCCTCCGCCCGAGTTAGTCCAGAGAGCGGCCCAATCTCTTTGTGCGGGTGGCCTTTCGCACAATAGGCCGCGATTTCTTCCTCGGCCTGTTCCTTGGACAGGTGAAACTCTTCCATCAAAAAGCGGGTCAATGTGACAGGGTACTTTGTATCTACCTCCAAATGGAAGCGGGACTGGATCACCACCCGTTTTAGAACTCCCGCTTCGTCCAGCCAGCAGCGGACCCAGTGGCGCTCCATAGTGAGCTGGACACATCTGTCCTCCAAAACCTCCACCTGATTCGGGTAGACCTCCCAGAACTCGTCTAAAGTAAAATCGCAAAAATAGACATGGGGGCCAAACAGGTTCAAATCGATCTCCAGCTTTTCTTCGGTCAACCCGGTCAGATAGGAGCTGTGTCCCAACCGACCCATATCAAGGGGTACCTCTTTCGCTTCTGAGTCCAGCCATCGAATGCCTTGGAGTCCAACCGGAACCTTCATCTCATGATGGTGCTCTATCGCACCATTCAGCGATATATATCCCTCTCCAATCTGGAACACATTTGCGGAGCGCTGCTCCAGCTCTTCCCAGAATGCCTGAAGCCGTCCCGGTCCCGCCAGATATCGTTTGAAAGCCGCTTTTTCGTTCACATGTTCCCGCCTTGGATTAAATGTGCTGTCTGGGCAGTTCGGGCATTGAAACAAGGGTAGCGTGTGGAGCAGTCGGATGGATATTTCAGTTCCAGGTAGTTCCGCTTCCAGAACATTTACACCATAGTAAAATTTCAGTTGTCTGGATACGGCTTTGCACCTTGGGCAGATGGCATCCTTTTCCTGGCGCATGGTCTTAATCTCATAGGTAGGCAGATTCTTCGCATACCGGTTGACCCCACTGTGGGAAACATGATAATGATTGCGATATTCTCCCCAATCCAGGAAGTCCACAAAGGTTTCCATGGAGACCTCCTCAGGCACCGGCCGGGCCAACTCCTGCTTCTCTTCAAAAGCCTTGATGGCCTTCTTGGGGAACTTCCAATCCTCTATACCCAGTAGCTCGGCCACTTGCTCCAGATACCAGGCCCAAAATTTCAGCTCGGCCACCTTCTGCGCTCCGGGGCTGGCCTCCTCGTCCTGACCTGCCCAGGCCAAAGATGAGCACCATGCTGCGTCCCAGTTGTAGGGGTCCAGGTCGGTGTCGCCAGCGTCGGCATAGTGGGGCTCCAACAGAAACTCGTCGTAGTAGGGCACGATGGCCGCCCGCTCCGCCGCAATGGCGGCCATAGGGGCAGAACTGTACTGCTCCTCCTCTGTCCGATTCATGTAGTCGGAGGCTTTCCATGTCTGGTACAGCTTATCCGCCGACAGCTTGCCGCTGAGATAGGCGTTTCCTTGCTTTACCAGCCCCTGAGGCCCCTTGTCCTCCGGGGCGTAGGCTGCCCAGACTTTTGCCACCTTTTTGGCGCAGGCCAAAGCCAGTTTCGCTCTCTTTCTCAGCGGCTCGGTGAGAGTCCGGGGGCTTTTGTCCATCTCGTCTCGTTCTTCCCAAGGTCCCAGTGCCAGCCACAGTGCCCGCCGAACTGGGAAAGACAGCCTGCCAGTCTTGGATACTTCTTTGACTCCTTGTTCAAATATTTCCATAAGGAAAACCTCCTTAAAAAATTCAGGCTTTTTTGTAGTTTCCAGTATACCACGGCGATGTAAAATAGGCAAATAAATTACCACAGGTAATCGCCTTCCAATACACTGCTATGATGTCATTCTTTATGCAAGATTGACTAACAATTTTTAATAAAAAGACACAAGCAAAGATAGAGAAAGGTTCACTTACTCCATCTAAAGAGACAAACAAAAAAGCCTGACAAAAATTCCTCCTCTCCCCCCTTGCAATTTCCCTCAAACAATGGTATCATATCACTGACAAAGGCAATGACAGAGCAAGTATGCGTTCGGCAAACGTCCCAGCGAGCCGGGGAGGGTGTAAGCCCGGTGCCAGTAGCGTCCGCAGAAAATCTCTCTGGAGCCGCAGGCTGAACGGTTTTCCAAGTAAACCCTGCCGGTGTCCCTCCGTTAAGGGGAGCGCATATAGTGACAGACGTTCCACGCCTGCCGGTATGTTTGTAAAAGGTGGTATTGCGGCAAGCGGAGCTTCCGTCCTGTTTACAGGTCGGAGGCATTTTTTATTTATTGTAAGAGGTGATGGAAATGTATGAAAAAGTTTCCCCGGAGCTGAACTTTAAGCAGCGGGAAAGGGAAGTCCTGGACTTCTGGCAGAAAAACGATATCTTCCAAAAGAGCATGACCCAGCGGGCAGGCGGCCCCACCTATACCTTCTATGACGGACCGCCCACGGCCAACGGAAAGCCCCATATCGGCCATGTCCTCACCCGCGCCATCAAGGATATGATCCCCCGCTACCGGGCCATGAAGGGCTATATGGTCCCCCGCAAGGCGGGCTGGGATACCCACGGTCTCCCGGTGGAGCTGGAGGTGGAAAAATCCCTGGGCCTGGACGGCAAGGACCAGATCGAGGCCTATGGCTTGGAGCCCTTTATTAAAAAATGCCGGGAAAGCGTCTGGACCTACAAGGGGATGTGGGAGGATTTCTCCGGAACCGTGGGCTTCTGGGCGGACATGGACAACCCCTATGTCACCTATGAGAACGACTACATCGAATCCGAGTGGTGGGCCCTCAAGCAGATTTGGGACAAAAACCTGCTGTACAAGGGCTTTAAGATTGTCCCCTACTGCCCCCGCTGCGGTACCCCCCTCTCCAGTCATGAGGTAGCCCAGGGCTATAAGGATGTAAAGGAGCGCTCCGCCATCGCCCGGTTTAAGGCAAAGGGTGAGGACGCTTATTATCTGGCCTGGACCACCACCCCCTGGACCCTGCCCTCCAACGTGGCGCTCTGCGTCAACCCCAAGGAGAGCTATGTCAAGGTCAAATGCGATGAATACACCTATTATCTGGCGGAGGCTCTGGCGGATACCGTCCTGGGCGAAGGGAACTACACGGTTCTGGAGCGGTTCACCGGAAAGGACCTGGAATTCCGGGAATATGAGCCCCTGTTCCGCTTTGTCAGCCCCAAGGAAAAATGCTGGTATGTCACCTGCGCCTCTTACGTCACATTGACCGACGGCACTGGCATCGTCCACATCGCCCCCGCCTTTGGCGAGGACGACTCCAACGTGGGCCGGGAGTACGGCCTGCCCTTTGTCCAGCTGGTGGACAACAAGGGAGAAATGACCAAGGAAACCGACTGGCCCGGCATGTTCTGCAAGGACGCGGATAAGGAAATCCTGAAAGCCCTGCGGGAAAAGGGCCTGCTGCTCTCCGCTCCGGTGTTTGAGCACAGTTACCCCCACTGCTGGCGGTGCGGCACCCCCCTAATCTATTACGCCCGCGACTCCTGGTTTATCAAGATGACCGCCGTCAAGGAGGACCTAATCCGCAACAACAACACCGTCAACTGGATTCCTGAAAGCATCGGCAAGGGCCGCTTCGGCGACTGGCTGGAGAACATCCAGGACTGGGGCATCAGCCGCAACCGGTACTGGGGCACCCCCCTCAACATCTGGGAGTGTGAATGCGGCCACCGCCATTCTGTCGGCAGCATCGCGGAGCTGAAGGAGATGTCCCCCAACTGTCCTGATGAGATTGAGCTCCACCGCCCCTATATCGACGCTGTCACCATCACCTGCCCCAAATGCGGCAAGCAGATGAAGCGGGTACCGGAGGTCATCGACTGCTGGTTTGATTCCGGCGCCATGCCCTTTGCCCAGCACCACTATCCCTTTGAAAACAAGGAGCTGTTTGAACGGCAGTTCCCGGCGGACTTTATCTCCGAGGCCGTGGACCAGACCCGCGGCTGGTTCTACTCTCTGATGGCTATTTCCACCCTGCTGTTCAACAAATCCCCCTATAAAAACGTCATTGTCCTGGGACTGGTGCAGGACGAAAACGGCCAGAAGATGTCTAAATCCAAGGGCAACGCCGTGGACCCCTTTACCGCCCTGGAAACCTATGGCGCGGACGCCATCCGTTGGTATTTCTATACCAACTCCGCTCCCTGGCTGCCCAACCGGTTCTACCCAAGGGCCGTTATCGAGGGCCAGCGGAAGTTTATGGGCACCCTGTGGAACACCTACGCTTTCTTTGTGCTCTACGCCAACATTGATAATTTCGACGCCTCCAAATATACCCTGGACCCGTCTTCCATGACGGTGATGGACCGGTGGATTCTCTCCAAGCTCAATTCCATGGTACAGGCGGTGGATGAAAACCTGGGGAACTACCGCATTCCGGAGGCGGGCCGCGCCCTCCAGGAATTTGTGGACGACCTGAGCAACTGGTACCTGCGCCGCAGCCGCCAGCGGTACTGGGTCAAGGAGATGACACAGGATAAGATCAACGCCTATATGACCCTGTATACCGCCCTTGTGACCACCGCCAAGGCCGCCGCGCCCATGGTGCCCTTCCTCTCCGAGAGTATTTACCGGAACCTGGTCTGCACCCACGACACCGCCGCGCCGGAAAGCGTCCACCTCTGCGATTTCCCCGAAGTGCAGAAGCAGTGGATCGATTCCAAGCTGGAGCAGGATATGGACGAGGTCTTGAAGATTGTCGTACTGGGACGGGCGGCCCGCAACGGGGCCAACCTGAAAAACCGTCAGCCCCTTGCCGCCATGTATGTCAAGGCGGAGCCGCTGGAGTCCTTCTATCAGGACGTTATCCGGGACGAGCTGAACCTGAAGCAGGTGGTTTTCCAGGAAGACCTTTCCGAATTTACCTCCTACTCCTTCAAGCCCCAGCTGAAGACCCTGGGGCCGCGGTATGGGAAGAAGCTGGGTGAAATCCGCACCCTGCTGACCAACCTCAACGGCAGCGCCGCCAAGAAGGAGCTGGACGCCACCGGCGCGTTGAAGCTCACCCTGGCGGACGGCACGGAAATCGCTTTGGCCCCGGAGGACCTGTTGATTGAGATGACCAAGTCCGACCGGTTCTTCTCGGTGGAGGACGGGGATTTGACGGCTGCCATTGACACCCAGCTGACTGAGGAGCTGATTGAGGAGGGTTTGGTCCGTGAGGTCATCAGCAAGGTACAGACTATGCGGAAGGATTCCGGCTTTGAGGTGATGGACCATATCCGGCTGTGGGTATGGGGGGACAAGGCGGTGGAGGCCGCTGTCCGCAAGAACGCCGAAACCATCCGGGAGGAGACCCTTTCCGATGAAATCCGTCTGGAAGCCCATGAAAGCGGCGGGAAGGACTGGGATATCAACGGCAAGGCGGCATCCATTGCGGTAGAAAAAGTATAGGCTTTTCCATATATCCAAAAGAGAGCAGGGCCTCCGCAAAGGCGGAGGCCCTGCTTTTGGCGTTTTTTAGGAAAGAGGTACAATTTATTGACATCATATATGACACCATTTATTGACATCATATATGACACCATGGTATAATATAGCAGGGGAGGTATACAGGATGTCAAAATGGGATAAACTGTTACAGCGCATCTGTCTGTTAGAAGCTGACCTTCAATTTGATGAACTGCGCAAGGTTTTAGAAAGTTATGGATATGAGATGAAGGCCCCAAAGGGTGGAAGCAGTCACTATACATTTAGAAAAATTGGATGTCCTCCCATTACAATTCCTAAACATAAACCGATTAAAAAAGTTTATATTGCAATGGTAAAAAAGATAATAGAAAGCGGGGATACTGTAGATGAGAACATTGAGTGATTATCTGTCGCTGCCTTACCGGCTGGAATTGATAGAAGATTATGAAGAAGGCGGTTTCGCGGCAGCCTATCCGGAGCTGCCCGGATGTATTACCTATGGGGAAACGATAGAATCCGCTGTGGAAAATGCCATGGACGCAAAAAAGGCATGGCTGGAGGCCGCGCTGGAGGACGGATATCCTATCGCCGAGCCGGACAGCCTAGAGAACTATTCGGGACAGTTTAAGCTGAGGATTCCGCGCAGCCTGCACAAATCCCTTGCGGAGCACGCCAGGCGGGAGGGTGTGAGCATGAACCAATATTGCGTCTATCTGCTGTCCCGCAACGACGCTGTTTATACAAATAACCAATAAGGAAGAGGCAGGGGCCCCGTAAAGGCGGAGTCCCTGTCTTTTCAGTACCTAAAACGGGCTTTGAGCAATGAAAAGCTGTTCCCAGGCTGTCTTGCAAAGGCGGGGAAATTGTGATAATATAAAATCAGAAAGCGAAAGGTATTTTTATAAAATCCAAAAGGGGCAGGACATGTAAGCCGCACAGCAAACGAAGAACCCATTCAGCTTCTCTAGGGAGAAGGAGAGGAGGAATCCCCAATGCCCATTACCGTACCGGACGGACTGCCCTCTATTGACCTGCTCCGTCAGGAACATATATTTACCATAAACGAGTACCGCGCCACCCATCAGGACATACGACCGCTGCGGATTGTTCTGCTCAACCTGATGCCGAAAAAGATAGAAACCGAAACCCAGCTCCTCCGGATGCTCAGCAACACCCCCCTGCAAATGGAGGTGGAGCTGCTCCAGGTAAGCTCCCATAAATCCAAAAACACCCCCCAGGAGCACCTCCTGAAGTTCTATAAGACCTTTGAGGAAATTCGGGGGGAAAGGTTTGATGGTATGATCATCACCGGCGCGCCGGTGGAGCAGATGCCCTTTGAAGCGGTGGACTATTGGCAGGAGCTGTGCCAAATGATGGAATGGAGCAAAACCCATGTCTTTTCCACTCTCCATATCTGCTGGGGAGCACAGGCGGGACTCTATTACCATTACCGAATCCCCAAATACGACCTGCCCCAAAAGATGTTCGGCGTGTTTGAGCACCGTCCCCTCTGCCCTACCCACGAGTTGCTCCGGGGCTTTGGGGATTGCTTCCCAGTCCCCCATTCCCGCCACACCGAGGTTCGCGCTCAGGATATAGAAAGGGTGGATAATCTCCAGCTTTTGGCGGTATCGGAGGAATCGGGAGTACATCTGGCGGGCAGCAGGGACGGACGGCAGTTGTTTGTCACAGGTCACTGGGAATACGACCGGGACACGTTGGCCAACGAGTATCGCCGGGACTTGGCCAGACATCTCCCCATTGAGATGCCAAAGCACTATTTCCCCAGTGACGACCCCTCCAAAGAACCCCTTCTCACCTGGCGCGCCTACGGAAGTCTGTTCTACTCCAACTGGTTGAATTTTGTGTACCAGAAGACCCCATTTGACCTGTCGGGGCTTGATTAAATGTAATATAAGCTCTGTGGAATGCCATTTCTTTGTGGCTTCCACAGAGCTTTTCCCTTTTCAGGGGTCTCCCAGCTGCTTTCGCATGGTCAGAAGGATCTTCTTTTCCCGCCTGGATACCTGGACCTGGGTCATACCCAGCATTCCCGCAGTCTCCATCTGCGTCTTCCCTTGAAAATACCGAAGAATAATCAAACTCCGGTCCTTGGGCGCAAGCGTTCCCAGCGCGTCCTTCAGCGCCAGCAGCTCGGTCAGCCTCCCCTCCTGGGATTCCACCGGAATGTCCATCTGGGAGTGGCCGTTCTCCTCGTCGTCCATACTGGTGAGGGAGAGGGCCGGGGACGACGCGCCGATGGCCTCCACAATGTCCTCCACGCTTTCCCCCATCAGCTCCGCCAGCTCATGGACGGTGGGTTCCCGGCTGCACCGGCGGCAATAGGCCTCCCGCTCCTTCATCACCCGCATGGAAAGCTCCTTCAGGGTACGGCTGACCTTTACGGTGCCGCCGTCCCGGAAAAGCCGCCTCATCTCCCCCAGAATCACGGGGACGGCGTAGGTGGAAAACCGGACGCCCCGCTCCCAGTCAAAGGCGTCCACCGCCTTGATCAGCCCCATACAGCCGGCCTGGAACAGGTCCTCATACTCAATTCCCTTCCCCTGGAACCGGTGGGCGCAGGAGTGCACCAGCCCCATGTTC
>Ga0073906_1005426_pt1 | contig 11441 bp, 14 predicted proteins | sample Inofromicrocosms_FD_65485 | JGI IMG/M metagenome (GOLD analysis project Ga0073906, IMG submission 65485) | Mouse cecum microbial communities from Vienna, Austria - Inoculum for glucosamine and mucus D2O microcosms | ecosystem: Host-associated > Mammals > Digestive system > Large intestine >... | reverse complement strand
CAAATATTTTGGAAATAAGAAATCCACGTACCTACTATCCCTTTTATTGCTTCCCATGCACCGCTAAAATCTCCATGAAATACAGCACTTACAACGGAGAAGATACCTTTTATAGTTTCCCATACTGCACTAAAGTAACCCGATACAGTATCCCATACTGCTTTAATTACAGTCCACGCAGTTTGAAAGAAACCACCTAATACAGTAGAAACAACAGAAAACACTATTTTAATATTTTCCCATAACATTTGAAAATACGGATATACAAAATCCCATATACCTTTAATTACATTCCATGCAGCACTAAAGAATGAGCCTAAAACACTCGCTACTACAGAAAATACTTGCTTTATTCCTTCCCAAAGAGCCATAAAATAAGGTTGTACTACAGACCATACCGCTTGTATATTAGCCCACGCTTGTTGAAAATACTGTACAATAGCATTCCATACTACACTTACAACCTGTTTTATTGCTTCAAACATAGCCATTACTAAATTTCTAAACCACTCGCATTTATTCCATAGAAAAATAACTGCTGCAATAATGGCAGTAATTACTAATATGATTGGATGAGCAGCAATGAAAGTAAATAATCCACTTAAAGCAGTTTTTACTGTTCCAAACATAGTAACTAATTTTGGTCCATACGTCATTATCGCACCCACAGATGACATAAGTTTTCCTATTATTATTAGAACAGGACCAATAGCTGCTACTAGCCCTCCTATAACAATTATTACTTTTTGTACTTCTGGACTTAAACTTTTCCATTTTTCAGCAAAACTTTTTATATGTTCTGATACTGATTGAATTATAGGAGATAACATCGTCATTATGGTATTTCCTATTTCTCCTAAAGCTATTTTCATATTTTGCATTGCTAATTTTGCGTCATCAGCTCCGTCTATAACTTCATCATATGTTCCATCTAGTTGTCCTTCTGAGTTTTGTAACAATGTCAAAAAATCTTCGTACTCAAAACGACCACCTTTTATAGCGTCTGCTAAGTCTGGTCCTGCTTTTTTTCCAAAAGCTTCTATAGCTTTTGTTGTTGCAGAGGCTATATCTGGGCATTTCTTTATTTCTTCTAATGTTTTCTTAAATTCTTCCTTAGCATTTTTTCCCTCAGCACTCCATTTTGAGATAGCTGTTTTCATACCAGAAAAAGCAATAGATGTATTAACTCCCGCTTTCTCCCATTGTGAAAAAATTGCGATAGATTCTTCTGTTTCAAATCCCAATGCTCTCATTGGTGCACCATAGCTAACTAATGTCTCTGTTAATGAGTCCATAGAAATACCAGAAGCTTGACAAGCCACAGTTAAATTATCTAAAACTTTACTATATTGGCTAGAATCTATACTTGCGTCTCCCATATACCTAGATACTTTTTGAACTGCATTTGTAACGTCTGCTCCAGTAACTTCTCCAAATTTAATAAATTGCGTCGTACAAGTTTCTAACTCTTGACCTGTAAAACCAAATCTTGTATTTACTTCTCCTAAAGCTGATCCTATGTCAGAAAATTCTCCAACTATAGAACTTGCAACATTGCCGTAGCTTTCTTCAATTTTTCTTGCTTTATCTCCTACAGCTCCAGTAGCCTTTATTGCAATATCTGCTCCTTCGTCAACTTCATTAAATGCACCTATACTAGCAGTTCCAATCGCTACTATTCCTGCACTAATAACGCTAAATTTCTTTCCTACAGCCTCAACTTTTCCCCCTAGTTCTTGCATTTTTTCGCCAACTACTGCTACTTTTTGTGCTCCAACTGATCCGAAAGACTTAGCCTCATTTTCTAAACTTTTTAATTTATTTTCTGTTGCTATAATTTCTCGCTGGAAATCTCTATATTGTTCTTCTGTAATTTCTCCTTTATCGAACTGTTCCTGTACTTGTTCTTGTGTAGATTTTAATATATTTAGTTTCTCTCTACATTCTGCAATACTTTTATTTAATAAATCTTGCTTTTGTTTTAGTAATGTAACATTGCTAGGATCCATTTTTAATAATGAATTTACACCCTTTAGCTCTGTTTGTAGGCTTTTAGATTGTGAATTTACACTTTTTAACGCATTTCCTAATTTAGTTGTATCTCCGCCTATTTCTACGGTTATACCTTGTATTTTACTTGCCATATCACACCTACTTTTCTGTAAAAAAACAAGAAACAATATTTTATTATTGTTTCTTGAATTTTTCTCTTAATTTTTTTCTATCTGGAGATGTTTCTTCTAATCTACTAGCATTTCTTAAATACTCTCTACCTTCTTCTGTTTGCGAACAATTATAAATAACCGCTTCTCTCAAGAAAAACAGATATTCAACTAATTCTAATTCTTCAACTTCTAACATTGATATTTTTAGATATTCCGCAACTCTTTTTTCCCCTATACTTTCTACAATATATCCTGTGTCCATATCATCGTCATCGTTTGATGGATAATATGGACATTTTAGTTTTTTGATTCTTGTATGCTATTTACCCAATTAAAATAAGCAGTTAAAAAGTCTATTAATTCAAAAATATCGTACTCTTCTTCCACTTTTTCAGCTGTTATTTTTAGCCCTTGCCTATTTTTACTAAGAGCTAATGACACAGCTTCTGTTAAATTAGCTATATCATTTTCTTTTAAATCTTCCTCTTTTACTTCACTCAATACAGATATTTTTTTCAAAACCTTCATTTTTGGTGGCTCTATATTTATAATTCTTCCATTTTTTAGTTTTATATCAAAATACCTTGTTTTTAATTTTGTCATATCATACATAACTAATATTCCTCCTTCTATTTATAAAATTAAAAAGGCACTAAATCTAAATCTAGTGCCTTTTTATCTTACGCTTGCTCTTCTTGTCCTTCTTGTCCAGCTTGTTCTTGTTTGTCTATTTCTTCTTGATATACAATTAAAGTACCTTCATCATCACTTGGTATTGCTTCAAATTCTGCGTCTATTACCGTCTCTTTATCTTTTGCAAATGATAAGGTATAACCAGCAGTATTTTTACCAACGATTGTAACTCTTACATCTCCATCTACAGCGTCTTCGTGAACAAAATGTATTACATAACTCTTATTATCGTTATTATCTATACCACCAATTTTTACAGTCCTTACTCCGTTTGCTTCTGTTACTCTACCTGTAGCAGATAACTTTCTTAAAGTTTCTCCATTCCATGTCATTACGCCAGATTTCATTTTAGCTTCTTCTTTTGTAATGATTGTTTTCTTAACTTTTCCTAAGTCATCTTCTGCTGTATAGAACTCTGGTTTATATTCTAATTCAGCTCCTCCTTGTATGTAACCTATCAAGTTTTCTTCTTTTTCAATCTCTTCATTACTTGGAATTTGTCCAGTAAATTCAACTATATATAATTTTCCACTACCTAAGGTAATAGTTTTCTTAGTTCTTTTTCCCATTTTAATATACTTCCTTTCTTATTTTTTCTAATATTGGATCTAAAACCCAAAATGTGCCATACATTCCCTCAGAATTAAGCCACTCTGTTTGCTTTTCAAAAGTATAATAATTATCATTCAATAACTTATCCACTTTTTGTATTTCTTTTAAATCTGTTTCATTGTTAGACTCGCTATATCTTTCAATAGTAATATTATTTTCAATAATATTGTTTAATAAATCAGCACCTCTATGAATTTTGTTATTAACAAATAGAAAATATGGTAATTTTGGTGGTTTCAAATACCTTAACTCTTTTATTTTAAGTTTTGTACCATCTTCAAACCATTTTTTAACGTCCATTTTCAATTATCTCCTTTACACCTTTTACAAAATTTGTCTCAGCTTCTATTACATTTTTACTTAAATAGTCATTGCTTTTTGTTCTTCCACCATTTCTTTTTGCATGTCCATTAGCAATTAAGTGTGTCAATCTGTATTCTGGATCTTTAACATACCATGTATAAACACTACTTGTAGTTGTCTCCTTTGTTTTTTTATAAGTAATATGCTTTTTGTAGTCTCCTGTTTTTTTAGGAGAGTCCCTTTTGGTATTATCTGTTAAATCTTCTGCTGTTTCTTTTGCTAATACCTTTACTTGATCTGTTATAGTAGAAGAAAAACTATTTAACATTTCCTGTATTTTGGGAGATAATTTAGTAATGTCTATATTATTATTTACCCCCATATTTTCCCCCTAAACTGCTACACCTTCTGCAACAAAAGTTATTTTCAAACGTTTTTCTAGCTTATCATCAACATTTACAATGCTAAAAACATTGTTTTTATAAACGATTCTATATTTGTTAGTATTAAAAAAAGTATCTTCTAGTTTACTAATATATCTAACTTTAAAATTATAAGTATATTGTGTAATATTAGTTTTTGCATTAAAATACTCTTTACCACTAGCTTTATTTATTTCTGCACAACATTTATAATAATCGCTCCACTCTTCTGTTTCTGGATTTAATTTTTGGATTTTAATTAATTTATTCATTGCCATTTTTCCTCATCTCCATTTTAAGTTGCCATTCTAAGTCATTTAACAATTTTCTAGTTGTGTTAGTTATATTTTTAGAATCTAAATCTCTATAATCGTACAAATCAGAAATGACTAAAAGGGCTATTTGCTTAGCCCTTTCATCTCCCTTAGGATAATTTTCGCCTATGGCACCTTGTAAATATAAGTCCGAAAATTTAATTAATCTTATAATATTTCTTTTTACAATCTTGCTTTCTTCCGCTTCTACTTCTTCAACTAAATACCCCATATAATCGCAAACATCTTCTAAAGTTACTGCGTATTTTGTTTCATCTGTATTAGCTAATTCATTATCAGCCATAAGCTAGTCCTCCCTTTTCTTAGGCTACTTCTTCGTTGTTCTCTGCTACTGCTGGTGTTACATCAATATAGCAATTTTCAAATGCCTTTTCGTCTCTTACTTCTACGTCTTCTCTTTCTATTCCTCTAAATACTGTGCAGTCATCTTCAAAAGCATTAATTGCGTCATCTCCACTTCCTACTACAGCTGTATTAGAAGTCATAATGTTTATTTTCTTTCTATCAAATAACACAATACCTTCCTTTAAATCTCCAATTATAAATGGAATTTTATTTTCTTCTGATGTCATATCATCATTTGGTAAAACTACAACAGGTACAACAGTTGCTCCAGATCTTATTTGCAACTTAGTAGAGTCTGTTGGATCTGGATTTAATAGTGGTCTTCCGTTTTTATCTTCTAGTTGGTCTAAATAATTTAAACCATCATCATTTGTTACTACTACTGATGTTGGTTTAAATGCTTGTCCTAATGTTACATTTAAAACATATTTTATACCTTTTATTCCTACGTCAATAGCTTTTGCTGCTTTTGTTTTGATTGCAGTTAAAATTAGATTGTTTCTTGTAGCTCTTGATTCATCAGCTAACCAACCTAAAACAGTATTTACTAAATTTTCGTCAGAATCTTCTAATAGTTCATTTGTGATTGGTAAATATCCAGCATATTTTTCAATAGTATATTTGATTCTTGAAAAAGCTGGTCCTTCTGTTTTTCCAATAGCAGATTTTTCTCCAACTTTAGAAAATCCTTTCTTTTGTTTTCTTGTCTTAAATGTTCTTTCTCCAGACATAGTAGATACACTTTCAACTGTTACTAAATCTTCTAAAGAAGCTTTAGCCTCTCTTAACTCTTGAATCTTAGTTACTATATCACTAGGTACTGTATATCCTCCTTCTGTTCCTGTTCCTGTTCCTTCATTCAATGTTTTAGCAACTTTTCTAATAGCTTCTGCAACAGCTTTTACACTATCTTTCTCTGCTTTTGCTGCTCTTTCTTCTTTTACTTCTTCTTCTGTAGGTGTATTGTCTTCTTTTTCTGCCTCATACATTCTTGCTTCTAAATCATATTCTTTTTGTAATTCGTCTGCTTCGTCCATTAAAGTTGCTGCTTTTTCTAAGTCTTTGTTTTCCCCGTCCATAAAATCTCTAGCACTCATTCTTTTTTGTGCAATTTTGTTTAATAATTCTCTCATTTTTTTGTTCATAATTAAATACCTTCCTTTTCTTTTTGATTTTGTGAAAATAAAAAAGAGTCTAACATCTTCATTCTGATATTTAGCTCTTTTTCTTTTTCTAAATTAATATTCTTTTCTTTCTCGTCAACATTACTGTTGTCGGCATTTTCATTTTGTGTTATATTTTCATCTGGTTTTTGTTCTTTTGTTTTGTCTTCACAATAATTTTTTGTTGTTCCTGCTCTTCGTTGTGCTGGTACAGCAACGAAAGATACTTCGTATGCGTCTTTTGCACCATCTAATACAAAATAGCATGTTTTCTTACCATTTACTGTATCATATTCTTTTCCCCACCAATGAGAGCAATAATCTTTTGTATTATCAACTCCACAAATAGAACAATAAGCATGTTTAGGTTTACAACCTGTAGACACTTCTTTTTTTATTCCCGCTTTTATTTCTTGAATTAGATCAGCATTGCTAGATGTTTTTACCATATAGCATTTTGCAATTAGCTTTGTTAATATTTCTCCAGCTCCAGTAAGTTTATTTGAATCATCTTGTACTAATTCTGTATCATAGATTCTTGCTATTTGATTGTTAGCACTTCTACTATGATCTTTTATTACAGTTTTTCCTATATAGAGCTTTTTCAAATCTTTTAAAGCATTCAAATTAAAAGGCTCGTAGTTTCTATCGTCTATTTCATTGTCTCCCATTACAATTTTAAAAGTAAAAACTTCGTCAGCTGTAAGTGGAGATAATGTAAATTTATTTATTTTTGCTAAATCTTGGTCTGTAACTTCTTGATTTTCAACACTTGCACTTTTATTAATTACGCCTTTTGCAATGCCTTCTCCAAAGTTTCTTTTATCGTTTTCTGGATCCATTGGTACAACTTTTCCTCCTTTCCTTCAATATTTGTATATTGAGCACCTGTATATTCCACAGGAATGCTAGCACCATTACCAAGAAGTCTATCGCCTCCGTCTTTTGCTTCTAAGTCTAAAAATGCTCTAGCTTCATTAGGTGTATAAATAAAATTAGAAACTCCTTTACTTAAAGTTTCCATTTGTTTTGATTGGTCTACTCTTAGCATAACACCTACGTTAAATTTAAAATGTAAACCTTGTTTTGTTACTTCTTCATCTGATAACAGTTTATAGCTTATTTCTTCTTCATACTGTTTTATGATATATAGCATTGTATCTATATAAAAGCTTAACTGTTGTGCTTCTGCACTAGAATAACTTGACTTATCATAGTCTCCTATTTGATATGGCTTTATACCAAATGCACTAGCAATCTGCAATGCTGTATATTTTTTTACTTCTATAAATTGATTATCTGCCAATTTGATATTAAGTGGTGTTAAAGTAGCACCTAAAGGAATTGGTATTATATTTTTTATTTCTTCATCGCTATATTGTCCTGTTGCAAATTTTTCTATTCCTTTTACAAATTCTTTTTCATTTTCTCCATTTAATGAAGATGTATATTGTACAACCGCTTTAGCTGTAAAACCACTATCATACATTTGATTAACAAGTTTTTGTGCTTTATTATTTCCTATAATTGTGCTTTTTAATTGTTCTCTTACCGATAATCCTGTTATTCCATCAAATGTACTAGAAGTTTTAAAATGTAAAATTTCTTCTGATCCAAATGTAAATATGCCAGCTGTACAAGAATATCTATAATATATATCTGGTATATCAGCTAATATTTTTTTATCATCGTACCATATTTCAACTTGATCCGATGGTAAAATCCATAAACTTGTCTTTGGTTGCCCTTTTTCTTGCCTAGTATGGATTAAAGCATAAGCATTTCCGTAATGATTTCTGTTATATTCCATAGTAGACCAAAATGTTGTAGCAGTCATATATTTATTAGGTCTTTCGTTTAAAACTCTATATAAATGGTGTTCTCTACAAGTTGTTACTCCATTATTATTATTGTGTTTTAATAATTTTAATGGTAATTTTCCTAATGTTTCACTAAGCACTTTTAAACATGCAAAATAAGTAGCTTCTGATAGTTCGCTTTTATCTGTATCTTGGATTCCTAAAAAATTAAGTAATGTTGCTATCTGATCATTTTTTGTGCTGTGTGTTCTTAATGCTTTTATTGATTGTTTTACTTTTTTTATTATATTCAATTCTTTCCACCTCCCCATTTCATCATTTGAAGATAATTTGACATTTCCTTATCATAATCTATAGGCTCTTCCTCTTTTAATTTCATATATGCTACATGGGCGTCTATACAAGCGTCCACAGGATCTATTCTTTTTGTTTTTGCTCTTGGCTCTTTATCTACTTTTATTTCTCCAAAACTATTAGCTACTACTTTCGCATTTGAAAAACTCCAGCTTAGTAGTTCGTTTTGTTTGTCATATTCTATTTTTTTAGATTTTATATTTAATCTCATATCTACAGTTGCGTCATTTAAGAATCTAGCAGACTGAGTAATTGCTAACAATGGTACTCCAAATTCTTCTAAGTCTCCTAAAAATCCATCTGCATTATGGGGATCATAACCAATAGCTTTTAAATCTAAATCATACGCTGTTATTAATTCTTTTAAATGATTAACAATAAACTTATAATCGTTCTTATATTCACTAGCTCCTCCAGTAACCGTTATAAGTTCGCTACTTTCCCACAAATCATATGGTGCGACATCTGTATCTATGTGTTCTTCTAATCTTCCTTTCGGCATAAACGAATGAGAATATATGTAAAATCTTTCACTATCTAATGGAAATTCAAGAGAAATTGTTGTTAAATCTCCTCCACTTGATAAATCTATTCCAGCATAACAAGCTTTTCCTCTCATATTTTCTAATGTTTTATCTGTTGCACATTCTTTCCACTTGTCAGCGTCTATGAATTGATCATCTGCATTATTTACCCACATATTTAGGGACTTTACCATAAAATCCCTTTGTTCATTGCCTCCCATATCTTTAGCTGTTTGCATATCTGCTATTAACACTTTTAAAGTATCTTCTTTAGTAGCTAAATAAGGATTAGCTTTTATTAAGTTTTTAGGATCCCATATATCGTCTCCTTTATCAAGAGCGTATATGTCTACAAAGAAATCCTCTGCAATAGCGATTCCTCTTAAAATATTTTGGCAATAATTATCGAGTTCATAGCAAGGTGTATTTATTTTGTCTCCTCTTGTTGTAATGATACTTATTAGTGTTTCTGGTAGGGATTTTGTACCATTATATAATGCTTTATATATCTGGTTTGTTTTATGTTGATGGTATTCATCTATACTTGCATATATTGCTCTAAATCCGTCATCTAATCCACTTTCTTTACTTAATGCCTCTATCGTACAATGTGTTTGATTCGCAATTATAGTAGATTTATAATCCTTTACTGCAAACATTCCGTCTTTTTCACTTGCTATGTCTTCTCCTGCCAAATCTTCATCACTTTGTATAAACTTTGACATTTCTTCCCATGCAAGCCTAGCTTGTCTCTTTTTAGTTGCAGCAGTAAAAAGTTTTCCATAATAATAACCACTAAATCCTGCTATATATGTTCCTCTTATACCATTTTTAAATGTCTTGCTGTTTTGTCTTGCCATAGATTCATAGGATCTTCTAAATCTTCTTTTTCCTTTTTGATTATACCAACCAAATAAACAGCCCATATCGAATATTTGAAAGCCTAATAATTGTACTGGTTTCTTTTCAAATCCCTCTCCAATAGTAAGCGTTTCTGCATATTCTAATATTCTTTCCGATTTAGCAACGTCCCAATAATATGGGAAATCAGCTGTATTTTGAATTTCTAAATTTTTTAAGTGCCTTTCACATGCAAGTCTATGTAACTCTCCTGCTACCACTTCTCGATTTACGACTTTTCGAGCATATTCTGTTACTCTATCAATCATTAAATCACACTAAATTTAGCAAATTTATTTTCCTTTGGTTTTTCTGTTGGTGCTTGAGGCACTTGTAGTCTACATCTACTCGTAATTGTTAACCCCATTTTATCAGCACATGAGTTACATTGTTTGAATGCTCTGTCTTGATGTATTAAATAAGCTTCTATATCTGATGAAAGTATCCTCTGCATATCTGCATTGTCCTTATATTGTTTTGAAGCCTTATTCTTTATTGCTGTATTTAATAATTTAGTAAATTTCAAATAATTATCTTTTGCAATTAAATAACGAGCTAAACAATCTTCGTCTAACTCGCTCATTATTCCTATATCTACCAGTTTTGTTGCTATCTCGGCAAATTCGTTTTTCTGCTTTTTACTTAAATAGCTTGGTGCTTTAACATCTTTATAATTGCTTACATCTATTTCCGAATTTCGTCTGTTTTCTATTTCTTCTTTAGTAAGATGTTTTTTTCCTTTAGCCAATATAAGATCTATAGGCTCTCTTTGTTTTCCGATAACCTGCCATAATATCCCCACCTTTATTTTATATAAAAAAAATTGACCAGTTGGAACGCTTTATGGGGAGTTTTTTCTACAGAGACCTCCCCTGCACCGATACCCCATAATATCCTAATACTTTTTAGACCACCCCCTGTGCTTAATCGCTACAGTTGTTCGCTAATATTTAGTATTATTTTTGATCATTTTTTTTAGTATTTTTTGTTCCACTCTTATTAGTGTTCTTCTTTGTTGTTCCTTCTTCTTTTGGTGTAACTTCTTCTGCTTTGTCTTCCTCGTTGTTATCTTCTGCTACTGGTGTAGCTTCTTCTGCTTTGTCTTCTTCGTTGTTATCTTCTGCTACTGGTGTAGCTTCTTCTGCTTTGTCTTCTTCGTTGTTATCTTCTACTACTGGTGTAGCTTCTTCTACTTTGTCTTCTTCGTTGTTATCTTCTGCTACTGGTGTAGTCTCTTCTGCTTTGTCTTGCTCGTTGTTATCTTCTACTACTGGTGTAGCTTCTTCCTCTTCTACTTCTTTGTATAGTTTTCTTTCATCTACCAAATATCTTTTTCTTTCTTCTGTTAATTCTACTCCTGCTTTCTCGTATTCTTCTTCTAATACTGCGTCCTTATCTATATGTTTATTTAATGCTACATCTGTGTAGCCTCTATCTGCTATATGTTTCATATCTACTCTTTCCCTTCTTTTATTATATTTTCTATTAGACTATTCCTTAAATTGTCTCTTGTTGCAGTAGGTGTTATTTTGTATTCCATAAGATCTAGTAAGTTAATTTGTATTGTAGTTTCATTGCATATCTTTATACCATCTAATCCATATCTAATTAGTAAATTAACCAGCTCATTTACAAACCCTTCTACTTTTCCTGTGCTTACATGTACATCTACTTTAATTCCTTGCTGTCTACTTTCTTGCAGCATATGTATTCCCCCTTCCTTTTTTGGAAACGATTATGTCTTTTATCATGGTGCATATGACATAACGCTCTTAAATTGTTATAATCTAGTCGTCTTAACCAGC
>Ga0073906_1005423_pt1 | contig 11449 bp, 10 predicted proteins | sample Inofromicrocosms_FD_65485 | JGI IMG/M metagenome (GOLD analysis project Ga0073906, IMG submission 65485) | Mouse cecum microbial communities from Vienna, Austria - Inoculum for glucosamine and mucus D2O microcosms | ecosystem: Host-associated > Mammals > Digestive system > Large intestine >... | reverse complement strand
CGCGGCGGAGATAGGGGGCGATGTCGATCTGGCCCGCGGTCGCGGCATAGAGTTTCTTCGCGCCTATCGTCGCGCCGCTCTCGACGTCGACGACGGTAAACGTGATGTCGCGCGGCGCGCCCTCGGCGTCGAAGGCGTACGGCAGCGGTTCGCGGAACGACGTGAATCCCGCGGGAACGGATGTGAATTTCATGATATAAAGGTTTTTTGATGTTTCGGATATCGGTCGTTCGCCTGCGGCGCAGGATGCGCGGGCGTCGGCGGGCCGCAGTCCGCCGCGCAGGGAGAGGCGGCTGGCCGCTCGGTTCTTCGAACCGTAATTCGTCAGAAAAACGTCACGACATCGGCCGTGGCCGTGGCCGACACTTCGCCGTGAGTGGTCAGAGTGCTGTCGGCGGCGCGGATTGCGAGATTCTCCACCGCCACCACGAGACTCTTTTTCGAGAGCGTGGTGAACAGATCCACCAGATCGTGCTCCAGATGCGCCCACGCCCCGTTGCGTTCCGCGGGCGAGAGTTTGGCGCCCGCATCGAGCGCGTGCAGCGTCACCGAGTAGGTTATCTTGCCGTGGTTGCGCCCCTCCATCGACGAGAATCGGGGCGGCGAGAGCCACATGGCGGGATAGGAGGCGACATGCTGCGACATGTAACGGTCGTCGGCCGAGTGGAACTCGTATCCGTTCTCGGCGGCGATGCTCTCGACGGCATCGAGGAGGTAGGTTCGGTTCATGTGTTGAGTTTTATGTTGATATATTGTGAATAATAGTCGACAGCTTGTCGATAACCGCGCGCGGTCGGCCGAGGAACGAGTTGTCAGCTCGTATGTTACGGCCTTTCGAAATGTTGTCGATAACTCGGATCCGCCGACAACGCGATTGTCGATAATCTTCCGCGTCCGATATCGCGGTGTAGGCTTTCGGGCGGTCGCGTATGGGCGTACGAGGTGCCGCCCGCAGTTTCGGCAGGAATCATAAAGTTAAAAAATTGATGTTTGTTTTTCAGGTCGAATACGGCTTCACTCCCCTTTCGATGCGCCGTTCATGGTGCAAATATAATACGCGAAAAACCGTTTGTCAAGCATTTTGACAATAAAAATTCAATAATTTAATACAATTATTGCGACCCGAAGCCGCCGTTGCGGATTAACGGCTTGATTTGCTTGCGTATGCGGCGGTCGGAGGCGATTGCGGCTCGGAGGAGCGCAGTCGTCGAAGTCGGCCCGCACTCCCGAACATTCCGCCCGAGAAATATATGTTATTCCGTTATAAATTCTTACATTTGCAAATCGACACACCCGCCGCGGCCGTGCGGCCGCGCGAATAAAACCGAGACTATGATGGAGCAGGAACTCACAGTAGCGTTGATCTACGATTTCGACGGCACGCTGGCCCCGGGCAACATGCAGGAATACGACTTCATTCCTGCCGTGGGCAAGAGCAACAAGGAGTTTTGGTCCGAGGCCAACGCTCTGGCCGAGGCGCAGGACGCCGATCCCGTGCTGACCTACATGGCCCGCATGATTCAGGAGGCGCAGAGCAAGGGGCTCTCGCTGCGGCGCGAGGCGTTTCAGGAGTCGGGCCGCAACATCGCCTACTACCGCGGCGTGGAGGGTTGGTTTCCGCGCATGAACGCCTATGCCGCCGAGAGGGGTTTGCGTCTGCTGCATTACGTCAACTCGTCGGGACTCAAGGAGATAATCGAGGGCACCTCCATCGCCCGCGAATTCAAGCACGTTTACGCCTGCTCGTTTCTCTACAACGTCGACGGCATAGCCTACTGGCCCGCCGTGGCGGTCAACTACACCAACAAGACGCAGTTCATCTTCAAGATCAACAAGGGCGTCGAATCGGTGTACGACACCCGCATGGTGAACCAATACATGGAGGAGAACCACCGTCCCGTGCCGTTCAAGCGCATGATATACGTGGGCGACGGCACCACCGACATCCCCTGCATGAAGCTGGTGAAGAATTACGGCGGCCACTCGATAGCCGTCTACAACCCCGACGATAGGAGCAAGCGTCGCGAGATGAACTCGCTTATCCGCGACAATAGAGTGAACTATGTCTGCCCCGCCGACTACTCCGCGGGATCGGAGATGGATACTTTGGTAAAGGCCATCATCGACAAGGCCGCCGCCGACGCCCGTCTCGAACAGCTGGAAGCGATAAAGCAGTAGCGGCGCGACAACCGAAAAACCCTCGTAACGATGAAGAGATTCCTTGCATTTTTTACCGTCGCGACGCTTTGGGCCACTGCCCTCGCCGCGCAGGACCGCGTCTCGGCGGACGGTCCGCGCGAAGCGGAGAGGTGCAACCTCCCGATAGCGGCGACGACCTTCGCGGTCTCCGCCGACCGCCGCTTGTCCCATAAGGAGAGTTCCGACATAGTGATGTCGGCCCTCGCCGTCCGCAAAGCCGCCACCGCCGCGACGGGGTGCCGCGAGGTGCGCCGCGCCGCCCGCAAGGCTTTCGACATGGTGTGGCGGACCTTCACCGACCGCCACGAAGTCATGGTCTCGTACGGCCTCTTTCCCGCCTCGCTGGCATACGGTTACGCGGGAGTCGGCAACAGCCGCTACTCGTTCGACATGTCGGGCGACACGTATCGTTACGACGGCGACCGCACGACGGGAAGTTTCGCCGCAGGATACAGATACCGCCTCTCGCGCCGCTGGTCGGCGGGACTATGGGCGAGCGTGTCGAGCACGGGCGGCGACACATACATCAACAATGGAAAACGCTTCACCTCTCGCGCCGTCACGTTGGGCATAACCCCCGTCGTGCGATTCGACTGGATCGACCGCCCGATGGTGAAGTGCTACTCCGAACTCCAGATAGGCTATGCCTGCGACTTCATCCGCCACACCCTCGACAACCGCAACGACGCGCGCATACGCGATTCGTACCTGATCGTATCGCCCACCTTGGCGGGCGTCAGCGTCGGACGGCGGTTGCGCGGCTTCGCCGAGTTCGGAACGGGCCTCCGCGGATTGGTATGCGTGGGAATAGGATATTCGTTGCGATAATCCGAATGACGACATGAAAAGATTCTTATCGGGACTTCTGCCGCGCGTCGCGGCCGCCATCGCGCTCGGCATTCTGTGCGGCAACCTGCTGCCCGAGTGGTGCGTACGCATATTCGTCACGTTCAACGAGGTGTTCGGGCAACTGCTCGGCTTCGCCATTCCGCTCATCATCGCGGGACTCGTGACGCCCGCCATCGCCGACATAGGTCGCGGCGCGGGGCGCATGCTGGCCCTCACCGCCGTCTTGGCCTACGCCGCCACGGTCGCCGCGGGCTTCGCGTCGTATCTCGTCGGCGCGGCGACCTTTCCGTCGCTCATAACCTCGCGCGTCGAGGTCGACACGGCCGCCGAAGCCGCCGATATCGCGCCCTACTTCTCGATGGAGATACCGCCGATCATGGGCGTCATGACCGCCCTCGTGCTCGCCTTCACGCTCGGACTGGGAATAGCCCACCTGCGCGGCGACACGCTGCGGCGCGCCGCGGGCGAATTCCGCGACGTGGTGAGCATGGCCATCGATGCGGTGATCCTGCCGCTGCTGCCGCTCTACATATTCGGCATCTTCATGAACATGACCGCCTCGGGCGAGGTGTTCCGCGTGTTGGGCGTCTTCGCCAAGATCATAGGGGTGATATTCCTGCTCCACATCGCGTGGCTCGTCGCTCTGTACGCCGTGGCGGGGGCCGTCGCGCGACGCAATCCGCTGCGGATGCTCGGGCGCATGATGCCCGCCTACTTCACCGCTCTGGGCACGCAGTCGTCGGCCGCCACCATTCCCGTCACGCTGGCCCGCGCGCGGTCGTTGGGCGTGAGCGAGCAGACGGCGGGATTCGTCATCCCCCTGTGCGCGACGATCCACCTCTCGGGCAGCATGCTCAAGATCGTGGCCTGCGCCCTCGCGCTGATGATAATGCAGGGCATGAGTTACGATTTCGCGCTCTTCGCGGGATTCGTCTTCATGCTGGGCGTGACGATGGTCGCGGCTCCCGGGGTCCCGGGCGGAGCCATAATGGCCGCGCTGGGCGTGCTGGCCTCGATGCTCGGATTCTCGCCCGCCGATCAAGCCCTGATGATATCGCTCTACATCGCCATGGACAGCTTCGGCACCGCCTGCAACGTCACGGGCGACGGCGCGCTGGCCGTGATAGTCGACAGAGTGGCGGCGCGAAAGAGGTGAATTATGATCCGACGGGGAGGCTGTTTCGATATCGCGACGCGATATCGGCAGTTCGCCGCCGCCCCACGCGGCGGACTGCAACTCGCTTTACGCTCGATTGCGTCCTCCGCCGTCGGCGAACGACAATGCAATTAACCATACCGAATATAAAACCATGAAAATAGTATTCGCAACCAATAATGCCCACAAACTGCGCGAAGTGGCGCGCGAGTTGGGCGATTCGTTCACCCTCCTCACCCCGCGCGACTGCGGCGTCACGGAGGATATCCCCGAAAACGAACCCACTCTGGAGGGCAACGCCCTCGCCAAGGCGCGCTACATACGCTCGCGCACGGGGCTCGACTGCTTCGCCGACGACACGGGACTCGAAGTCGACGCCCTCGGCGGCGAACCCGGGGTGCGCTCGGCGCGTTACGCCACCGACGGCCACGACGACGAGGCCAACAAACGTCTGCTGCTGGAGCGCATGGCCTCGGTCGACGACCGCTCGGCCCGATTCCGCACGGCTATCGCCCTCATCGCGGGTGATGAAGAGATTCTGTTCGAGGGTGTCGTGCGCGGCGCGATATCGCGCGAGGAGATGGGATCCAACGGCTTCGGATACGATCCGATCTTCGTCCCCGAAGGTTTCGACCGTTCGTTCGCGCAGATGAGCGACGACGAGAAGAACGCCGTCTCGCACCGCGGCCGCGCCGTCCGCAAGCTGGTCGACTACCTGCGCAAACGGTAGCGGCAAATTTTCAGTCAGCGGATACCTATACTCGCTTGCCGTCGGCGGCATGACGCGCCACCCTTCATAAAACGGGAGTTACATCCGCAGTTCTGCGAACTGCGCGGGCCGCAGCCTCGCCCCGCGGAGGCCCGCTATTCGCTCAGCTCATTCACGCGGTCTCCGCAGTCTGCTGCCCGAAAACAAAACCCCGCAACTCGAAAGTTGCGGGGCGGTGACGGTTGCACGCAAACGGCGTCAGAGCCACTTCACGCGCTCCTCGCCTTCGTAGGGCGGCAGCGGCGCGGGGTGGAAGTCGGAGTAGCCCAACGCCACGGCGCACAGTATGCCGTAATGCTCGGGGATGGGCAGGAACTCGCGCAGGTAGTCGTCGGCCTTGCGACCGTCGGGCTGGTCTTTGAGGCAGGGGCGGGCGTTGACATGCACCCAGCACGAGGCCAGACCCTCGTCGACGGCGGCCAACTGAAGCGTCGTGGCGGTTATGGCGCAGTTGTCGAGCCACAGATCGCTCGCGTCGCGGTCGCCCGCCACGATGATGGCCGCGGGGGCGTCCTTCACGAACGCCGAGCCGTAATCGCGCATCGAGGCGATCTTCTCTAACTGTTCGGGCTTCTCCACCACCAGCAGCCGCGTCGAACGGGTGTTGCGCGACGAGGGGGCTTGGAGAGCCATGTCTGCTATTCTTTGCAGTTTGTCGTGTTCCACCTTGCGCGGCAGGAATTTGCGCGTGCTGCGGCGGCTGTCGAGTATTTTCTTGAGTTCCATGACGGTTATGTTTTTTATGTCGATGACAAACGGCGTGCATTACGCCTTCAGTCGTCGCAAATGTACGAAATAATACGGCAAATTCCTCGCCGAATCGGCCGACGCAGAGCGCATTATTCGTAACGCAGGGCGTCGATGGGGTTCAGATTGCCCGCCTTGCGCGCGGGATACCAGCCGAAGAACACGCCCGTCGCGGTGCACACGACGAACGACACGACTATGGCGAAGCCGTCGAATATGAAGGGCCAGTCGAGCAGCTTGATGACGAGCGAGGCGAACGATATGCCCAACGCCACGCCGATCAGCCCGCCCGCGATGGATATTATCACCGATTCGATGAGGAACTGCATCATTATGTGGCGGCTCTTGGCTCCGATCGACATGCGCAGACCTATCTCGCGCGTGCGTTCGGTCACCGACACGTACATGATGTTCATGATTCCGATGCCGCCCACCACGAGCGATATGCCCGCGATGCACGAGAGCACCATGGTCAGTATGCCGAGTATCTCGTTGAGCGATTCGAGCATCTCGGTCATCGACATCACCTCGAAATCGTCGGCGTCGCCCTTGCGGATGTTGTGGCGGTCGCGCACTATGGCCTTTATCTCGTCCACGGCGGCGGCCGACACCTCCTCCGTCGCTGCCGAGGCGTATATGGCGTTGAGGTAGCGGATGCCGTTCATGCGCCGCTGCACGGTGGTGTAGGGCACGTACATGAAGTTGTCGTCCTCGCCGCCCTTCTCCTTGAGCGTGCCGACGATCTTCAGCGGAATCGTCTCCAACCTTACGTTCTGCCCCACGGGGTTTTCGCCGTCGGGAAAGAGCTTGCGGTAGAGTCCCGCGCTCAGCACGCACACCTTGGCCGCCGTGCGCACCTCGTTGCGGCCCCACATGGCGCCCTCCTCGACGGTGTAGTTCTCGATCTCGGCGAGCTGTTCGCTGCACCCCTTCACGGTGGTGGGCGCGTTGTTGGCCCCGACGATGGCCTGCCCCGAGCTGCCCACGTAAGGCGACACGCCCGACACATACCCCGCCTCGTTGGTTATGGCCTCGTAATCGCCCTCCTTGAGGCATTGCAGGTCGGCCGCCGAGACGGCCGCTCCGCCGCGCTGCCGCCACTCGGGACGTATGATTATCAGATTGGTGCCCATGCCGCCTATCTCGGCGCGGATGTTCTGTTTCTGGCTCTCGCCCAGAAACATCATGGTTATGACCGACGACACGCCGATGATTATGCCCAGCATGGTGAGCAGGCAGCGGGTCTTGTTGTTCGACAGCGCGCGCAGGGCTATCTGTATGAGATTGGCAAAATTCATTGTTCGTAAGGCGGTTATATGTTCCAAACATACGGCGGGCGCGGGGCGCGGAACCGAATCCGACGGTCGTGCGCCCGCGGCCCGAATATCACTCCTCCTCGGGCAGCGACGCGAGCGTCTCGGCGGCCGAGGCTATGTCGGCGTTCGCGGCGTCCTCGATTACGCGTCCGTCGCGCAGGGTGATGTTGCGTGACGAGTAGCGCGCGATCTCGGGGTTGTGAGTGACGAATATTATCGTGCGGCCCATCGCGTTCAAACGCTGGAACAGCGTGAGGATCTCGAACGACGTGCGCGAGTCGAGGTTTCCCGTCGCCTCGTCGGCCAATATTATCACGGGGTCGTTCACCAACGCGCGGGCTATAGCCACGCGCTGCTGCTGTCCGCCCGACATCTGGTTCGACTTGTGGTTCATGCGATCCTGCAACCCCACCGCGCGCAACGCCTCCTCGGCCTTGCGGCGACGCTCCGCGCGCGATATCTCGCTGTTGTAGAGCAGCGGCAGTTCGACGTTCTCCACGGCCGTGGTCTTGGGCAGCAGGTTGTAGGACTGGAACACGAACCCGATCTTGCGGTTGCGCAGCGTGGCGCGGCGGTTGCCGCTCATGCGGCGCACGGGCACCCCGTCGAGATAGTATTCGCCCGAAGTCGGGACGTCCAGACACCCCAGCAGATTGAGCAGCGTCGATTTTCCCGAGCCGCTGGTGCCCATTATGGTGACGAACTCGCCCTCGCGGATGGAGAACGACACTCCGCGCAACGCGTGCACCGTCTCGCTGCCCACGCGGAAGTCGCGGCGTATGTCGTCGATCCTTATTATTTCGTTCTTGTCGTTCATGGCTTCGCGCGTTACATCGATATGCTCACCGACATGCCCTGCTCGCCGCGCGCGGCTCCGGCCATGCCTACCACCACCTCGTCGCCCTCGGCAAGACCCGCGACGATCTCGGTCTGCGCGCCGTTGGAGATTCCCGCGGTCACCTCGCGCGGCTCCAGCGTGCCGTCGGCCAGACGCACGAACACGTGCGTCTCGGGCAGCTCCTCCTTGCGTTTGTCGTCCAAGTCGGCGGGCACGAAACGCAACGCCCGCGCGGGCACGGCGAAGACGTTCTCTTTCTCCAGCGTGTATATGGTCGCGTCGGCCGTCATGCCGGGCTTGAGCTTCAGATCGGGATTGGGCGCGTCGATCACCACCTCGTAGGTCACCACGTTCGACGTCGAGGCCGATTGCAGGCGCACCTGCTTCACCGTGCCCTCGAATTGCGTGTCGATGTAGGCGTCGACGGTGAACGACACCCGCTGCCCCTCGGCCACCGAACCTATGTCGGCCTCGTCGATGTTGGCCACGAGCTGCATCTCGCCGAGGTCGGCCGCTATGGTGAAGAGCGTGGGGGTCGAGTAACCCGACGCCACGGTCTGACCCTCGTCGACGGCGCGCGAGAGCACCACGCCGCTTATGGGCGAATAGATCTGGGTGTATCCCAGATTGATTTCGGCGCGTTGCAGCGTCAGCGCGGCCTGCCTGCGGTTGCTCTCGGCCTTCAGGTAGGCGTTCTCGGCGTTGTCGTACTCGGTTTCGGAGATCAGCTCGCGGTCGAACAGACGCTTCTGGCGTTCGAAGTTCTTCTTCTGCAACTTGCAGTCGATCTCGGCGGCGCACAGCGACTCCTCGGCCACGGCCTTCTCGGCTTGCAGCGTCGAGGGGTCGAGCTGGGCTATCAGCTGCCCCTGCTCCACCTCGGAGTTGAAGTCGACGTATATTTTGGATATGATGCCCGACACCTGCGTACCCACGTCGACCTTGTTCAGGGGGTTGACCGTGCCCGTCGCCGTGATCGACATGGCTATGGCGTCGCGCGCGACGGTCTGCGTCTCGTACTCCACCGCGGCATCCTTGCCTCCGCGGCCGAAAAGGATCGCCGCGGCGACGATCGCCACGACCGCCACGGCTATAAAGATCGTTGTTTTGTTCATTTTCTTATATGGTGTGAATTGGTTATGCGACTATTGCAACGTTATCGGCTCGCCCTTGTAGAAGAGCAGTATTTTCGCCGCCAGCACGGCCTGATACTTCGCTTGCAGGCGCGCCGAGAGGGCCGAGAGGTAGTTGTTCTTCTCGGTTATGAGATCCACGGCGTTGTTCGCGCCCGCCTCGAACGAGGCCTCGGCCAGACGCCAGCTCTCCTCGGCGTAGAGGAGTTTCTCGCCCGCCGACACGAAGTTGGCCTGCCCCGCCACGGCGTCGTGGTGGAGCGACTCGACCGTGGCCAGCAGCTCCTTGCGGGCGTTCAGGTTGTCGATCTCGCTTTGGCGCGTGTTGAGGCGCGCGCGGCGCACCGAGGTGCGGGCGCTCTTGTTGTTGAATATCGGCACGCTGAGCGACAATCCCACGCTCTCGTTGAGCTTGTCGCGCAACTGGCTGCCCATCGAGACGGGGGTTCCCGACTGGTGGCCCGTCGAGACGTTCGCCGAGAGCGATATCTGGGGATAGAAGCCCGCTTTGGCGACCTTTTCGGCATATTGCGACGCCTCGATCATCACCTCGGCCGAGCGGGTCTCGGGCATGATCTCCACCGCCGCGGCGTATACCTCGGCCACGGTAGGCAACGCCTGCAACACCTCCTCGTCGCCGATCTCGGGATAGGCCGCCTCGAAACGGTCGTCCGCGCCGAGTTCGAGCAACTGTTTGAGCTGCAAGGTGTATTGCGCCAGATTGTTCTGCGCGGCGGTGAGGTCGTATTGCGCGGCGGCCAGCTGCGCCCGCATCTGCGCCACCTCGTTGCGCGTCGCGTCGCCCTCCTCCAACCGCTTCTGCGCGCGGTCGACCTGACGGGCGGCGAGCTCCACGGCGCGGCGGTTGATCTCCGCCGTCTCGCGGGCGTAAAGTATCTGAAGGTAGGCTTGCGCGACGTTCACCGTTATGGCGTTCACGTTCTGCTCCACGGCCAGACGGCTGCTCTCCAACTGCTTCTCCTGCTGGCGCACGCTGTTGCGCAGACGGCCGCCCTGAAATATCGACACGTTCGATCCGAAGCCGTAGCTGCCGCCGTACGAGAACGTTCCGTCGGACACGACCTCGCCGTAATCGTTGATGAGCTTAATCGCGCTCTGGTGCGACACGCTCTGTCCCGAGTTGAACGACAGCGTGGGGTAACGCGACGCCTTGGCGGCATCGAGCTCCACCTCGCCCGCCGAAGCGTTTATCTGCGCCTTGCGCACCTGAATATTGTTGCTGCGGGCATATTCGATGCACTCGCCGAGGGTCCATTGCCGCTCCTGCGGTCGGGCCTCTTGGGCTGTCGCCTGCGCCGCGAGGACGGCGAGAGCCGCGACCAAAGCGAGGCGACGAAATTCGATCTTCTTCATTTTGCGATGTTTGTTCGTTTATATTAGTCGCGTTTCGCCGCCGAAAATTACACGCCGAGCGGGAAAAATATCGTTCGAACCCCATCTTGGGCCCGCGCATCGGCCTTTTGCGCCTCCGAAAGGATGAAATTCGAATAATATTAGTAACTTTGCAAGTTACAGGGCCTCGGAAACGATGCCCGCGCCAAGAGAACGGACCCGACGCATGATAGAAAAATTAGCCAAACAGACAGCCGTTTACGGCCTCAGCACCATCGTGGTGCGGTTCCTGAGCTACCTGCTCACGCCCTACTACACGCGCGTGTTCGGGCCCGACACTTACGGAATCGTCACCGACGTCTATGCGCTCATACCCTTCGCGCTGGTGCTGCTGTCGATGGGCATGGAGTCGAGTTACTTCCGCTTCTCGGCCAAAGCCGAGGCGGCGGGAGGCGACGTGGCGGCGGCCAAACGGCGGATCTTCGCCACCACGTGGGGCGCGACCCTCGCCGCGGCGGCCGTGTTCTTCCTCGTCGTCGCGCTGTTCCGCGACGGCGTGGCGCGCCTCATGGGCGCGGCTTACGTCGATCATCCCGAATACGTGGTTCTGACAGCGGCCGTCATTCTGTTCGACGTGGCGGCGATGATCCCTTTCTCGCGTCTCCGCGAGCAGGGACGCGCGATGACCTTCGTCATGCTAAAGGCCGCCAACGTGTCGGTGAATGTCGCTCTGGCCTTCGCATTCGGCGCGGCGGGACTCTTTTCGACCTCGCTCGGCGTGGGATGGGTCCTCGTGGCCAACCTCGCGGCGAGCGCGGCGACCCTCGCGCTGGTGGTGCGGACCGCCGACCGCACCGCGCCCCGCATCGACCGCGCGCTGCTCGCGCGTATATTCGCCTACTCGCTGCCTCTGCTGGTGAGCGGCATAGCGGGCACGGCCAACGAGTTCATCGACCGCCAGCTCATAAAATACATCCTGCCGCAGTCGATCGCCATGTCGCAGCTGGGCTTTTACGGCGCCGTGACCAAGATCGCGGTGGTGATGACCCTATTTACGCAGATGTACCGTCTGGCGGCCGAGCCGTTCTT
>Ga0073906_1005417_pt1 | contig 11460 bp, 5 predicted proteins | sample Inofromicrocosms_FD_65485 | JGI IMG/M metagenome (GOLD analysis project Ga0073906, IMG submission 65485) | Mouse cecum microbial communities from Vienna, Austria - Inoculum for glucosamine and mucus D2O microcosms | ecosystem: Host-associated > Mammals > Digestive system > Large intestine > Cecum... | reverse complement strand
TGGGCCGGCCGATGACATGGCAGTGGCAATCGATCCGTCGTTCATTTCAAAAGCAGGCAGACTGACGTATGGCATAGGCCGTTTCTGGTCAGGGGTGGCACAACGTGTGAAACGCGGTCTTGAGATAATGGCGATCGGGGCAATAAGTCTGAGTAAACATACATGCGTGATGCTCGGTGCTGTCCAGTCACCGGACTTCAGGACTCTTGAATCCGAGAAACAAATGTCAATGCTTGACTGGTATGTGGCACTTGTCAGGTCAAAAGCGGCAGAGCTGCTCTCACTGACGGATATTCTGGTCGCGGATGCCTTTTTCTCGAAATATGAGTTTGTAAATGAAGTGATCGGCATGGGCTTCCGATTTGTGGGGAGATTACGTGCCAACTCATATCTGAGGTATCTGGCCATACCGGATTACTCCGCCCCGCGAAGACGCGGCAGAAAGAAAAAGTATGGAGAGAAAGTGGATTTCTCCAACCTTGACATGTCCGTGTTCACTTCATTCATATATGAGGATTCCAAAGGAAACAAGACCCGATGTCACACGGCGGTCGTACATTCGAGGGCCTTGAAACGCGACATCCGTATCGTGGTCTGTCCGGTTGAAAACGTAGAGCCTCTTCTTTACTTCTCTACCGACACCGACATGAGGCCTGAAAAAATCATCGGTTTCTACCGCACCCGCTTTCAGATTGAGTTCGGCATACGCGATGCCAAGCAGTTCACCGGACTTCAGTCACAGCAGACCCGCGACAAAGCCCGGCTTGACTTTGCGTTCAATCTTTCCTTCACTGCCCTCAATGTATGCAAAGAGGTCATAAGGAAGGATTATCCGGATCTTTCGGTAGCGCAGTTCAAGCGGCTTATGTTTGAATCTTATCTCGCCTCAACAATTATTTCGACTTGCGGAAAATCTCCACATCTAAAAATAATTCAGAAAATAAATCATCGGTTGGCTCAGTTAGCGGCTTAGCCAAGGCGGAACAACCTCAAATTTTACCGAATCATTGTATTATTGCATGTGTGATTATTTTTGCAGATACAATGTTTTTCTTAAATTTATGCAGATGAGAACAGTAACACTTGTAAAGCCCATTATGGGTATCGTAATGGTTCTGTTAGCAATTGCTCTTTTTGGCTGTCAGAACCAAGTAGAGGAGCCGTTGTTTACCGAATCAAATCAGATGGCAGATATGCCATTGAGCCGTTCAACCTTTGGAGAACTTCCTTTTCTTCAAGGTGCAGATTTATCGTATGTAAATGAGCTACAAGATGGAGGGGTAAATTACACCAAGGATGGTAGCTCGGTGGATCCGTATAATCTCATTAAGAGTTACGGAGCGAATCTTGTTCGTGTACGTCTTTGGCATAACCCTACATGGACCAAGTATTCAACTCTATCAGACGTAAAGCGTAGTATTCGCAGGGCTAAGAATGAAGGTTTGAATGTCCTGTTAGATTTTCATTATTCAGATGCTTGGACAGATCCACAAACAAACATAGTTCCTGAAGCATGGCGTCCCGTCGTTAAATATTCAGATATACTTGCAGACTCGGTTTATAACTATACTTATCGCATTCTCGAACACTTGAATGAGACTAATCTGCTTCCAGAACTGGTTCAGATTGGTAATGAGACCAACAATTCAATAATGGTAGCGGACAATGCAGATCTTATACCCACTAACTATGTTAGGAACACAAAACTTTTCAATGCCGGTTTGCAGGCGGTAGCCGATTTCAATTGGAATAATGGGAAAAGCATAAAGACGGTTCTTCATGTTGCTATGAATCCAAATGACGCAATGTTCTGGGTCGCAAGCCATAAAAAATATGGATTAAAGGAATTTGATATGCTTGGAGTCTCATATTATCCCCAATGGCAGGACTATACACCAGCTCAATTAGGTGAGTTCGCATCAAATCTGTATTCTGCTTATGGTATAAGGCTCTTTGTTGCAGAGACAGGGCATATATGGACTCGTGCATGGAATGATCAGAATATTAATCTCATGAGTAAAATGTGTATGGGATATCCTGATACACCATGCCCTCAACTGCAAAAAGACTATATAATCGAAATAAAAGAAGCTTTGCTTGCTAACGGAGGGGCTGGATATTGTGTTTGGGAACCGTTTTGGGTGTCAGCTGATAATCAAACTCTTTGGGGTGTCGGCTCAAATTGGGAAAATGTAGCATTTTTTGATTTCAATAATAGCTTGTTCCCTCACTGTGGCATTGAAGCTTACGGAGATTTCAACGTTAAGGTTACTTTTGAGGTTAATATGTGGAATGCAGGAAGTGATGCCAAAGGCTATATTACAGGTGATTTTACTGATGATGGCTTTGGCAATTGGCAGATAATCCCGATGAAGCAAGCATCCGAAGGGTCTTCAGTATATTATTTTGATACATATCTATGTAGGAATCAAACAGGGAAATATTATTTCCTTTCTGATTCCACTTGGACGAGTCAAGAATATATCGGAGGCTATCAGCAAGATCGATATTACGATGTTAACACCTCGGACAAATGGCAAAAATTCGCTAAAAATTTTGGAGAGGAATAGCTATATAACGTAACTCAAAAATAATAGTATCCCCCTTCTTAGCCATACTGCAATATAGCAGAAAGCGGACAGAAGGGGGATTTTTCTTATTGAAGTCCGATTTGTTGCATTGAATGTCCGATTTATGATAGCGTACTGCTCTAATTTATTAAGCCTACTGCCTTAAAAATTAGTAATTTTGCATTATTAAATATATTCAGAAAACATGGCTATCAAAAACCTTAAATTTAAATTGCATAGGCTGGCTGTCCTAATAGTGATTGCCTGTATATCGCATTATGTATCATCTGCGCCACAATTGCCAGAACCGGAATTGCCGTGGAAGAATGTTGCTGTAGATGGTAAAAAGACTGCTGTATTCAGTCTTTTTAATGACAGCCGGGGTATTATGTGGCTTGGGACTAATAGAGGGTTATATTTTTATGATGGAGTTACCACACATTCTGTTGGCGAAAACGAATTGTTCGGCACGCAAATATATTCTATAGTCGAAAAAGATAACAGTCTGTTTTTGGGAAGTAACAATGGATTGCTTGTGTATGATTATTCTACAGGGACAGTAAAGCATCATCCGTCAACCAATCCAAAAGAAATTCGGTCTTTGCTACTTGCTGATGATGGACTTTGGATAGGGAGTCTAAATGGAGTGTTTCGGCTGAATTTGTCGAACAATGAGCTTACTGATCTCTCTTCAGGTCTCCCACATAAATCAGTGTACTCATTATTACGAGATAGCCGTGGAATTTTCTATGTCGGAACATACAATGGGCTTGCCAGATGGGACAACCAATCAGGAACATTTCATCCCGTAAAAGTTAAGATCGACAAATCAATGTCTGGCTCTCTTTTCGTCAACTGCCTTCTTGAATCTGAAGATGGAGAAAGTATCTATATCGGTGGTGAAGGTTTTTTATACAAATACACTCCTTCCAGTGAAAGCTGGAATAAAATTATTGATGTTGGGAATAACAATGTTAAAAGTCTGACAAAAGGTAATAATGGACATGTACTGATCGGCACAGACAATGGAGTATTTGATATGTTCAATGATACCATTCGACATTATCGCCATGATTCAAGACATGAGTTAAGTCTGGCTGACAATGAAATATGGTGTATTTACGCGGATTTACAACATAATATATGGACAGGACATGAACGGGGATTTTCAGTAGCTTCAAATTCTACATATATTAGGACTATAAAACTTAGTGTCTTGGCAAATTCTGGGGAGGGAAACGAAATACATGTAATTCATCGTGACAGCAAAAGTAATTTATGGTTGGCCGGGACTAATGGTGCCATCAAGTTGTCAGATAACTCAAAACCGTGTTGGTATCGTCATTCAGATATGTCTAATTCATTATCTCACAACCGCGTCCGCTCTATTCTTGAAGATAATGAAAATCGGATATGGCTTGCTACCGATGCGGGCATAAACAAATTTAATGAGGAAACGAATAATTTTGATGTATTTCGCATAATAGATGAGAACGGGGAGCATAATTCAAATTGGGTCTATGCTTTGATTGAGGATGGTGAATATTTTTGGACTGGGAGTTTTCTTAACGGACTTCATTCAATCAGTAAATCTAAATTAAATGATAAAGGCGGCATTATCATCTCTGATTACTCTTTGAACGCAGAAACAGAGTTTCCGGATGGCAAGGCCTTGTCAAATAATCTCGTAAATAATATAATAAAAGACAGTATAGGCAATATATGGATACTCTTGTTTCGCGACAATGTGCTTACAAAATTTAATCCTGACACAAAAGTCTTTAAACGCTTTGATATTTTCAATTTAACAGAAGGGGGGTATCCCACGAATATATCTATTGATAGACAAGGACGTATTTGGTGTGCATATAAGGGAGGTGTGATCATTTTCAATAAAAATGACAACTATGATATAATAAAATTCCCTTATACCAACAGCGATGAGACTATTTTGGCTCTCGGACAAGTAGGAGATGGAATGTGGGTATCGACTCAAAGTAACGTATGGAGTATTGACGGTCATTCGTTAAATACCACTCTTTTACCTATCCCTCAAAAATCATATACCGCAGTTTACGAAGATACCGTAAGCAATAAAGTTTTCCTTGGCGGCACTGATGAAATTCTTGAGGTTGACAAATCTATTATAGATAATGGATTTGATTTTAAGTCGATAAAGATGATATTGAATGATAGAGGTGCAGGGCTTCTAAACCTGTCTGACATAGAAGGCGGCTGTACGAAACTTAAAATTCCGTATGGCGGGAGCTTTACACTTGTAGTAAGCACATTGAATTATTCACCTGAATCCGTACAGCGTTATATGTACAAACTTACAGAATCGCCTGACGATACTGTTGGTGAATGGATTGTAATGCCGGAAGGATCGAACAGCATCTCGTTTTCCGATTTGAAAATGGGGGACTATACTCTTTTGGTGAAAACCGTAGGTTCTCCCATAAGTCCAGTTGCAATTCCAATAACTGTCAATCCTCCATTGCTGATGTCTTGGTGGGCAATATGTGTTTACATTCTGGTTGCCTTCCTCATCGTCTATTGGATTATATGGTTCACTCGCAAGCGTAACCTCCGCTCTTTCCGTGAACAAGAACGTCAGGCGGCTTTGGAGAATGTTGAAAAAAAGCTGACTTTCCTTTCAACTATCTCACACGATTTGAAAACACCACTTTCTATGATTCTTGGACCAGTCAGCCTCATGAAAGAGAAAGCCAAAGATGCCGAAAGTAAAAAGAGTCTTGAAGCCATATATGATAATGCAGTTCGCTTGAACAATATGATTCATCGGACACTTGAACTGCAACACCTTGAGGATACGGATGAAAATCTACTTATCATATCAACTTTTGATGTAGTAGAGTTCTGTAAAGGTGTGTTTGAAGTTTTTCAAGAGAACAATCCTCAAAAGAAATTCATATTCCATTCATCATGCACTCAATTACTGATAGAGGCTGATGCCGTAAAGTTTGAATCTGTGATCACTAATCTTTTGTCAAATGCCTGTAAGTATTCTGATGATGGTGCTACTATTTCATTAGGTATCAGTTCCCATGACAACGAAGTTGAAATCGTGGTTTCTGATGATGGCATAGGTATTGCCGATATAGACCAATCCCTTGTATTTCAACGTATGTTCCGTGCTCCATCAACATCAAAATTACACGAAGGTACAGGACTCGGTTTGTATCTTATAAAGAAATATCTGGAATTAATGAAGGGCAACATCAACCTCTACAGTAAGGAAGGACAGGGGACCTCTTTTGTCGTGACTTTGCCACTTTCTGAAAAGGCTTTGCCAATTTCAACTAAAATAATTCCAATGAGGATAGTAATAAGGCAAAAGTTTTGGTAGTAGAAGATAATCTCCAGATTTCTTCGTTCATCACGGAAGTCCTGAAGAATGATTATATATGCCTTGTGGCAGAGAATGGTCGTGCCGGACTCGCCATTGCCGCATCATTTTTGCCCGACCTTATTATTGCTGATGAGATGATGCCGATAATGAGCGGACTTGAGATGGTCAAACGAATGAAACAACATCCACGCCTATCATCAACACCCATAATCATGCTCACTGCTAAATCTGACAATAAGACTGAGAATGAAAGTATAAAGTTAGGTATCGATGTGTTTATGACAAAGCCATTCGAGCCTACGGCACTGCTTGGACGCATAAAACAATTATTGAAATCGAGAACAGATATAAAAGAAAAAGTTAGAATAGAAACCATAACAGAAGCTGAAGCCAAACCAATAGAAGCTGAATCTATTAATGAGAAATCTCTTGCAAAGATTGCGAAGATTATAGAAGATAATATATCAGACCCGGACTTGAATGTCAACCTGCTTTGTGAAAAAAGCGGTATCCCCAATAAACAACTGTATCGTCTGATAAAGAAATATATCGGTACTGCCCCATTGGATTATATCAGGAGTGTTAGGTTACAGAAAGCGGCTGTGCTTCTAAGTCAGCATAGATTTACAGTGTCTGAAATCAGCTATATGGTAGGATTCAAATCCCCCTCCTATTTTGCGAAATGTTTTCAAAATCAGTTTGGTATCAAGCCAAGCCTGTACCAATCAGATGATGAGTCAATAGGCAAAAAACAAGACAATTAAACGCATTTTGCCCTTTTTCTTGTTGTCAAGTCTTGTTTGTTGCATCATTTGTCCGATAATTGAGAGTCCTGCATCTATCAATATTGTAATTTTGTAAACGACAACAGGTACATATTGATTAGGTAGAAAAGATTGTTTTTAAGTTTTAGAAATGGCTAATACCATTTGACCACCTTAAATATTTTCAAATTAAACAACAATACGCATTTCTAATGGACAAAGCAATCGGCCATGTCGAAATAAGGAGTTGGTTATTGGGAATACTGTTCTCAATTCTCCTTATACCAGTTTCGGCTTATGCCCAAATTCAAAGGACAGTTACTGGTACTGTCATTGATGAAACCGGGGAGCCTCTTATCGGCGCAACGGTTAAAGTTGTAGGTGAGCCAATAGGTGCTTCCACCGATTTTGACGGACACTATGTCCTTAAAGTGCCTGCAACAGCGAAACAACTCGCATTTTCATATGTGGGTTACAACAATCTCGTGGTTGATATTACGTCAAATGTCATTGATGTGACAATGAAACCTAACAGCGAGGTTCTTGACGAAGTTGTTGTAATCGGTTATGGTGTCCGTAAAAAGGATGATCTTACCGGGTCTGTTTCAACCGTAAGTGAGAAAGACTTCAATAAAGGTATGATTTCATCACCGGAAGAGCTTGTAAACGGAAAAATTGCCGGTGTGCAGATTGTGAATGGCGGCGGTTCTCCAACATCCGGTTCAACAATCCGAGTCCGAGGCGGTGCATCTCTTAATGCGTCAAATGACCCTCTTATTGTATTAGATGGTGTACCAATGGAGGTCGGCGGTTCTGTAAGTGGAAGTGGAAACTTTCTGAGTCTTATTAACCCCAATGATATTGAGAGTATGACCATTCTAAAAGATGCGTCATCTACTGCAATTTACGGTTCAAGAGCATCTAATGGTGTCATCATCATCACTACTAAGAAAGGAAAAGGTGATGGTATAAAGGTTTCATTCCAGACAACCAATTCTCTTTCTACCAAGACCAAGACTTCTGATATGCTCTCTACCGATGAGTTTATCGGAATTGTAAATGAACTTGGTACAGAGCGCCAGAAGTCTCTTCTCGGCAATAGCCGTACTAATTGGAATGATCAAATATATCAGACTGCATTCGGAACAGATAATAACCTTAGCGTTTCAGGGCGAGCTGCTTCGTGGTTGCCTTTCCGTGTTTCGGCCGGAGCATATTATCAAGATGGTATATTAAAGACCGATAATGCAAAGCGTTTTACCGGTAATCTCAATCTTACACCATCATTCTTCCACGATGAACTTCGTTTTCAGTTCAGTCTTAAAGGTACATATTCAAAGAACCGTTTTGCAGATACTGACGCGATATGGGGCGGAGCAACTCTCAATCCTACAATTCCTGTATATTCCGGTAAAGATGCTTTCGGTGGATATAATGAGGCTGTGGATGTAAATGGAATACCGGTTACAGGAGCTCTTGCCAATGCTCTTGGACGACTGAATCAATATAAATCGACATCAGATGTATATCGCGTCATCGGTAATATTGATGTGGACTGGAACATTCGATGGGTGAAAGGCTTGAGACTTCACGCAACCGGTGGTTACGACTGGTCAAAAGGGGAAGGGCATATATATGTCCCCAAAGAGGCTATATCATATTATACAACAGGCGGACGAGATTACAAGTATGGTCCTCAGAAGAACTATAACCGGCTTCTGACTGTTTATGCTAACTATAACCGTGATTTTGATGCAATCAACTCAAATATTGATGCAACATTCGGTTATGATTACCAATATTGGAAATATACAACTCCGTTCTATGCAATATTAAATGCCGATGGTGTGCAGCAATCAACTTCGGCCGCAACGGATCAGAGGCACTCGCTCATATCGTATTATGGTCGTTTGAACTATACGTTAATGAATCGCTATCTCTTGACTGCTACTGTGCGTCGGGATGGTTCGTCACGTTTTTCTAAAGATAACCGATGGGGAACGTTCCCGTCCGTGGCTCTCGCATGGCGTATCTCACAGGAAAACTTCTTTGAACCTCTTCGCGGTTGGGTTAATGATTTGAAGCTAAGAGCCTCGTATGGTGTTACCGGGCAGCAGGACGGTATCACAAACTATGGCTATATCCCGGTTTATACTCCAGGTCTTGACGGCGCACAATATCTTTTTGGCGGTAATCCTGTCTATACATATCGTCCTGAAGCCTATAACCCTGATCTGAAATGGGAAACGACTAAGTCTTGGAACTATGGAGTTGATATAGCACTCCTTGAAAATAGATTTACATTCTCCGCAGATTACTATACCCGCAAAACCGAGAATCTTCTTGCTACAGTCCCGGTACCGGCCGGAACAAATTTTGATAAACTAATGCTGGAAAATGTTGGCAATGTTGATTCAAAAGGACTTGAACTCGCTCTGACAGCTCATCTTATAAGCAATAAAGACTGGTCGTGGGATGTGACTGCAAATGCAGCATGGCAACAGGTCCGTATTAAGAATTTGACTTTGACCCCCGGAGCTCCAAGTCCTGATACAGAAGTTGGACCTTGGATTGATGCCTATCAGATGCAGGTATTCTCTACCGATTATGCACCATATTCGTTCTATCTTTATAAACAACTTTACGACCAAGAAACTGGCAGACCGATAGAAGGACTTTATGCAGACCTTGATGGTGACGGACAGATAACCAACAATGACAGATACCACAGCCATTCACCCGCTCCTGATTGGATCCTTGGGCTTTCCACTCAGCTTAGATACAAGAAATGGTCTTTATCAACCTCTTTAAGAGCCAACCTCGGAGGTTATATATTCAATGGAATGGCTATGAATACCGGTGCTTGGGAAACTATGAGCTACAATGATTATCAGCTGAATAATCTCAATCGCAGTTTTCTTGACACTCGTTTTACCCGTCGTCAATTCCTTAGCGATTATTATCTTGAGAACGCATCATTCCTTAAAATGGATAATCTCCAACTCGCATATGATTTCGGTCAGATTTACAAAGGCATGAATCTCCATGTTTCAGCTATGGTTCAAAATGTATTCACAATAACCAAATATAAGGGTGTGGATCCGGAATCAAGCAACGGAGTTGACACTGCTGTTTATCCTCGTCCCCGAACATATTCAGTAACTATCGGTCTCAATTTCTAATATAACAACAATGAAAAGAATAAATATATTATTGGGCCTTGTCATGGGAATCGGGCTATTGCTATGCGCATGTACTGACGACCTCGATCAAATGCCCGTAACCGAAACCACATCAAATGATGTGTATTCGGAAGCAGCGAACTATAAAATGGTTCTTGCAAAAATCTATGCTTCCTATGTTCTTGCAGGGCAAGGACAAGGTGGCGATAACGGCGACCTTACCACTATCAATGGACAGGACTTCTCACGCGGATATTTTAATCTTCAGGAAGCTGCGACTGATGAGGTTGCCAATACTTGGTTATCCGGAAACAACCTTGTTGATCTTACATACATCAACTGGAGTGCAAAAGACTCATGGGTATCGGACACTTATTATTGGTTGTTTTTCAACATTGCTCTATGTAATGAGTTTCTCCGTAACTGCTCAGATGAAGCAATATCAAAGTTTTCATCTTCCGAACAAGAAGAAATCAGAGCGTACAAATCTGAAGCTCGTTTTATGAGGGCGTTTAGCTATTGGATGGTTCTTGATTTGTACCGTAAGGGACCAAAGGTTGACGAGAATACACCCGTGACCGGATTCATTCCCGAGGCGTATGATGGAATAAGCCTTTTCGATTTTGTTGAAAGCGAGTTACGGGAACTCGTTTCCGAAGGTTCTTCTTCTTTATCTGACACAAATGAGTATGGCCGTGCAAGCAAGCCAACTGCTTTGGCACTTCTTGCCCGCCTTTACCTGAATAGCGCGGTTTATCGTGGTTCTGTAGATACTAAATACTATACAGAATGTATAACAGCCTGCCATAAGGTAATCTCAAATCCGGCATATTATCTTGAACCTGACTATGCAAAACTTTTCAATGCAGACAATCATAAACGTTCCCACGAAATTCTGTTTGCAATGGTTTGTGATGCGACAACATCGGTTACATGGGGCGGCGGCACTTATCTCGTTTGCGGTTCATGCGGCAATTCAAGCACACAAGATCCGGCCAAATATGGTTTGACAAACGGATGGGGTATGTTCCGTGCACGTGGTGAGATTACTTCCAAGTTCGGCGATGTAAATAATACAAATGATACACGAGCTATGTTCTATACTGATGGTCAGGAACAGTTCTTCACCGGCGCTATAGACAATCAATCTGAAGGTTATTTCTTTGAGAAGTTTACGAACCTTACTGATGAGGGGGAGGCTGCTTCAAATTCTGCAGCTACCGGATGCTCAACAGATTATCCAATGCTGCGTCTTGCTGACGTATATCTTATGGCAGCGGAAGCATTCCTGCGTGGTGGTGCCGGAATTTCGCGGTCAGAGGCCCTTGACCTTGTAAATGAGGTCCGTCTCCGTGCATATAACAATGATGAAAGTGGCAAAATTTCAGATGCAGATTTTACTCTTGACTTTATGCTTGATGAGCGTGGTCGCGAACTTTATCTTGAATCTGTAAGAAACTGTTTAAAATTAGAATTGAAAAAATGTTATAGGGCATAACAAACCCTCAGCCAAAGTGTTGAAGGAGAAAAACATTGTTCATATGCATAGAATCAATCTCTATCAGACACTT
>Ga0073906_1005416_pt1 | contig 11463 bp, 10 predicted proteins | sample Inofromicrocosms_FD_65485 | JGI IMG/M metagenome (GOLD analysis project Ga0073906, IMG submission 65485) | Mouse cecum microbial communities from Vienna, Austria - Inoculum for glucosamine and mucus D2O microcosms | ecosystem: Host-associated > Mammals > Digestive system > Large intestine >... | reverse complement strand
CCCCAGCCGACACCAGTAGTCGCTATGACGGCTTCTCCATACGCTGCGTCGCTACTACCTAAATAGTATATGGGTTAAGGGTGGTGAGGGGATGCAGTACTACAATCCGGAATAGCTAACACTCGGAGGATCTAACTATTTTTAAGCTTCACTATACTATATAGGTATTACATGGTATAATAAATATATATGCGTATTGCAATTACTTCAGATTTATATTATCCTATGTCTAATGGTGTAGCTGTGTTCGCACACAATCTAGCGAAAGGTTTAGCAAAGCAAGGGCACGAAGTGATGGTTCTGTGTCCGAGTTTTAAGGGGCGACACTACCGGATGAAGCGTGACGGTGTGACAACTATCTATTTGCGATCAATTCGCTTTCCGTTTTATCCTGATCAGATTAATGCGATACCCGAAGGCAAGAAGATTCTCAAGAAAGTGTCGGTGCCGCGTTTGGCCTACCGCCATGGACTTTGGATTACGGTAGATCCTTATCCTGAGCTGAAAAAAGCTCTCAATAAGTTCCAGCCAGACGTTATTCATAACCAGACTGCAGAGATGGTTGCTTTTGCTGCTCGACGGTATGCTAAAAAGTACAATGTGCCGATGGTTAGCACTGGACATGCTTATCCAGACAATATTACGAGCCAGGTAAAGCTATTGAAGCCAATTAAAAAACCGCTAGATGCAGTCTTGCGGACGTATATGGCGAGCTTTCTGAAGCATTCTGAATATGCAACAATGCCGACTGAGATGGCGATTGAAGATCTAGTTCCAAAAAATCGGCGACGCTTCAGTGTGACGGTTGAGCCATTATCGAACGGTGTGGATTTATCACAATTTAATCCTGGCAAGCCAAAACTGAAAGTTCTAAAACATTATCATTTAGATACAAAAGTTCCTCGTGTTCTGTTTGTGGGGAGGATCGATCCAGAAAAAAGTTTAAGCAATATTGTGAATGCTTTTGCGGGCGTGCTAGAAAAGGTGCCTAATGCTGAGTTGGTAATCGTTGGTGATGGCACCGATCGGCGACATTTGATTGATTTAGCCGAAGCTTTGGGTATTACGGAGAATGTGAAGTTTCCTGGGCGAATTATGCCACCAGATGTCGTGGAGATTTATCATTCGGCGACAGTTTTTGCGACCGCAAGTGAAACCGAGACGCAAGGTATCGTGCTGATTGAGGCAGCAGCTACAGGCTTGCCACTTGTCGCAGTGGACGCTGGAGCAGTGCGTGAACTTTGTCAAAATAAGAAAAATGGTATTTTATGTCAACCAAGAGATATATCAGGACTGACTGATGCGTTAGTAAAAATCTTGCAAAGCGAAGAGCTGCAAGAAAAATATGGCACTTATAGTCTAGAAGTTGCGAAAAAACATGACCTGAATCACACTCTGAAACGTTTTGTGGAGATTTATGAAGAGGCTATCCAGCTTAAGGGCAAAAAGATTTCCCAAAAACGTCGTTTTTGGCGACGATAGTAATTAATTTTCTAGAAAATCGATAATAGCCCGAGCAGTTTCGTGAGGCTTTTCATAATTATGAAGATGTCCGCAGTTTGGCAGGAATACGGTTTCGAGATGCTGGTTTGTTGCTAGGCGACAAACATTTTTCTTACCCACCAAACGATCTTGATCTCCTGCTAGTAGTAATGTTTCCTGTGGCAGCTGAAAATCGCCAACACAGTACTTGGTCGAGAACTTAGCGGATCGAAACATTTCGGATTTAGAAGGTGGATGATCAGCACTGCAGGCGTGCGTTATTTCCATGGTTTTTCGGAAGAGCTTACGATTATGCGGAACAAAAAGGAACTTAGTCGTAATATAATCTACTACACCACGCGGTAAAAGTGCCGAAAGCGGCGAGATTAGTCTAAACGGTGCTGCGGGGCGATTAGCGATTGGTGAGAGTAGGATTGCTTTACGATTAAAACTCTGTGGGTATAGGCTCAATGCCGCAGCCACCACGATTGATCCCATAGAATGCCCGACCAGTATAGGCTTCTTGAGGTCGTTAGCTTTCGCATAGTCCACAAGAAACTCAGCATAAGCCTCTGGAGTGTAGTCAGATAACTTTTTCGCTCCAGCAAAAGGCGAGATAGCTGGCATGAAAACTTGATAGTTTTGTTTGCGAAGATCCTTGGCAATTTCATATAATCCAACCGGCGACCCACGGAAACCATGCACTAAGATAATCGCAGGCTTTTGACGGTCGGAGGAATGAGGGCAGTTATTTTTTGGCATTTTCTAAGGCTTTCTTGATAGCCGGACGGTCAAAGCCTAAAATACGCTCACCATTAATTTCGGTAACCGGTACTGCTTCAATTCCGGGAACTCTAGTATTAGTAATATCAATTTCTTCATATTCTACGCCTTGCTCATCTAGCCAATCCATAAGGGCGTGACAATATGGACAGGTTTGTGTGGAATATACTTTAATCATAATTTAATTATAACACGTATGACGTCATAAGGCGAAAGTTTCAGAAACTTATTTATGATACTTTTTGGCGGCATCCATTTGTGGGTCGCGACTGAGGTTGATATCCTCGTAAGTACGCTCAACCTCTACATCTGGCGTGATACCTTCTCCATTAATGCTCGATCCTTTTGGAGTATACCAGCGAGCGGTCGTGGTTTTGAGGGTTGCGCCGTTGGACAAATCTAGTAAGGTTTGCACGACACCCTTGCCGAAAGTCTGTTCGCCAAGGATAGTGGCTTTATCATAATCTTTGAGTGCACCAGCGACAATCTCTGAAGCGGAGGCGGTGCCACCATTAACCAGAACGACGGTTTCCGTATTGGCTAGTTTAGCCTGACCACGATTGGACTTCATGATCTCTTCGCGGTCGTTTTTACCCTTTTGAATCAGAATATTCTCATTATCAATCCATAATGACAGAAGATCTTTGGCTGCAGAAACGTATCCGCCACCGTTACTGCGTAAGTCTAAAATAACCTTTTTAATACCTTTTTTCTCAAACTCCTCATTGACGATTTTTTGGATCAGCGTACCCGTGTCGTTGTCAAATCTGGTTACCGTGATAATTGCGGTCGTGCCATCATAATCAACGTAGGCAGAAACATTATTGATCGCTTCTCGTACGAGTTCAAAGGTCTTCTCCTCGTTACCTCGCATCACCGTGAGTTTAACTTTGGTGCCGGCTTCACCTTGTAACTTGGAGGCAATATATTCCGAACCTTTGTCATAGACTAGCTCATCGTTAATCTTATAGATAATATCGCCGGCCTTGACGCCCGCTTTCCCAGCTGGGTTATCTGGCAAAGTTCGCAATATACGTACATAGCCATCGCGTAGAGCCATTTCTACACCAATACCTGCACCCACATTGCCGTGCAAGGCATCCTGATATTCTCTCGCTTCTTCACGGTTCATGTAGACGGTGTATGCGTCACCAAGCGACTCCACCATTCCCTTTTTAGCCCCGTCAAGCAGGACTGATTTATCCAGTTCCCCGTCATAATACGTAGCTAGAGTGTCATATATTTCATCTAGACTACTCCAATCGTTTTTGGTGTGGCTCTTGAAGCCTAAGTAAGGCAAGAAATTTGAAGCGAAAGTATTCCAGTTTAGTCCGACGAAAATACCGATAGCCAAAGTCGCAAAAGCTCCAATAATTGCACCGCCTAGGCTAACTTGTCGTTCTTCCCATTGTTTAGTCATAGTTTTATTTTAGCACATTAGCCTAAGAATAATCCAAAAACTATGTTTTATGTTACCACAAACGTTGGTCAAGATGGATATAACGATATAGGTACGGATTTACATTATAACGTGCACCAAAATCACCAGGCAAACCACTTTTTGAGCTAGCTGTATTATTATATTCTGTGAGGTTGATGGTGCCATTTGAGTTGACGCTTTCTACCCACATGACGTGACCATAGATACCAGCCGTGCTGTAAGCTATAGTGTGTGGAGCAGGGTTACTATCTACGACATATCCATAGCGTTGTGCTGAATAACCCCAACTTTTAGCATCGCCCCAAGAAGAAATATAAATTCCCCAGCGTTCTTGTGCTTTCCAACCAGCATAGCTAGTACACTGACAAACGTATCCACCCACGACGATGTAGCCTACATTGTCGCGTGGGCAACGGTCGCGATAAGGATAACTATTGTAGCCTTCGCCAACCACACCGCCATTGTTATATTTAGCAATTTCAGCAGCGATTTCACGTTGCATAGTCTGGCGCGCAGCCTCAGAATCACGTTGATATGCAGCAGAATCATTTTCGTACCGTGCGATTAGACTTGCTTGCTGGTTACGCTTGTTAGTGGCTTCGTTGCGGCTAATTTCAGTACTAGCGATCAGCGCATCGACGCTAGCCTTTTGCTTTTCCAATTCCTCCTTCAACTCGCGTATAGTGCGCGTAGAGGTAGTGACTTGATTTTTAACATTAGTTTGACGATTTTGTTTTTCAGCAAAATCCCCCAGTGACTTACTACTAGCTAACATGGCGATTGTATCGGTTTCGCCTTCAAAGTGCATCGTGACTAGCAGCTTAGCAAGAGCAGTTTGCTGCAAGGTGAGCTTTTCTTGATTTAGCGTAATTTGTGCGTTTAGATCGTTCGCGATAGCTTGATTACGGGTAATTTCGTCTTCCAGCGCGGCAATTTCTGCATTCAGGCGTGTGACTTCTCCTTCTAGAGTATTGGCATAAGCGGCTAGTTCCTTGGCGCGTGCTTCCGATGCGGTAGCACGATCAGCTGCTTCACGACAAGCTTGTGTGACGCATCCGTAAGGATAGGCTTGAACTTCTTCATCATTTTCTAAAAATATAATCTGAGTGATTAAAAAAGTGCATACTAAGACTAGCCCAGCGATTAAGCTTCTAAGACCAATGGTTTTGTGTTTTTGTGACATTTTCATATATATTATATATCACACTTATGCTTAGAAGTAAAGTTACTTGAGGTATTTTTGCATGGCGAGACGAGCAGAGATAAGCCCAATGAACATACCAATACCGATCACAACTAGATAAACAATAACAAGTCTACCAGTATCCATAAACATAGTGACCGTAGAGATATCAATATTATAGCCAACCAGGCTTGGCGCGAGTAGGCGGTAGCCACCATACGCTATTGTACTAGCGAGCAACCCCGAGATGATCCCGCAAATTTGTGCTTCAACTAAGAATGGTCCTCGGATAAAGTTTGTATCTGCCCCGACTAGACGCATCATGTAGATTTCTTCACGTCGAGAGAAAATAGCCATACGAATTGTATTAAAAATCATCAAAACGGATATAATTAAGAAGACTGCCCCAAGAATCAAACCACCATTTTTGGCGATGTTGGCCCACGAACTGATCGTGGCAATTTCTGCTTGGTTTACATCATATGTCGGTTCGATTTCTGGATCGATATTCTCTTGGATAATTTCAGTCGTAGACACAATGTTCTTGAGCTGATCTAGATTATCTGGATTATAAACCTTAATACGCATGGCTGCTTGCATAGTGCTAAGCATGAGCTCACTCATACTTTCATCTTTCAAGGCAAGCATGAGGTCTTCATTGTCCTGATTCTCCTCAAGGAATTTTTGATACTCCATTGCAGAGTCTGTAATCGCAATCTCCTTGACGTTAGGATCAGTCTTAATCATGCTAGCTATATTATCTAGTACTTCAAGGCTAGTACCAGGTTTGTAATAGACTGTAATATCAATCTTATCGCGTAGAGTTTCGGCAGTTGAATTAAGCACTAAACTCGCGCCCACTGTGACTAGCAAAATAACCAACGTGACAGTCATGACTAGTGTAGCAGCGATTGAAAGCCAAATGTTTCGTGTAAAGCTCGCAGCGCCATATTTAATGACTCGACCAGTACTTCTGACCTTGCTAACACTACTGTTTTCAACGAGTGTCTTGAGATTTTCTTTTTGTTTGAGGCGAGTTTCTCTGTCGATGATTCGCCCAGGTTTTTTGTTGCGTTTTTCCACTTTTAATCTCCTACACTACGCGTTTTTGTTTGGATTTGCCCAATGGCCTTTTAATAACTTGTTTAATGCTTGGAGCCGGTTTAAGTTTGACGGTATGACCAGAAGTAAGCTTACTAAGCTTAGGCGCGGCCTTTAATGGTTTGCTAGCGGCGTACCACTGATTAGCCGAATCGCGTTCGTACTTCTTCACTGGTGCTTTCTTGATAGACTGAGGTTTAGTTGTGTTAATAATATGAGTATTGCTTTTCGATTTGGTGACTTTTGAAGAAAGTTTGCTTGGTTTTTGGACTATATTGTTACTATTTGCATAGACTTTTTGGATAACTGGCTTTTGTGTGACAATACGGAGCTCTGGCTCTGGCTCTTTTGCGGGAAGAGTGTCTTCATCGGTCAAACGATAGATACCATGAACTTTTTGGTCAGCAATTACACGACCATCCTTTAGCGTGACGACACGCTTTCGAAGGTTATTAACGATATTCTCATCGTGTGTAGTAACTAATAATGTAGTGCCAAAGTCATTAATCTTCTGCAATAAATCGATAATCTCAGTACGGGTCAACTTATCTAGATTGCCAGTTGGCTCATCGGCGATGAGGATTTTTGGTTGACGCGCCATGGAGCGAGCAATACTGACGCGCTGTCGTTCGCCGCCAGAAAGATGAGTTGGGAACTTGTTGGCCTTACTCTCCAGCCCAACAAGGTCAAGTACTTTTGGCACGGTTTTAAGAATTTCTCGATTACTCATGCCAGCGATCTCTAAGGCGAAGGCTACATTTTCAAAGACTGTACGCGTTGGTAATAACTTATAGTCCTGGAACACAACTCCTAGACGGCGACGATAGTGCGGAATATGGCGACGCCTGACAAAGTCTAGATCAATTCCACCAACCACTATTTTTCCAGAATCTGGCAATTCTTCTTTGGTAATCATTTTGATTAGAGTAGATTTGCCAGCACCAGACTTGCCTACCAAAAACACAAACTCATGTGGATCAATATGTAACGAGATATTGTCCAATACTGGTTCTTCATCACCAGGATAAGTTTTGGTTACGCGGTCAAGCAGAATCATATTATTATAATACCACAACCACTTTGGACTGACAATATTCTCAATGATTTATTTTTCTGCAGCTGATTCTAAATAAGCGTTAATGAAGCCTTCCAGATCCCCATCAAGAATTCTTTCGGGTTCTTTGCTTTCGTACTTAGTGCGAGTATCTTTGACTAATTTGTAAGGTTGCAGGACATAATTGCGGATTTGCTGACCCCACGACGCAGATTCACCAGCACGTAATTTGTCGATACTCTCGGCTTGCTGTTCTTGCTGCAACTGGATAAGCTTGCCACGCAGAATTTCCATAGCTTTTTCCTTGTTTTGCAATTGTGAACGTTCGTTTTGGATAGCTACTACGGTGTTAGTTGGCAAATGTGTGATGCGTACAGCCGAATTTGTGGTATTTACGGACTGACCCCCATGTCCACCAGAGTGATATACGTCAATACGCAAATCTTTATCATTAATTTTGATATTATTGTCCGCTTCAACAATTGGCAAGATTTCTACCAATGCAAATGAAGTTTGCCGTAAATTATCGGCGTTAAATGGCGATAAGCGTACTAAGCGATGCACTCCATGTTCCCCCTTCAATAAACCATAAACGTTTATGCCAGTTAGCTCATAAACTGCAGTTTTGATTCCTGCTTCTTCGCCTGTCGTTCTTTCGAAGCAGCTAGCTTTAAAATTTTGCCTTTCTGCAAAGCGTAAGTACATGCGCTCAAGCATACTTGCCCAGTCCATCGCCTCTACGCCTCCAGCTCCAGAAGTGATGCGAACAATTGCGCCAAGATGATCGTATCTACCCTGAAAACGCAGTGCTCGTTGTAATTTTTTAAAATCTTGTTCGGAAGCTTGGAGCTGAGCTTCTAGCTCATCGTTCAGATCGGGGTCATTGAGTTTTATTAAGTCGCCCAAGTCTTCGACTTGTACTCGTAGTAATTTCCAGGGTTGGACTTCGTCATTGAGTCGAGCAAGATTTTCATTTTGCTCACGTGCATAATCAGGATTACTCCAAAGGTTTGGATCGCTAATTTTAGCCTCAAGTTGCGCAATTCGGGCAGTCTTGTCATCCAATTTTAATTTCTGCCAAGCAGTATCTAGGTCATTGCGCAGACTTTCCAGCCTTTTAGATATATTATTAGCCATTAAACTAGTTCCCGTACGAGCTTTTGAAATTCTGCGCCGCGTGCATAGACATTGTCAAACATATCAAAACTGGCAGCGGCTGGTGACATTAGAACGATTGCGGGTTGCGAAAGTTGTTCAGCAGAAGCCCTAGCTTTTAGTAGTGCATTTGGCAAACTGTCAGCAAGCTCAGCATGCTCGAGAAGTTTAATGAGTTCTTTTCCTGATTCGCCGATAAGAATAGTTTTCTTGAGATTTGAAGTGCTTTGGATGTAATTAGCGATTTCCGGCAGATCTTGATTATTAGTCTTATCGCGACCACCAGCAATTAGTACAATTGGTTGTTCAGGAAAAGCCTTCAATGCTACTTCAAGCGAAGTCGGTGTAGTAGAAAAGTTATCATCAAAGTATTTCACTTGGTTTAGGGTGCGTAAATATTGTAAGCGATGTGGTAGTCCCTGAAACTTCGCAAAAGTTGTAATGATTTTCTGAGAATATTTTTTGATAAAATCAGTTAATTCTATGTGATAAAAACTTGATACAGCCAGAAGGGCGGCTTCGGCATTATCCTGATTGTGTTTGCCAGGAATGTTTAAGTGTGACAAAACTTTGGTCAGCTCAGTATGCTTTAGTGGATAGGCAAGCTTTTGAGCGGAACTCAGTTGTGCAATTTGCAAGGAGTGGGGATTCTTACTGTAGTATATACATACATCAGTTGCAGTTTGATGCTTGACGATGTTAGCCTTAGCTTGGACATAGTCGGTAAAGTCTTTATGTACATTAAGATGATCTGGCTCGATGCCAAGTATAACGGCTATTTTTGGCGAAACATCTAAGTCCCACAGCTGAAAGCTGCTCATTTCGTATATAACTACATCGTTGGGTTTAATGTCATCCAGAATATCTAGAGCGGGATTACCTATATTGCCTACCAGCCAGACTTTTTGATCAAGAGCCTTGAATAGATCGGTAATTAAGGAGCAAGTAGTGCCTTTGCCTTTTGTGCCAGTGACGCCAATAATCGGGCATGGACAATGATCAAAAAAGTACTTTGTCATACTAGAAAAGTTTTGCTGTGGCGGTACAGATGGGCTGCGTAAAATTAAATCAAAATCATTGAAATCTCGACCATTCAAATCCTTTGGATCAAAGTCATCAATTATTTCTACTTTTGCTCCGCGTTTCTGAAAATACTGCTCAGCACTTTTCCCCTCTTTACCGTATCCTAAAATCCCAACTTGCATAGTTATAGTATATCATAGATTTGGCGGGTCAGTCGCAGGCTAGTCGAATTTAAGTTGTTCAGCCATTTCAATGATGAGGGCTTTTTCGACTGAGCTAACAGCGACCATAGCATTGATATTGCTACTAGTAAATTCTCTTGCCAGCTTGACGATTTCATCTTTCGTAATATTTTTAACTAAAGTTGGGAGATTGGAGTACTTTTCAATTGTTCCGTTAGTAAAATACCCGTCAGCATAATAGTCGGAAATTTGCCCAACAGTCTGAGCACCAATCTGATAGCGCCCAGTCGCATAAGACTTAGCATTCAGTAAATCTTTATCGCTAATTTCTCCAGTTAGAATCTTCACAAGTTCTTTATGAATGAGCTTGAATAATTTAACTGAATTTTCTGCGTTGACTTCTCCATCAAAATCCCACGATGCGTCGTACCAACCATTATTAATATCGCTACCCATACCATAAACAAGACCATTTTTGCGTGCCTGACCCAGAATATTACTACTCATTGTGCCAGTTAGTAAATGATTTAAACAATTCATGGCATAGATTTCAGATGGCTCAAGTTTACGGGGTATCATCCAAGTAAAAGCGAAAGTAATGTTTGATGCGTCTTTTCGGCGAATCAATACTGGTGCGGAGGATTGTAACTCATTTGTAGGAATAGCAAAACGCTCTCCTGGTCGAAGATTCCAATTGTTGAGCATTCTGATAATCTTCCGCTTTTTCCCCCACAGATTACCAGCGATAATGAAACGTAAATTGTGTGCCGTGTGGGTGCGGCGATAGTGTTCGCGAATATCTTTTAGTTCGATATTATTAATGGTTTTTAAGCGCTCTTGTAAATCTGGTACATTTTCACCAACTAGCTGTTGTAGTCGTGGCCATAACAAGCGCGAATAGTCATTCATATAGCCAGTTAGCTCGGCCCGTACGTTACCTTTCTCACTTTTGAGTTCTTCCTCATTAAACCTTGGTTCGGCGATAGCAATTTGCTGTAATTTGATAATTCGATCCCACTCAAAATCAGCGCATTCACTTTCGTAGCACACTGAAAAATCTGATGTCCACGCATTGTGGTAAGCACCATTTTTGGTAAATTCTGCTTCGAATTTCTGTTCATTGGAAAATTCAGCATTGGCACCAAAAGCCAAGTGCTCAACAATATGGGCAATTTCGTAGACTTCTGGTCTTTTAGCATAACGCATCCCAGCACGAAACTGGAACTTTGCGTTCATGACGCTCGCACCAGGAACATTAATTAATAAACCTTTTGCACCGGAAGCCAGAACAATTTCTTCAACCGAGTGTTTTATCGCTGTTTTCCTTTCTTCTTGTTCTGACGTTCTTTCTTGCGATTGGTTTTGGTAACGTTATGTTTTTGATTGTGGTTGGTAGAATTTTGAGACGATTTTGTGTTGCCTTCCTTGAACTCATCATCTAAGCTTTTCTCGCCAGCACTGATTTCGTTCACACCCTTTTCGGTGGCACCCTCAGCCATCTTAGTTAGTTCAGATTCATACTCCTGACCATCCGTGAGTTTATCTTCGTTTGCTTCTTGACGTGTCAAACTGAGCAAGATCTTCAAGACCTCTTCGCGTAAATTCTTCTCAAGTCCATCGAAGAGCTTCTGTGACTCGCTACGGTATTCTACTAGCGGATCACGCTGACCAATACTGCGCCAATGAATACCCTCGCGTAAGTGCTGCATATTCTCTAGATGCTGCATCCATAATGTGTCAAGGACTTTCAGGTAAACCTCACGCTCGATTTTGCGCATAATTTCCTCGCCAAATTCCGCCTCTTTTTCAGCATATTGACGCTCAATCTCTTTAAGAGCTGCTTGAGTACGATCTTTTTCTTTGCGTTTCTTACCGATTTCATCAACGAGCTTTTCGTCGGTATAATCAAATACCGCCAAGAATTCATCATTGAACTTTGGATTAATACGAGAGCTATCCTTGGTTAGATCCTCAGCTGCAACTTTCATTAAACGCTTAATCTCGTTGTGGATATTTTCACCATCAAGAATTTTGCGTCGCATACCATAAACAACCTTAC
>Ga0073906_1005405_pt1 | contig 11491 bp, 9 predicted proteins | sample Inofromicrocosms_FD_65485 | JGI IMG/M metagenome (GOLD analysis project Ga0073906, IMG submission 65485) | Mouse cecum microbial communities from Vienna, Austria - Inoculum for glucosamine and mucus D2O microcosms | ecosystem: Host-associated > Mammals > Digestive system > Large intestine > Cecum... | reverse complement strand
ATTATTGTTGCAGCCGCAGCCGTTGTTGTTATTCATAAGCAAGAACATTATTATCATAAGATTGATACATTCCGTGCCGCCGCCGTTTTCGAGCATTAGTATAAGCATCAAAAGACTGAAAATATCGTTATTCATGGCGCGCCTCCGCACGAACTTATTTTGTAGTTCTATGTATATGCGTTGCGACTTAAGTATGTGCTTGTTGCTCGGCATTTTCGACAAAATTTTCGAGTTTGCCCGAGTTTTTCGACATTTTCGCATATTGACTTTTGCGCGCATATGTGCTATTATGCGCATATGAATACCATGCTTTTAGACAGTATGACAGCCGACGAGATCGTCGACAATATGCCGAGCGACCGCGCGCTCGACGGGCTTGCGCGTTTCTTTTCCGCTTTGTCCGATCTGACGCGGTTGAAAATAGTTACGGTGCTTGCCGCGAGTACGCTGTGCGTGACGGACATAGCGGAACTGACCTCGCTCAATCAAACGACCGTTTCGCGGCAATTGCGCATACTTAAATCAATGGATATAGTCGAGTGCAGTCGTCAAGGCAAAGTCATGTTCTACTCGCTCGCGCAAAACAACGTGAACGGCATAATGGAGCTTGCCGTTGCGGCAGTAAATTAAAAGCGATATTCGCATAAGCGGCGCGAGCAAAATTTTCGCACGGGTTTATGCGGCGATCGCCAAAAGGAAAAACGATCATGATCATTACCGAAAAATGGGACGAGGTACTCGCCGCCGAGTACGAAAAACCGTACTTTGCACAGCTTATCTCGGATATAGATCGCGAGTATGCGACGCAAACCGTATACCCGTCGCGCGAGTGCATATTCGCCGCGCCCAAGTACGTTGACTACGACAAGGTGCGCGTTGTTATTTTGGGTCAAGACCCGTACCACGGCGCAGGTCAGGCAAACGGGCTTGCGTTTGCCGTCAACAACGGCATAGAGCCGCCGCCGTCGCTCGTAAATATTTTTACCGAGATAAAAAGCGACATAGGCGTAGCGCCCGACGACGACACTACGCTCGTCGGCTGGGCGAACCAAGGCGTGCTGTTGCTGAACGCCGCGCTCACGGTGCGCGCCGGTCAAGCCGCATCGCACGAAAAACTCGGCTGGCACGAACTGACCGACGCTATGATAGCCGCGCTCAACAAGCGCGAAAAACCCGTAGCGTACATTCTTTGGGGGCGCAGCGCGCAGCTCAAGCGCGAGCTTATATCGCCGCGTAATTTCTGCGTCGTGTCTCCGCACCCGAGTCCGCTGTCCGCATACCGCGGCTTTTTCGGATCGAAACCGTTTTCAAAGGTCAATGCGTGGCTCGCGCAGAACGATATGAGTCCTGTGTATTGGCAGTACACGGGCAAAAAAGAGATCGCCGATTATTACAAAACGAGCGGCAATATAAAAAGAGCGTAATATAATGCGTAATTAATCGGAATACGTCGGTACGTTTCTTTATCGAGTAAGCGTTTGGAATAGCGCTTACTCTTTTTTAATGTCGAAATTTTTCGGCTATTCCGATATTTCGATATTTCTAGCGGAGCGCGACAGAGCGAAGCCGAAGATCCTCAACCTTAAAATATAAAACTTTCAAAAAAATTGATCGTAGATTGTCGAAAACGGCATAGTGTTCGCGTTTATCGACATTCGTGCGCATAGTGCGGGTATTATACGTATTTCGACAATACGCGGATTATGCGAATACCTTGCGCGTTTCGACAAAACTGCGTATGCAAAAGTATTTACTTTTTGCGTATAATATGGTATAATATCGATATGAGCAAAAAGAAAAACGAACAAAAATCCAACGTGCCCGCTATCGCGCAAAGCGACGAGCTGCGCGTTGCCGATAATACCGAGGAATTGCCGGCGGAGATTCCCGCGCCTATCGCGAGCGCTAACGAGACGGCGGCTGCCGATCCGCGCCGCGTAACGGAGATACCGCTTAACGACGCCGACGAGAACATGACGGGCGGATATGCGTCCGTGAACGCCACTCGGCATTCGGAAAACAAAACGCTGTGGATAGTCGTTGCCGTTATGTGCGCAATGTGTCTTGTCGTCGGTATATGCTGTTCGCTCATAACCGCCGTATATATGCGCCGCGGACAGAATCCGCCTTCTATCAATCCGACCGACGGTTCGGGCGCAGTGGCGGCGGTGGTCGCCGCGCGCAAGCAGTGCGTGGCGGAAGTGGACTGCGCGGGGATAATGCGCGGCAGCGGCGTGGTCACCAAGATAGAGGGCAACAACATTTTCGTAATAACCAACCGTCACGTGATCCGTCGCGACAACGGCGACGAGGACTTGGGCGGGGCAATATCCGTGCGGTTTTTCGGCGAGGACGATTTCTATCCCGCCGACGTTGTAGGCTACAGTACTTTATACGATATTGCGGTATTAAAGATCGCTCACGATCCGGTGTATAAGATATACGCGCTCGACTCGGAAAACGGCACGGCGTTCGCACGCGACGCAGAATATGCCGAGGGCGATGCCGTTGTTGCTATAGGCAACGCCATGTCGATGGGCATAGCGAGTTACGACGGCATAATTTCGCGCGCGTCCGAGCTTCTCGAGTATGACGGCAAGATGATGCCCGTGCTCCGCACCACCGCCGCCGAAAACGCCGGCATGAGCGGCGGCGCGCTGTTCGATATGAGCGGCAGGCTTATCGGCATAGGCTCGTACAGAATGTCGTCGCAATCGGGCGGAGTAACTCACGAGGACGACGTAGAAGACACGGGTTTTGCCATTCCCGTATCGATCGTGTATCCGGTGTATAAACAGATATTGCGCTACGGCAACGGCGGCGAGATAGACGGTCTGCCGAGCTTGGAGCTTTCGCGCAGCTCTTCGTCGGCGATCGGGCAGGTTCGATTAAGTCTGTTCGATTTCGGTACGTTCTCCGCCGAATACAACAAAGGCAGACTGACCGTAAATACCGTGGACGGCAACAATCCGCCTAAGGGTATTTCGGTCGGTGATAGAATAAACAAGATTGGCGACGCGTCGGTTGCGAGCGATATTTGCAAACTTGTGGGCGAGCTTTTATGCTACCGCTATAACGGCGACGGGCAAAGCTTGTCTATAGGTTTGGACGGCAAGAGCGCGGCGGTCGCGGAAAGGTACAGACGCGTTGTGTAGAATAAAGCATATCAGATTTATATTTATCGCGCTTGCGGCGGTTTTTGCCGCAATGAGTTTTGCGGTCACCGGATGTAATGCCAAAGCGACGCCCGACATACAGCCGCATTTGATTTCCGTACCCGAAAAGTCGCCCGTGCGCCCGATCGACTCGCGCGAGGCGATAGCGATGTCCGAATTTACGGGCGCGCTCACGAATGAACAAATGCACGCGCGGTTGGAAGAGCTGTTCACAATAGTTGTGTACGAGGGCGGCAAACCGGAGTTTTACGGCGACGATCCCGTGCAGCCCGTTTACGATTCCGCGATAGCCGTACTCGATAAAATAATATTGAACAAATGGCACGGCACGGCGGACGGCGAGATGAATATCGTTCATTCGATCCACGATTGGCTGGTGACCCGTATAGATTACGATTTCGAGCTGTACGAACGCTATCAGGCAAATACGGGCGGCGATGAATTCAAGTATAATCCCGCGTTCGATATTTCGGGCGTATTCTTGAACGGTCGCGCCGTGTGCGACGGCATAAGCCGCGCGTTCGTGTTTATGTGCGCCGTCGAGGGCGTGGACGCTCTGCGCGTTACGGGCGCGTACGGGAACGTTCCGCATGCTTGGAACAAAGTGCGGCTTAACGGCGAGTGGTACAACGTAGACGTCACTGCCGATATGGTCAATTACAATATCGACGGCGGTGTTTACTATAAGCAGTTATCGCACGGGTATTTTTTGATCGGCGACGAAACTATAACGGGGTTCAAGCCGACGGCGCACGTTTTCGCTCACGAAATGTACCCCGCGACGAGCGACTACGATTACTTTGCCGGTAAGCGCATTTTGATAGGCGGCGACGAGTACAGCATCACCGTGAAGAATCAAGCCGAGCTAAACGCAGTGTTCTCGGCAATAAACAAGAATCGGAAAAATGTCGGAAAAATCGAACTCAAACTCGATTTTGAAGGAAAGACCGAAGTCAACAATGCGGATATGTACAAAACGGAAATCGCCGAGGCGTACAAAAAACTCAAGTTTGCCGACTTCGATATGTCGCAAGACAATCCGCCGTACTTCAGATACCCTAACGGCGTGTACGTGTTTTTGATGTACAAGTAGAGGATAATTAACAATTCGGAATTAAGAATTTTTTGATTTTATTTCTTTATAGTTCTTATTGAGCAAACGTTAGTAATAGCGTTTGCTCTTTTTTATAAGTTTGAGATTCAAATCCACTTGACACGGGGGGGGGGGTGAATATGGTATAATTATAATTGTTAAATAAAAGCACAAGGAGAAAGTAATGAAGATAGAGAGATGTCGAAACTGCGGAGCGCAAATGGACATGAGCGTAGCGGCGAACGGAGTGGTAACGTGCGAGTTTTGTCACAGCGTATTTACCGTGGCAAAGAGCAAAGACGAGACCGCAATAAGCTTCATAAAGATAGGCGAGCACGATCTGGATACTTGCAAGTTCTCCGACGCATTTGAAGCATATAATAAAGCGAGCGAAATAGACAACAAGGAATCCGAGGCGTACTTCGGTATGGCGCTGGCAACGCATAAAGTGCAGTACATAAAAGATATAGTAAACAACAGATTACAGCCCATATGCCACGAAATAAACGACAGAACGTTTACGGAAAACGAAAACTATATAAAAGCTATAAAGTACGCGACAAACGAACAGAGAAACGAATATATACGCAAAGGCAACGAGATAGACTATATAAGTAAAGAATTTGAAAGCATAAAGAATAAAGGTATAAATTACGATTGCTTTATCTGCGTAAAAGTGACAGACGACAAAACAAAGCAGAGAACGAGCGATTATAAGATAGCGGACGATCTGTATTTTCACTTGAGAGGGAAAGGCTATAGACCGTTTTTTTCGGAACGTGAGATACAAAACCGCACTGGCGCGGACTACGAGGCAATGATACTGTACGCGCTGTATACGTCGGAATGTATGCTGATAGTGTGCGGCGACGAAGCGTATTTGAATACGGCTTGGGTGAAGAACGAGTATACGCGGTTCGCCGCGATGATAGCCGACGAGCGCAAGGAAAACGACGCCATAACGATAGTGTTCGACGGTAAGCCGATAGAGAAGTTACCGAATAGGCAGGGCAAGATACAGGGAATAAACATACGCGATATAACCGCTACGGATAAGATAACCGATTACGTGTACAGTCATACGCCGGAAGCAAAGGAACGGAAAGAACAAGCCGAACAGCAGAGAAAAGCCGAGGAAGAGAGAATAAAGCAACAGCTCGCCGAACAAGCGGAGTTACAGGCAAAACAGCTCGAGGAATTCAAGCGTCAGCAAGCCGAAGCGCAGAGAGAATTGGAGAGTAAGCTTGCGGCGTTGAGAAATAGCAATACCGTAATCGAACCGAGTCAAACGAGCGGAGCGAATACGCAATCGTTGCTTAGGCGAGCGGAGCAGTTTATGAGCATGGGCGATTTTGATAATGCGAAGAACTATTGCAATCGAGTATTGGATATAGACCCCGAAAACGGCGACGCATGGTTTTTGCAGTTCCTTGCGGACAACGGGGCGAAAAGCGAACGGGAATTTATTGATAATTGTAAAGCGAGCGAGGATATTAATAAAATAAAAAGAGATTTGCAATTCTGTCAGGTTGGAATATATGCTAGTGAGCGGACTCGCAATTTAGAAGAATGTCTTAATGAGAAAGCTTCGTTGTTAAAAGTTCAAGAAGAAGAACGTAGTCGTCTTGAAAAAATGCGTAAAAACTTTTTAATTAAAGACGGTATGCTCAAACAATATGTTGGTAACGATAACGAGGTTGTTATTCCTAACGATATAACAGCCGTATGTTCTCATGCATTTGAAAACTGTAATAACTTGAAAAGCGTCGTAATGCCGACGGGAATTGTTAATATAGGCGAATACGCTTTTAGCAACTGTAAAAATTTGACTGACATCAAGCTTTCGGGTAGTGTAACGGAAATTGCCGACGGACTATTTATGGGTTGTAAGCGTTTGAAACAAATTTCAACACCGAATAATATTAAACGTATAGGCAAAGATGCTTTCCGTGATTGTTTGAGCATGAATAATTTAGTTGTTCCCGACAGAGTAAAAGAAATAGGTGACAGCGCATTTGAGAATTGTAAATCTTTAATTTCTATCAATTTACCGATCGGGATTGAAAAAATAAATAAAAGTGCGTTTTCCGGTTGCACGAAATTATCGGATTTGATTATTCCAAGACATGTTGCCATTATAGGTGACAGCGCATTTTACGAATGTAACGGATTGACGAGTATTGTTATTCCGAGCAATGTGAAAGTTATTGAAGAATGGGCGTTTATGGATTGCAACAAACTAAAGAGCGTGACTATATCCAACGGGGTTACAAATATCAATCATCATGCGTTTACGGATTGCAGAGCTTTGATAAGTTTAGTAATTCCCGATAGCGTTATTCATATCGGAGAAAGGGCGTTTGACGGCTGTTCTCGACTTAAAGATGTTAATATTTCCGTGTCGACCAAAGATATTGGGAAAAATGCTTTTACATATTGTGACAATTTGCAAAACATTACAATACCAAAAAAATTCAAATGGCATATGGGCAAAATTTTCGGCAAGTCGCATAAAAACGCAAAGGTTACGTTTATTTGATAATAGCTACAGTAAAAAACGGACGCGGTGCGTCCGTTTTTGTGTATTGGTTTTTGTTATGCGTTTTCGAGGTAGTTTACGAGGTCGCCGACGGACTTTACTTTGTCCATGATGTCGTCGCCCATGGCTTTGCCTGTTTCCGATTCGAGGTCGTACATAAGCTCGACTATCGCGAGCGAGTCGGCTTTGAGGTCTTTTACAAACTCGGTTTCGGGCGTGATGCTGTCTGCGGGAACGCCGAAGTAATCGGCGAGCATGGTTTGTATTCTTTCAAACATATTTACAGTCTCCTTTAGATTGAATAATTTTTTTATGCGTTTACATATTGATGATGTTGAGCACGATCTCTTCGGTCATTTCGGTGCACGTGACGAACTTTTTGCCGTTCGATATATCTTTGGTTCTCAAGCCCTTGGCGAGCGCTTTGTGCACCGCTTTGTCTACGGCAACCGCTTCGTTTACGAGTTTGAGCGAGTTGGACAGCATCATTGCCGTTGCGAGAACGGTGGCTATCGGGTTGACTATATCCTTGCCCGCAATGTCGGGCGCGGAGCCGTGTATCGGCTCGTACAGCGCCGCGCCGCTGCCGAGCGAGCTTGAAGGCAGCATGCCGATAGATCCCGTTATCGCCGCCGCTTCGTCGGACAGTATATCGCCGAACATGTTGTTCGTGAGCAAAACATCGAATTGCGACGGGTCTTTCACGAGCTGCATTGCGCAATTGTCCACGAGCATATGCTCGACTTTAACGTCGGGGAATGCCGCGGCGGTGCGGTCTACTGTCGCGCGCCAAAGCCTGCTTGTTTCGAGCACGTTCGCTTTGTCCACGCTCGTAAGTTTCTTTTTGCGCGAGCTTGCAAGGTCGAACGCGATCTTTGCGATACGCTCTATCTCGTTGATCGAGTATTTTTCGGTGTCGAACGCTTCCTGACCGTATGCGCCGTCGCGATAGCCGTGCTCGCCGAAGTATATGCCGCCGGTCAGTTCGCGCACTATCATGATGTCCACGCCCGCTTTGGCTATGTCGGGGCGCAGAGGACTTGCGCCGATTAGCTCTTTATGCAGTATTGCGGGGCGGAGATTGGCGAACAGTCCGAGTTCCGCGCGCAGAGTGAGCAGTGCTTTTTCGGGGCGGAGATGCGGTTTGAACCCGTCCCACTTCGGACCGCCGACTGCGCCCAATAGCACGGCGTTCGCGCCTTTGCACGCGTCGAGAGTTTCTTTGGGCAGGGGTACGCCCGTTTTATCGAGAGCGTCGCCGCCGATGGGCATGAATTTAAGATTGAAGTTGTGTCCGAATTTTCGTTCGATAGCGTCGAGCACGGACGCCGCCGCGTCGAGCACTTCCGGTCCTACGCCGTCGCCGGGCAAAAGTACGATTGTGTATTCCATATTTTCTCCTTTTTATATGTCGGCGCGCGGTGCGCCGAAGTGTGGCTATTTTAGCAGTCCGCCGCGCTTTATTATTTGCGCTATCTCGGCGGGATATGGCGGGAAAGAATAAGTTTTGCCGAGCGTTTCGTTGTTGACGGTTCCGCGCTCGGTATCTACTGAAATAACGTCGCCGTTTCGCGCGTCGTTTGCCGCGTCCGCGCATTCCACGATAGGTAAGCCTATGTTGATGGCGTTGCGGTAGAATATGCGCGCGAAGCTTTTTGCTATCACTGCGGACACGCCGCAAGCCTTTATTACCGCCGGCGCATGCTCGCGCGAGCTTCCGCAGCCGAAGTTTTCGCCCGCTACGATATAGTCGCCGCATTTGACGGCGGCGGCGAACCCGTCGTCGATGTCTTCCATGCAGTGCGCTTTGAGCTTGTCGAAGTCTGACACGTTGAGATACCGCGCCGCGATTATCGCGTCGGTATCGATATTGTCGCCGAATGTGTATGCTTTTCCGTTTTTCATGTTCACCCGATATATCCCGATATAGCCGCCCGCGCCGCGCTGTAAGGCGAGGCGAGGTATATTTTTGATGTTTTGCTGCCCATTCTGCCTATGAAATTGCGGTTCGTAGTCGCAATCGCGACTTCGCCGTCCGACAGTATGCCCATATGCCCGCCGAGACACGGTCCGCACGTCGGCGTGGATACAGCCGCGCCCGCTTCTATAAGCGCTTCGATATAGCCGAGCCGCAGCGCTTGCAAGTATACTTCTTGAGTGGCGGGTATCACTATGCAACGCACGCCGCGCGCGATTTTTTTGCCTTTTATAACTTCGTATGCCGCCTTTATGTCGGACAGCCTGCCGTTTGTGCACGAGCCTATGACCGCTTGGTCTATCTTTATCTTTTCCTTTGCAATCTCGTCCAGCGTGACCGTGTTTTCGGGCAGGTGCGGACGTGCGATCGTGGGCTTGAGCTTGCTTAAGTCGATGATGATCTCGCGTTCGTATTCGTCGGCGCGTATGTCGCTCGTATCGGTTTTTTCAAATTTTTTATTCGTGCGGGATTTTACGTATTCGAGAGTTACGTCGTCAACGGGAAATATGCCGTTTTTCGCGCCCGCCTCGATCGCCATGTTGCACACGGTGAAACGGTCGTCCATCGACAGCGCCGACACGTTGCCGAAAAATTCGAGCGACGCATAGCGTGCGCCGGACACGCCGATTTTGCCGATAAGATTGAGTATTACGTCTTTGCCCGACACGTTTGGCGGGAGATTGCCCTTGAGCGTAACTTTTATTGCTTGCGGAACTCTGAACCACAGTTTTCCCGTTTTGAGCGAATATGCGAGGTCTGTCGAGCCTACGCCCGTGGAGAAACAGCCGAGCGCGCCGTATGTGCACGTGTGCGAGTCCGCGCCGACTATGAGCATTTCGGGAAGGGCGAGACCTTTTTCGGGTAGGAGCGCATGCTCGATACCCATTTGCCCTACGTCGAAAAAGTTTTTTATGCCTTGCTCTGCGGCGAACGCTCGGCACGCCGCGCACTGCCGCGCACTTTCGATGTCTTTGTTCGGCGCGAAATGATCGAGCACTATCGCGACCTTTTCGGGATCGTGTACGGCTTTGCCGCCCGATTCCGAAAACGCCTTGATCGCGACGGGGCTTGTTACATCGTTGCCGAGCGACAAGTCGACGTCCGCCATTATCATTTGCGACGGAGCAACCGCGCTGCCGCCGCAATGCGCGCTTAAAATTTTTTGTGAAAGTGTCATAATAATTAAGAATTTAGAATTATGGGGCGGCTGCGCCGCATTAAGGGCTTTCTTCGCCGATGGCTCAGAATGACAAAAAACGAACGAGACGGGTGTTTTTATTAAGTAGAATAATCGGTCAGTTGTGTTCTTCGATAAATACGTAGCAATAGTTCGGTTCTTTGGCGAGCATTTTCTGCGTACCAAATAATCTCAATTATAAGTAAATCGGGCTAAAACTTCTTTTTCAGTACCGCGCCCGTCGATGCGGATGTAACGAGGTTTTGATACCGCAACAGCCAGCCGCCGACGTCGGTGTCGTGCGGGCGGAGTTTTTTGCGCCGCGCCTCGAGCATTTTTGCGGGAACGTCGAGGTTTATGCGCCCGTTTGGAATGTCTATTTTTATGGTGTCGCCGTCGGCAACGAGCGCGATCTTGCCGCCCTCCGCCGCCTCGGGGCATACGTGCCCTATCGCCGCGCCGCGCGTCGCGCCCGAAAATCTGCCGTCGGTGACGAGCGCAACGTCCTTATCGAGACCCATGCCTACGAGCGCGGAAGTGGGCGAGAGCATTTCGCGCATGCCCGGTCCGCCCGCAGGTCCTTCGTAGCGAATGACCACGACGTCGCCTTTTTTGATCTTGCCGTCGTATATGGCGACCACCGCGTCCTCTTCGCAATTGAAGCACTTGGCTTTGCCCGTGAACGTGAGCATGTCTTTATCGACGGCGGAACGCTTGACGAGCGCGCCGCCCTCGGCGAGCGTGCCTTTGAGTACGGCGATACCGCCGACGGGGGAGATCGGATCGTTTATCTTGCGTATGACGCGCTCGTCCTTGACGTGCGCGTGCTCGTAATCGTCCGCGAGCGCGCAGCCGTGAACGGTCTGCGCCGAGCCGTCTATGAGATTGTTTTTGGCAAGCTCGTGCAGCACCGCCGGCACGCCGCCCGCGAGGTGGAGCTGTTGCATATCGACGTCGGTGGACGGCGAGAGCTTACACAGCGTTGGCGTAGCGTCGGAAACGGCTTGCACGTTGTCGAGCGTGAGCTGAATATTGCATTCCGCGGCTATCGCGAAAAGGTGCAGAACCGTGTTAGTGGACGCGCCGAGCGCCATGTCGAGCGTGAGCGCGTTTGTAAAGGCGCGCTTGGTCATTATCATACGCGGCGTTATCGCTTCGCGCACGAGACTGCATACGGAAAGCCCCGCTTTTTTTGCAAGGCGTATGCGTTCGCTCGAGGTGGCGAGGGCGGTGCCGTTGTAAGGCAGCGCCATGCCGAGCGCTTCGCACAGACAGTTTATCGAGTTTGCGGTGTACATGCCGCAGCAGCTGCCGCAGCCGGGGCAGGCGACGCATTCCAGCTCGTCAAGCTCCGCACGGCTCATATCGCCTTTTTTGACCGCGCCTACGCCCTCGAACATGGACGACAGACCTACGCGCTTGCCTTTGAATATGCCGCTTTCCATGGGTCCGCCCGATACGAAGATCGAAGGGATATTTACGCGCGCCGCGCCCATGAGCATGCCGGGTACTATCTTATCGCAATTGG
>Ga0073906_1005403_pt1 | contig 11496 bp, 7 predicted proteins | sample Inofromicrocosms_FD_65485 | JGI IMG/M metagenome (GOLD analysis project Ga0073906, IMG submission 65485) | Mouse cecum microbial communities from Vienna, Austria - Inoculum for glucosamine and mucus D2O microcosms | ecosystem: Host-associated > Mammals > Digestive system > Large intestine > Cecum... | reverse complement strand
TCACGCCCGACGGGGCCGCTGGCGAGAGCGTCTACACCTACAATTCGCCCAAGGTACCGGATCGCGTGAAGCATGGCGACTTTCGCCTCGTGAAGGAGGTCCCGATCACCATCTACTCGAAACCTGACGGCGACATGCCCCAGGAAGTGAAGCGCGTGCTCGTGCCCGGCGTGAAATTCGAGCTCATCAACTCATCAGAGCATGGGATCGTCTCGCCCGAAACGGGCAAGCTCGTGCAGCCTGGGGATCGCGTGTGCACCATCGTCACCGACGAGAACGGGCTCGCCACCACCAAGGACGACAACGCCAAGGTGAACGGCTGGAGCAAGCCTGCCGACTGGACGGGCGCGCTCGCATACGGCACCTACACGGTTCATGAGGTGATTCCCAATCATGTGGCTGCAAGCTTCAAGGCCAAATGGGGCAAGGACCTCATCGCGGTGCCCGACTGGAAGACCACGATTTCCGAGGAGGGCCAATACGACCCGCCCCAACTGGTGAACAACCACATCCCGCAGACCCCACTCAAGATCGTCAAGACTGACGCAGAGACGGGTAAGCAGATTCCGCTGCCCTGCAGCTTCCAGCTGCTCGACTCGGCAGGCAAGCTCGTCACTTGGACATCTCACTACCCCGAAGAGCAGGTGATGGACACCTGGACGGCCAACGAGCGAGGCGAGCTCACGCTGCCGATGCTCCTTGAGCAGGGCGACTACACCATCGTCGAGGTTGAGGCCCCTTATGGCTACGTTAAGGAGCTTGAAGGCAAATCCTTCACAGTGGATGCCGAGTACAAGGGCTGGGACGACCCGCTCACAATCGAGTTCGCGAACATGCCGCAGAAGGCCACCATCACCGTGGTGAAGTCCGACGGCTACACGGAAGAGGCGGTCGATGAGTCCGTCTATATCGTTAAGGCTGCCGAGACCATCCAAACCCCCGACGGCACCATCCGCGCCCACGAGGGCGAGATCGTGGCGACGCTCACTACGGGTCCTGACGGCAAGGCGACAACACCTAAGCTCTACCTCGGCACCTACACGGTCTACGAGGCCAAGGCGAAAGACGGATACGCCCTCGACGTCGCCGAGAAGACCGTAACCCTCGAATACGCGGGGCAGGATGTGGTTGTCTACGACCACGAGGAGGCGGTCACCGACATGCCGACCCATCCCGAGATCCTAAAGGTCGATGCAATCGACCACGAGACGCCTCTTCCGGGTGCCAAGTTCCACGTATGGAACGACGAGGGCACCTTCGATGAGGAGTTCGTGACCGACGGGGAAGGCGTGATTCCGCTCGCCTACGCGAAGCACGGCAGCTACCACATCCAGGAGGTCGAGGCACCGGAGGGCTACGCCATCACCGACGTTGATGAGGAGGGTAAGCCGGCCGTTATCGACTTCAAGGTGAATGATCAGGGCATGGTCGAATGGGACGAGAGCGGTGCTATGGCGCAAAAGTGGACTTTCGAGCTTGAGAACATGCCCAAGACCATAAAGACCACGGCCACAGACGCCGACAGCGGCGCGCACGAGGGTCAGGCCCGCGATAAGTTAACGATCGCGGATACGATCGCCTACACGGGCCTCGTGCCCGGGTGCGAGTACACGGCATCGGGCATCCTCATGGACAAGGCCACGGGCGAACCCGCGCTCGACGACGAGGGCAACCAGATCGAGGCATCTACCACCTTCACGGCAGAGGAGTCCTGCGGCGAGGTGGAGGTTACCTTCACGTTCAAGGGTGCGAGCCTCGCGGGCAAGAAGCTCGTGGCATTCGAGACCATGGAGCTCGAAGGAACCGAGTACATGGTTCACGCCGACATCGACGACGTTGACCAGACAGTGAACGTTGTGGACATCGCCACGCAGGCGCGCGACGGCATCAGCGGAACCAGCGAGGGCACGCTCTCCGAGAACGGCAAGCTCATCGACACGGTCGCCTACACGGGCCTCGCGCCGGGCGTCGAGTACCGCATCTTCACCACACTCATCGACAAGTCCACCGGCAACCCGCTTCTTGGGGATGATGGTCTGCCCAAGGTGGGGACCATGTCCTTCACGCCCGATAGCCCCGATGGGACGGTGGACGTGACGGTTGAAATGGACACGACTGCTCTTGAGGAAACATCAATCGTCTTCTTCGAGAAGCTCGCCGATGCGGATGAGAACGTCATCGCGGTTCACGAGGACATCGACGACGAGGGGCAGACGGTGACCTTCCCGGAGCCCGAGGCGGCACCCGATGAGCCGGTCCCCGGCAAGGGCTATCCCAAGACGGGTGCCTTCGCCGAAGTTGACCCCGTTACCGCGAGCTTCCTCGTGATTGCGCTTTGCGGGTGCGCGGGGGCGACCTACGCATACATCCGTCGCTCGCGTAACCAGATCAAGACGATCGACGCGCGAAGAGGAGGTAATGAGCAGCGCGGACGAATCTTGGCCGCGAGCTAAGAGCTTATAGGAAATGTCGTACGGAATGATCTTGCGGCAAAGATTAGGAGCGGGTCCTTCGTGACCCGCTCCTTCTGCAAGGAGACGGGAATGAGGAAACTAAAGAAGATAACCGGCATCCTGAGTGTGATAGCCCTGAGCATAGCCTTCGCGGCGCTTGCCACCTACCTGACGGCACCTGAAGAGGAAAGACCCGTCATCGCAGAGGTATTCGGCTTCGAGGAGGAAGCAGAAAGAGCCGAAAGACAGATTGCATGGGACGAGCTACCCGACGAGGTAGTAGCTTGGGTTGAGGTTCCCGGAACGTCAATCGATGAGCCGATTGCGCAGGCATCGTCCGACGCCCCCAACGCCTATCTCTACAAAGACGCGATGGGGCAGGGGTCGTACGGCACCCCCTACATCGACTGCGAGTGCACGTTGGAGTCGCCCTTTGCCATCGTCTACGGGCACCACATGTCCGACGGCAGCGCATTCGCGGACTTCGCGAGCTTCATCGATGAGGGATACGCGCGCGAACACAGCGAGGTCATCGTTTACAGGAGGGATGCCGAGACGCTGCATCTAAAGCCGGTGGCCGTCGATGTGGTTAATGCGAGCCGAGAGAAGCTCGTACTCGACCAGGACATGAAGCCGAACGAGCGCATCGCAAATGCAGACCTGATTCTTGAAACTCCGCCCGACGACAGCCAGATCGTTGCCTTTGTAACATGCTCCTACCAGACTTGGAATTCAAGGACAGTTGTGATGGCCGCCTAGTTTGAATCTTTACCAAATGACAGCAGTTTCATGGCCAACCTCCTGATGCGTTTGCGACTTTTCCTTGTGTCGGCTCGCATTGGGCTTTCTGTCAATTATAATCGTTTGTATTGCAAAACGAATCGCACAGGAGGGGTCTATGAAATTCACTGAACTGGTTGATTCGGGGGCAAGCAAGACCAAGCAACACGAGTATCTGGTCGATGGCGAGCAGACCGCCATCACCATCCGCATACCAAGCAACCTCAAGGATGCCGCTGCGGAAGCGGCCGCGTTGAAGGGGCTCAGCTTCAGCGCTTTCGCGCGCATGTGCATGATCGACGAACTCGTGAAGGAAGACTAGCGATGAAGTTCTTGAGCAACATCGGCGAAGAGCGCCTCGGGGACGCCTTGAAACGAACTATCGATGATGATGCGAAGCTGTCCATTATCAGTTCGTTCTTCACGGTGTTTGCTTACGGAGAGCTGAAGGACGAGCTCGCTAAAGTCGATTCGCTCAGGTTCATCTTCAGCGAGCCGACTTTCGTGAAGCGGATGCAAAACGCGAAGGAGCCGATGGAGTTCGAGCTCAAACGTCAGGAGCGCGAGCGGGGGGTAGCGGGCACCGGCTTGGAGCTCACGCTGAGGAACAACCTCAACCAGCGCTCTCTTGCGAGGGAATGCGCGGAATGGATCCGAACCAGGGCAGAGTTTAGGTCTGCGCGTCACAGGGGAATGGTGCAGCCGGGCGGCACTTATCATGTCGAGAGCGCTCAAGGAGAAGACCAGGCGTTCATGGGCGCGGCGGCAGATTTCACGCTGGAAGGCCTTGGCTACGATCGCAAGCCCAACACCGTCATGGGTGTGAGCCACTACGAGGGTGCATCCGAGGCGGCGGCCCTGAAGGGCATGTTTGACAGCCTGTGGGATAACTCCGACATGGTCGAGGACGTCACCGATGCTGTCATCGATCAGGTTCAGACGCTCTACCGCGAGAACCCGCCGGAGTTCGTATACTTTCTCACGCTCTACCACCTCTTCCGGGACTTCATGGAACAGGTTGACGACGACCCGATCAAGCCGGAGTTTAGGCTTGAGGACTCGGTCATCTGGAACAAGCTCTACGATTTCCAGAAGGATGCAGTGGTCGGGGCGATACATAAGCTGGAGAAGTACCGGGGATGCATCATCGCCGACAGCGTGGGCCTGGGAAAGACCTTCGAGGCCCTCGCCATCATGAAGTATTACCAGGAGCGCAATGCGCGAATCCTCGTGCTGGCACCGAAGCGCCTGCGCGAGAACTGGACGCTGTATGCCGCCGATAACGATGAACGCAACGTGCTGGCGGACGACCGCTTGAACTTCACGGTCCTAAACCACACCGACCTCTCGCGCTACACGGGCTATTCGGGCGACGTTAACCTTGAGACATTGCGCTGGGGCAACTACGACCTCGTCGTTATCGACGAGTCCCATAACTTCCGCAACAAGCCGACCGACACCACCAAGCGCAGTCGCTACGACCGTCTCATGGACGACATCATCAAGAGCGGCATCCGTACGAAGGTGCTGATGCTTTCCGCAACGCCGGTGAACAATCGCCTTCTCGACCTGCGCAACCAGATAGAGATCATCACCGAGGGTGACGACGAGTACCTGGCCGACGAGGGTATCCCCTCCATCAACAACGTTACGCGCCGCGCGCAGCAGCGCTTCCAGGAGTGGAGCAAGCTCGACGACGAGGAACGCACCACGCAGTCGTTCGTCGCCGCCGTGAATGCGGACTACTTCAAGTTGCTCGACGTGCTCACCATCGCGCGCAGCCGAAAGCATATAGACAAGTACTACACTGCAGGCGACACGAAGTTCCCCGAGAGGCGAAAGCCTGTCTCGCTCCATCCGCCCATAGACGCGCAAGGCGAACTCCCCTCCATAGGCGAGCTCAACGACATGATCGCCTCACTCACGTTCGCGCAGTACCAGCAGCTCGCCTACGTGATGCCCGCGCGCCAGCAGAAGTACGTGGACATGTATGGCGATACCTGGGGACGCGACTTCGAGAGCCAGATCAACCGCACGCAAGCGGTGGCGAACCTCATGCGCGTGAACCTGCTTAAGCGCCTTGAGAGCTCGGTTGCAGCCTTCGGGATCACCCTTGAGCGCATCTACGAGGGCAACCTCCGGCTGAAGCGCATGCTCGATCGCGCAGAGGAGCTCATAGCCGAACATGATATGGAAGCGCTCGCGTTCGATGACGAGGACGATTTCGACGAGTATGTGGCAGCCTCCAAGGTGAAGGTGGACCCCGCCGACATAGACAGGATCAGGCTCGGGCAGGATGTGGACTACGACATCTCGGTTCTGGAGCGCTTGCTCGGTTATGCGCGAGAGGTCACGCCCGGGCGCGATCAGAAGCTCATTACGTTGAAGCGCCTGATCGAGGACAAGGCGAAGAATCCCTTCAACCCCGGCAATCGCAAGATACTCGTGTTCAGCGCCTTCGCCGACACGGTCAACCATCTCTACGATCAACTCGCGGCACCCCTTCATGACAAGTACGGCCTCGAATGCGCCATGGTGACAGGCGATGCCGCCAGAACCTATTCGGTCAAGCTCAAGCGGGCGACGTTCGACACGGTGCTCGCCCAGTTCTCGCCGATCTCGAAGGAGCTGTCGGAGCGCGGGCGCACCCTAGGCGAGATAGATATCCTCTTCGCCACCGACTGCATCTCGGAGGGCCAGAACCTCCAGGACTGCGATTGCCTGGTGAACTACGACATCCACTGGAACCCCGTGCGCATCATCCAGCGCTTCGGCCGAATCGACCGCTTGGGTTCCACGAACGAGTCCATCCAGCTGGTCAACTTCTGGCCCGACATGGAACTCGACGAGTACATTCAGCTTGAGGGTCGCGTGAAAGGGCGCATGGCGCTTCTGGACGCGAGCGCCACGGGCGAGGAGAACGTGCTCGAAGGCAAGCGCAACGACGAGATGAACGACCTCAAGTACCGACGCCAGCAGCTCATGACGCTCCAGGAGGAGGTTCTGGACCTGGAGGACATGTCAGGAGGCATATCCATCACGGACTTCGCCTTCGACGATTTTCGCGTGGAACTGCAGCGCTACGCTCACGACCATCCGGGCCTTCTGGAGGAGTCTCCTTTGGGATTGTGCGCCATCGCCCGTATGCCGGAGGAGATAGCTTGCGACTTCGAGCCCGGCATCATCTTCTGCCTGAGGCAGAACGACGAGACCAGAAACCCCAAGGACACCAACCCGACGTATCCCTATTACGTGGTCTACGTGACGCAGGGCGGCACGATCGCATCCGGACATACCCAGCCGAAGCAGGCGCTCGACGTTATGCGTGCCGCTTGTGACGGGCAAACTGAGCCGATTGTCGAGCTATGCAAGAGGTTCAACCGCAAGACAAAAGACGGCATCGACATGTCTTGGGTGAACGGGCTTCTACAAGCAGCTGTAACGGATATCACCGGCGTCCAAGAGGCGAAGGGCATAGAGTCGCTCTTCAACGCCGGTGAGGTCGGAAGCGGTGCCGCGCTCGGCTTTGATGATTACTCAATAGTGAGTTTTGTGGTGCTTGCTTCATGAGAATCGCCTGGAACGACATACTGAAGCTCCCGGAAACTGCACTTGCAGACGGTAGGCGCGTGCCCAAGGCTCAGATAGTCAGGCAAGGCGGTCTCACGAAGGCGCAGGCGAAGATGCTCGACAGCCTGAACGACATCACGTTCTTCGCCTCGCTGGGGAAATCGAACTCGTACATCCAGCCCGTGAAGACAGATGAATACGACATCGAATCGATAGTCTTTCTATGCATCAGGCTGCGGACATCGGCTGCCTCATCCGAAACCTTGCACGTGCTGCACGACTGCTTCCCCAATCCCACCGTCTTCCTTGTCGAAGGCTCTGGTGATTCCAAGCAGATCGGGCTGTCGGTTGCCATCAGGCGCAAGAGCCTGTCCGAGCGCGGTGCCTTCGTGACGGAGAGGGTTGCCGGCACGGGACTGTTCGATCCCAGCAAGAACGGACACAGCGCGTTCATAGATCAGATCTCCTACAGCGAGCTTCCTCAGACGACGCTTCTGGATTATGCGAGCGCTCTGGCAGACAGATGCCTTGTGGCGTCGACCGTTGAAACGCTCGGATTCTATCCGCGCTGCAAGGACGATGACGCAGAGGAGCTCATGCGGGAAGTGGGAAGGATGCGAAGCATCGAGGCGAGGATCGGCGAGATGCAACGTGCGCGCAAATCCAAGGACGCGACCTTGGCGGAGACCACGAAGCTGCGCGTCGGTATAAGGAAGTTGGAAACGGAACGCGATGGCGTTATGAGAGACATTAAGGAGCTGTGCCTATGACACCCGAAGAGCAGAAGCTGGTAGACGAGAGCTTCGTGAAGATGGAGCTTGAATCAGAGAACCTTGTTGCAGATCGCATCGAGCAGCTGAAAGCGCTGTTCCCCGAAATTGCGGTCGAGGGGGAAGGAGGCATCGACTTCGAGAAGCTGCGACTTATTCTGGGAGATGAGGTTGATGAAGGGCAGGAGCGTTATGCATTCACGTGGCCCGGAAAGGCCAACGCGATACGCCAAGCGCAGACTCCGTCAACGGCGACACTTCGCCCCGATGAACAGGACAGTGTTGATTGGGACACTACTGAAAACCTTTACATTGAGGGCGATAATCTAGAGGTGTTGAAGCTGTTGCAGCGTGGGTATCACGGCAAGGTGAAGATGATCTATATCGATCCTCCCTACAATACGGGCCATGACTTCGTGTACAAAGACAGCTTTCAGGACTCAATCGCGAACTACAAGGAACAAGCTGGCCTGAGCGGCCAGAGCAACACGGATACGAGTGGACGCTATCACTCTGATTGGCTTTCCATGATGTATCCAAGATTGAGGTTGGCAAGGGAATTGTTGAGCGACGATGGAATCCTGATTGCATCCATTGACGATAACGAGCTAAAGAATTTACGCGAGATTTGCGATGAAATTTTTGGCGAATTAAACCTAATGGGAATACTGCAATGGCGGAGACGACAAAACGCCGACAGTCGAAATCAAACAAAAATATCCCCTGATAATGAATACCTTCTTGTGTATGGAAAAACTGACCGCGCTGCATTCCGGGGCGCTGACATAGATACGAGCAAGTACAAGAATCCCGACGATGACCCACGGGGGCCCTGGGCAAGTATTGACTTGTCGGGATTGGCGAATGCTTCACAAAGGCCCAATCTTCACTTTGACATTATTGATCCAAAAACCGGCATTTCCTATCCTCCAAACCCACGGAGAGGCTGGTCGAAAAGCAGAGAAACCATTGCAAGAATGATTGCCGAAGATCGAATACTCTTTCCCTCGAACCCGGAAGGACGACCGCGTGAAAAGAAATTTTTGGCTGACTTAGGATCATCTGTAACTGGCTTTTCAACGTGGCTTGACTCTGATCTGGTGGGCTATACAACCCAGGGAACACGTGAATTTTCTGATATGTTTGGGGGAAAGCTCTTTGATTTCCCCAAGCCAACTAGTCTGATTCGCGTTCTTGTAAAGCAAGCTGTAAGCGAAAACGAAGTAGTGCTGGATTTTTTCTCTGGATCCGGAACAACAGCTCAGGCAACACTAGAGCAAAACTTTGAGGATGGGAACCAGCGCAGATTCATATTGGTGCAAATTCCCGAAAAGGCAAATGCGGAGGCTATTGAATCTGGATTTGAAAATCTATGTCAGATCGGCGAAGAGCGCATTCGGCGTGCAGGTCAAAAAATCAAATCAGAAATCGAGGAGGAGAACAAGCAGCTCAAGCTTGGCGAGGAGCCGAAGCCAATCCCCGACATCGGCTTCCGCGTCCTGAAGCTCGACAGTTCGAACTTCGACGAGGTTTCCGGCGGCGCGCTCTTCGATAATGTCGTCAAGCCTGGACGCACGAACGACGACATCATCTTCGAAATGATGCTCAAATGGGGTCTCGACCTCTCGCTTCCCATAGAGAAAACGGAGATAGCCGGATACCCCGTCACGTCCATCGCAGCGGACGAGCTCATCTGTTGCATGGACGAAGGACTCACCGTTCCCGTTCTTGAAGCCATCGCGGTTCGGGAGCCTAAGCGCGTGTTCTTCCTTGACTCCGTCCTCACCGACACGTTGAAACTCAACGCCGCGCAGATATTCAAGCGCGTGGGTGACAAGCTGGGTTATGCAATCGAGCTTCGGACGGTGTAGCATGGCGAATAAGCAGAAGAAAGAAATCACCATCAGGTCGAGCGCGGCCGAGTACCTTACCTTTATTACCGCATCGGGCGAGAACGACGTCAATGCAATCTATTCCGACGAGAACGTATGGCTCACTCAGAAGATGATGGGCGTTCTCTATGGCGTTGGCACCAACACCATTAACTACCACTTGAAGAAGCTCTTCGCTGATGGGGAAATTCAGGAAGATTCAACTATTCGAATTTTTCGAATAGTTCAATCTGAAGACGGTCGCGAGGTGGCACGCGAGGTCAAGCACTATAACCTAGCGGCAATAATCGCCGTTGGAAACAAGGTGGATTCGCCCCGCGCCGTTCAGTTCCGCAAATGGGCAAACGCTGTCATAGAGGAATACACCATAAAGGGCTTCGCCATGGATGACGAGCGCCTGAAAAACGATGGCTCGATTCTCACCAAGAAGTACTTCGAAGAACAGCTTCAGCGCGTCCGGGAAATACGCATGTCTGAGCGAAAGTTCTACCAAAAGATAACCGACATATACGCGACAAGCATCGACTACGACCCGGAAGCTTTCACGACAAGGCAGTTCTTTGCCAAAGTGCAGAATAAATTGCATTGGGCTATACATGGCGAGACGGCAGCAGAGACCATATACCACCGCGCCGACGCTGACAAAGAACACATGGGCTTGACGACCTGGAAAGATGCGCCAAGCGGAAAGATCCAGCAGTTTGATGTCACGGTGGCCAAGAACTATCTAACGCGTGAGGAGCTTGAGCAGATGTCGCGGATTGTCAGTGGCTACTTGGATCTGGCGGAATCGATGGCGTTGCGCGAGATACCCATGACGATGGAGGACTGGGCCTCTCGGTTCGACGTTGTCCTGCAGCTTACCGGACGTGAAGTGCTAGACCATGCCGGCGCTATTTCCGCCGCCGTTGCCAAAGAGCACGCCTTGACGCAGTTTGAAATCTACCGGATAAGGCAAGACCGGTTTTTCAGAAGCGACTTCGATGCGTTTCTTGAAGCGAAGGCCCTGCCGCCTGATTGCCCGGATGCGGGACTGGCTCTTTTTGATGAGACGCAGGACGGCGAAGGAGTTGATGCTTGATGGCCGACCTCCAGTTCAAATACGCGTCCGACCAAAGTCATCAGATAAAGGCCATCGATGCTGTCTGCGATCTCTTTCAGGGACAGGAGTTCCTAAAGCGCGAGTTTACGGCCCAGGCTCCCATGGCATGGGCTGGCAGTGATTTCAATATTGACGGAACGCTCTTTCCCGACGGAAGCGAGAAGGAGCCGAAAACGCTCTTTAACGAGGCGTTTTTCAATGGCGGAGTGGGCCACGCCAACGGCATCCGCGTCTCTCCCCGACAGCTTGCAAACAACCTGCATCAGATTCAAGAGGAGAACTGCCTCGCCCGCACAGAGGTGGTAACTGATGGAACGCTGCGCGACTTCACCGTGGAGATGGAGACGGGCACGGGCAAGACTTATGTGTACATCCGCTCGATCTACGAGCTGAACCGCCGCTATGGCCTCACCAAGTTCATCATCGTGGTGCCGAGCGTCGCCATCCGCGAGGGCGTGATCAAATCGTTCGAGAGCACGAAGGCTCATTTCGAGGACTTATACGACCACACTCCGCTTGACCTGTTCGTCTACGACTCCAAGAACATGGGGCCGGTGGGCAATTTCGCACTGTCCAGCTCCATCGAGATCATGATCATCAACATCCAGGCGTTCAACAAGGAGTTCTCCAAGGATGGCGATGAGAACAAGGGCAATCTCTTCCATCGCCGAAGCGAGAAGCTCATCGGCGGCCGCAGCCCACAGGAGCTCGTGGCCGAGTGTAACCCCATCGTCATCATCGACGAGCCGCAGAGCGTCGACAACTCCAAGCAGGCGAAGGCGGCCATCCGCAGTCTCAATCCGCTGTTCGTGCTGCGCTATTCCGCCACGCACAAGGACGCCTACAACATGGTCTACCGCCTGACGCCGGTAGATGCTTTTGAGCAGGGCCTCGTGAAGGGCATCTGCGTGGACTCCGTGAGATCCGCC
>Ga0073906_1005401_pt1 | contig 11500 bp, 9 predicted proteins | sample Inofromicrocosms_FD_65485 | JGI IMG/M metagenome (GOLD analysis project Ga0073906, IMG submission 65485) | Mouse cecum microbial communities from Vienna, Austria - Inoculum for glucosamine and mucus D2O microcosms | ecosystem: Host-associated > Mammals > Digestive system > Large intestine > Cecum... | reverse complement strand
AAAAGCGCGAGGCGCACGAGAGCGGAATTATCGCGGGCGCGCTCACGTTCGAGGAGCTTGCGGAGCTTTTCAAAAAGCGCAACATTAAAATAGATACAGAAGCGTCGGACGCAAATCCGAAAAGCGACGTCGTTGCGCCGAGCGCAGAGCAAAACGGCAAAACCTCGCTAAAGGCGAAGTTCTATCCCATACCGCGAGGTATAATCAAGTCGTTCGACAAATTTCCGCCGAACTACGAGTATATAGCGGTCGACGGCGTTTCGAGACTCGACGATGCGGTAGAGGACATAAAGAGCGTAAAAGGCGTGTTCTTGGAAATTAACGCATGCGAAGGCGCGTGCATAAACGGTCCGTGCGTGATACGTCGCAGCGGCGGAGCGGTGGAAGCGAACGTGCTTATTCGCGGTTACACCAATTCCGCGCCGACCGACGTTGTTCCCGACGTTACGCCGTCGCTGTCGTATACGTTCAAGCCGCTTACTCCCGGCGACAGAGTTCCCACCGATGAGGAGATCGCCGAAGTGCTTGCAAAGACGGGCAAGCATTGCAAGGCGGACGAGCTTAATTGCGGCGCGTGCGGATATTCCACTTGCAGAGAAAAAGCTTGGGCTGTTCTGAACGGCTATGCGGAAACCGAAATGTGCGTGCCGTACATGCGCGAAAAAGCGGAATCCATGAGCAACGTTGTTTTGGAAAACAGTCCTAACGGAATAATAGTATGTAACGGCGAACTTAAGATCTCGGAGATCAATCGCAGAGCGCAATCGCTCGTCGGGCAAACCGCGCCCGAATATATTTTCGACTGTTTCGACCCGACTGAAGTGTTCAAAGCCGCAGACAGCGGCAAAGCCGTGCACGTAGATAAAATGCGGATCGACAAAACGGGACGGTTCGTGGACGTTAAGATAGTGCCGCTCAAGAACGAGCATATGCTGCTCGTGGTGATTACCGATATAACCGAAAAGGTCAATTACGACGAATCGCTCAACAAGGTCAAACAAGACACCCTGTCGGTGACCGATTCCGTGATAGAAAAGCAAATGCGCGTAGCGCAGGAGATAGCGTCGCTTTTGGGCGAAACTACCGCCGAAACGAAAACCGCGCTGCTCAAACTCAAAAAGGCAATGTCGGAGGACGGCAATTGAATTACTTTATCGACAACGGATATACCTCGCTGAATAAAAAGGGCGAGGAGCTGTGCGGCGATCGGGTGGAATGTCGAACGAACGGCGATTATCTTACCGCGGTGCTTTGCGACGGCATGGGCAGCGGCGTAAAAGCCAATATTTTGGCTACGCTGTCGTCGAAGATACTTTGCACCATGCTGTCGGCGGGCGTTCCGCTGCGCGACTGTATAGAAACGCTTATTGCGTCGTTGCCCGTATGCAAGGTGCGAAACGTTGCTTACGCTACGTTTTCGGTTTGTCATATAAAACGCGACGGCACGGGCGAGCTGTTGGAATTCGACAATCCCGGCGCGATCCTTCTTCGCGACGGTGACGCGCTCGACTTTTCTCGCACCAAAACGGAGATATGCGGCAAAACCGTGTATATCACCGAGCTTGCGCTTAAGGAAAACGACGCTATAGTAATTACGAGCGACGGTGTGGAACATGCCGGTATAGGAATGCTGATGAATTTCGGTTGGGAGCGCAATCAGATAAAGGACTATCTGCGGCGTTCCGTAAAACGCGGAATGTCGGCGCGGTCGATCTCTGCTACGCTCGCCGGCGAGTGCAACGAGCTGTATATGAACGAACCGGGCGACGATACGACGGTGCTCGCCGTCAAAGTGAAAAAGCCGGAGCCTACGGCGGTGTTCGTCGGTCCGCCGATGCATAAAAGCGACGACAAAGCCTACGTGGCGGAATTTATGGCATTGCCCGGGAAAAAGGTAGTGTGCGGCGGCACAAGTTCGCAGATAGTCGCGCGAGAGCTTGGCAAGGAAGTAACGACGAGCTTTGATTTTCCCGATCGCGACGTTCCGCCGATAGGCTATATCGACGGTATAGACCTTACTACGGAAGGCGTCATCACAATTCGGCGCGTACTCGAGCTGTCCGAGCGTTATCTCGATCCTTGGGACGTAGGCGGTAAGTCGTTTACAAAGCGCGACGGCGCAACGTTGCTGTCGAAACTTTTGTTCGAGGACTCCACCGAACTCGAGTTTTTCGTCGGACAGTCGGTCAACGAGGCGCACAAGGGCTTGCCCATAGAAACGACAATGAAACTCAAGCTTATAGATAAGCTCGCCGAAAATTTGAAGAAAATGGGTAAAAGCGTTAAAATACGCTACTATTGAGGATAATATGCAAACAAGAAAATTCGATACTGCTGTACAAGAGCTGAAATACCAAGTTATCAAAGAACTTATCCGTGCGTACGATAGCCCCGAGGGGATAGGCACGGACATATTCCGAGATATTCCCGTTAAGATCATGCCCGGTCCGAAAGCGAGCTTGCGTTGCTGCGTGTACAAAGAGCGCGCGATATTGCAAGAGCGGCTCAAGCTTGCCATGGGCGGTGATAAAGACAATCCGAACGTCGTCGAGGTAATCGACATTGCGTGCGACGAATGTCCCGTCGACGGTATATTCGTAACGCCCGCTTGCCGCGGCTGTATTTCGCACAGATGCGTGGAAGCATGCCCCAAAGGCGCAATATCCATAGTGGACAAGCGGTCTGTAGTAGATAAGAGCAAGTGCATAGAATGCGGCAAGTGCGCGCAAGCCTGCCCGTACAATGCCATAATCTTGCAAAAACGTCCGTGCGTATTGAGCTGTAAAGCGAATGCAATAAAGGTCGACGCCGATAAAAAGGCAAAGATAGATAATGATAAATGCGTAGGTTGCGGCGCGTGCGTATATCAGTGCCCGTTCGGCGCGATCTCGGACAAGTCGTATATTCTCGATGCGCTCGAAATACTCAAAAATTCCGAAAACAACACCAAATACAAAGTATACGCGCTGATCGCGCCCGCGATAGTCTCGCAGTTCGGTTACGCGCGCATAGAGCAGATCGTTACGGGCATGCACAAACTCGGATTCCATCAAGTAGTGGAGACCGCGCTCGGTGCGGACTTGACGCTCGATCACGAAGCGGACGAACTCGGCGAAAAGGGCATACTCACCACATCGTGCTGCCCGAGTTTCGTTAAATACGTAAAGATCAATTTTCCCGATTTGTATAAATACGTTTCTTCCACGCCGTCGCCCATGGTCATGGCGGCGAGATTGCTCAAGGCTATGGACGAGACGGCAAAGGTTATTTTCGTCGGACCTTGCACATCCAAAAAATTCGAGTTCAAATCCGATATCGCCAAAGATTCGGTCGATTGCGTTATCTCGTTCGAGGAGCTGCAAGCCTTCCTCGACGCGCGCGAGATAGACGTATCCACGCTCGGCGACACCGCGCTCGACAATGCGTCGTATTACGGAAGAATATTTGCGCGCTCGGGCGGCATAACCGAGGGCGTGACGCAGCTCGCAAAAGAGCGCGGTTTTGAAGCTCGACCCGTGGCTATGAGCGGACTCGAGGAATGTAAAAAGCAACTGCTTATGCTCAAAGTCGGCAAATCGCCGTATAACTTTTTCGAGGGTATGGCTTGCGAGGGCGGGTGCATAAACGGCGCTCTGTGCTTGCAGCACGGTCCGAAGAGCTTGAGCGACGTCAATCGTTACGGTGAAAAAGCCGCCGAGAAATCGGTTGAAAATTCGGTCAAGCTTTACAAACTTACCAAAAACAAAGGCGAATAATCGGGATATTATTGCGCATACTAAAAGCGTAAACAAAAGATAAAAGACAAACCGACACGCGGATGTCGGATAGGACGGATCAAGAGCGACCGCATAGCGACCGCTCTTTTTCGTGCGGAAAAAGAATATTGTTTTGTTATTTAATTATTTTTAAGGTTGAGATTCTTCGGACGCGTTTCAGAATCTCAACCTTATTAAAACTCTCTCCTATAGAGAGACCCGAGGATCGCGGGCGGGAAAGATTGAGATAAGAATAATAACGAAATGTCGAGATCATGTAAACTATAATTCCGAATTCCGTATTATTCAATCACGTTATGTCAATAATACTCGGCATGAAAAAAATGTTGTTATTTTCGGCATTGCTCGTTTGCGTCGCGATCGGCTGTGCTGTATGGTTCAGTCCGCTCGCGGGGAATGCCGTATTTTATGCCGATAATGAGCCGTGCGGAAACGCGGACGGCTTGTGCTATGCGCCCGATGCATGCGTACGAGCCGATTTCGCCACTGTAGCGGAGTTATTCGACGCGCTCGACAAAATAGGCGCGCGCGAAGTATACCGCGCAGAGAGCGGCGGCACAACGGTAATTTACGCATACAGCGACAGAGTGTGCGCCAAGGCTGAGCGGCTCGGCACGGGCGAACCGTACAACGTGATGGCGGCGTATTCGGACGGGTCGGCGTGCATGGGTACGCCCGTTTTGCAAGGCTGTTATTGAAAAAATATAAAATTTGCGTATAAACAAATTCAAGTTGTCAATAATCAATGTCACGGAGGAAAGAAACATGAAAACCTATCAGTCAACAGCAAAAGACAAAAAGAAAAACTTTTTTCGCAGGCACGCACGTGCTCTCATAATAGCCGCATCGTCGGTCGTTGTAGCCGTAGCGGTCATACTGTCGGTGGTATTGACGTTGCCGGATCGTAAGCCTGTTGCAGACCCGCCGGTTGATGTTCCTCCGGTAGACGTGAAACCTACGATCGTTATGCCCGTATCGTCGGCTGCGTCGCAAACGGGGCTTGAATTCGCTTTGGACAAGCTCGTGTATTGGGACACTCTCGAAGTGTGGAAATACCATCCCGGTATCGACTTTGTTGGCGACAGCGACGTTATGGCTATTCGCGACGGCACGGTAACTTCGGTGGATATGCACACGACGCTCGACGGCAACGTGGTCACGGTCACGCACGACGACGGATATGTGTCCGTGTACAAATCGCTCGGCGACAACGTGACGGTAAAAGTCGGTGACAAGGTAAAGGCGGGCGATAAGCTCGGCACAACGTCATCGAGCATGGCGTCGGAGTCCAACACCGGTGCGCACCTGCACTTGGAAATACAAAAGGACGGCAAGTATATCGATCCGTCCGAGGTTCTCCCTATAAACCAAGACAAGTAATGTTTTTCTTTCCGCAATAAAAGCCGCTTCGACGTTTCGAGGCGGCTTTTTAGGCGCGACCGACCCGAATTTACAAAGGGTCAAAACACTTGATATTTTTGCCGATTTGTAGTATAATGTACGTATTATGAAGGCTTATAGAATTCATGCGCCGCATACTATAACTCTCGACGAAATGGACGCGATACCGGTAGGCGACAATTGCGTCAAACTGAAAAACTTGATGTGCGGCATATCCAACACCGACGTGTCGGTATTCAAGGGCAAATTACCCGCACAGTACCCTATAATTCCGGTGAGACAATGCGTGGGCTTCGTATCGGAAGTGGGCGCTAACGTGAGCGGACTGTCGCGCGGAAACCGTGTCGTCACTTATCCGCAGGCGAGCTGCCACAGCTGCTCCGCGTGCAAGGACGGGAAGTTTTATTATTGCGAAAAGGCGATGGGCTTCGGCAAGACCGAAAACGGGTTTATGAGCGATTTTTCGGTTGTGTCGGCGAACGACGTGTATGCTATTCCCGAACGGCTCAAGGACGAAGACGCGATATTCACCGAGCATACCGCCGCCGCTATAAACGTAATGAACAAGCTCGATATCGACAAGGGCGATCAGATAATAATCGTCGGTGCGACGGTGGTCGGAATCATTCTCGCGCAAGTTGCAATATATTATCAGGCGGTGCCTATAGTTGTGGATATGCGCGAGGATCTGCTCGATGCGGCGTTCCGCGCGGGCGTATATTACACCATAAACTCGGTCAAGGACGACGTCGGCAAAAAAATAACGAGCATAACGGGCGGACATATGGCGGATGCGTGCGCATATCTTTTGTCGTCGGCTATGCCGTTGCAAAACGTTTTCGATTACACGTGCAGACGAGGCAAGATAGCGCTCGTCGGACATTCGTATGACAACGAGATCAAATGCAATCTCGCGTCGCTCGTCGAAAAAAACCTCGAACTTATATCTATAAACGAATGCGGTAAAAACTATCCGTCTGCTATAAATATGCTCGCGAACCATACCGTATCGGTAGATATGCTTTACGATAAGATCGTTTCGTTTGCGGACGTGCCGCAAGTCATGGAGGAGCTTTCGTCGGAAGACGGCTTTGCCGCCAAGGTTCTCGTAAAGATGTAGGCTTGTAAAAGAATAAAATCAACGATAATAATGACAAGAACTTAAAAATCCGTATACGATTGCTTGACAACGGCGAAACGACGGTGTATAATTATAAAGTTAAGTTATCACAAAACGAGGTTCATTATGAAAAAAGGTATACATCCCAATTATCACGAAGTTACCGTAGAATGTGCTTGCGGGGCAACGTTCGTAACAGGCTCGACGCAAAAAGGCGACGTAGTCAAAGTGGACATATGTTCCAAGTGCCACCCGTTCTATACGGGCAAGCAGAAGCAAGCCGAGACCGGCGGTCGTATCGCACGCTTTAACGAGCGCAAAGAAAAATCCGGTAAATAAACATAAAGCGGACATAAGTCCGCTTTTTTCATATTGCACGGATAAGAACGTTTGCGCAAATTCGTGCGGCGATCTTGCTCGAGTCGCTTATGCAAAGTTTCTATGTGCGGAATTATGCGACTAAAACACTTCGGCGGTTTATGAAGAAAGAGAAAAAACAAAAAGACAATAAATACGACACGTCGAAAAAAACGCGTCGTACGTTTATCGGCGGTCAGGCATTGCTCGAGGGCGTAATGATGCGCGGACAAAAAAGCGTCGCGCTTGCGGTGCGCGCGCCCGACGGAGAGATCGAAGTCAAGACAGAACGGCTTAAGCCCGCGTCCAAGGCGAGCAAAGTGCCGATTTTACGCGGGATAATTTCTTTTGTAAGTTCGCTCGTCGTGGGCATGAAATCGCTGTTGAAGTCCGCCGAGATAGCTATGCCGGACGACGAAGCGCCGAGCAAAGCGTCGACGACGTTTTCGGTAATACTCGGCGTAATACTTGCGCTCGGCTTGTTTGTAGGTTTGCCGTGGTTCTGCGGCTGGGCTATCGAAAAGTGGGCGCACTTCGACAGCCGATCGACAATGATAATCGTAAAATCGGCGGTAGAGGGCGGATCTCGGCTCGTTCTGTTCGTCGCGTACCTCGCTATAGTTCGGTTGATGCCCGATATAAAGCGCACGTTCATGTATCACGGCGCGGAACACAGAACGATAAACTGCTATGAACGCGGGCTGCCGCTCACTGTCGAAAACGTGCAGTCGTGTTCTACAAAGCACAATCGCTGCGGCACTACCTTTTTGTTTTTCGTAGTCATATTCGCTATCTTGTTTTATGCGTTGCTCAATTGGCTTTTGAGCCTGCCCGCGCAGGATTGGGTGCGAAATCCGTTTTTTACGCTCGCTTTGAGACTGTGTTTACTGCCCGTGATAGCAGGAGTATCGTACGAGCTTTTGCGCGGGCTTGCAATGATGCCCGACAATAAGTTTACCAATGCAATACGCGCGCCCGGGCTTGTTTTGCAGAAGCTGACCACGGCTTTGCCCGACGACGGCATGGCGGAAGTGGCTATAGCGGCTTTCAACGCCGTGCTCGAGCTTGACGCCGACGACAATAAAAGCACGATCGAGTTCTATGAGCGGGATTTTCAAACCGAACGCAAAATATTGAAAGAGCGGCTGAAGGACGAACCGCAAAATGCGGATTGGATATACTCCGCGTTGCTCGATAAGCCGCGCGGCGAGCTGGGCGGCGTCCGAATAATAAAGATAGGGTATGTAAAGACCGCGCGCGGTTATGCGGAAAAGCTCGAAGCGGGCGAGCCGCTCGATTATGTGCTCGGCAATACCGATTTTTGCGGGATAAAGATCAACGTAGATAAGCGCGTGCTCATTCCGAGGTTCGAGACGGAAGTGCTCGCGGCGGAAGCGGTCAAGTTGATAAACGCAAAAGGCGACGGAGCAAAGGCTTTGGATATTTGCACCGGTTCGGGCTGTATCGCGGCGTATATTGCAAAAAACAGCGGGTGCGAAGTCGTTGCCGCGGATGTAAGCGAACAAGCGCTCGAAGTCGCGGGCGTAAATCTCAAGGGCTTGGGAGTAAAGCTCGTTCGCTCGAATATGTTTGATAACATCGACGAAAAATTCGATGTGATAGTGTCGAATCCGCCGTATGTTCGCACCGCCGATATCGACGGACTTGCGCCGCAAGTGACGGCACAGCCGCGGCTCGCGCTCGACGGCGGCGCGGACGGCTTGCATTTTTATAGGATCATAGCGGATAATGCGCCGAAGTTCCTCAACGACGGCGGCGCTGTGATCGTCGAGGTCGGGTACGACCAAGCGGACGCTGTGAAAAAGCTTTTCGAGCCGCTCGGCGCGTGCGATATAATAAAGGATCTCGACGGCGTGGATAGGATAGTCGTTTGCAAAACAAAGCATATCGGAGACTGAAATGGAAATAAAAACCGATAGGCTCGACGGGATAGTCGAGCGGTACAACCAAATAGAAAAGCGATTGCAAGACCCGACCGTCACAGCCGATAACAAGGCTTGGGTCGAACTGTGCCGCGAGCGCGCCGAACTCGAGCCGCTTGTGCAAAAGTACGGCGAGCTTAAAAAAGCGCAAGCCGAGTTTGCCGATGCGTCGGAAATGTCGAGATCGGACGACGCCGAGCTTGCCGCGCTCGCCAAAGAGGAAATAACTGCGCTCGAATCGCGTTTGACCGAGTTGAACGACGAGCTTAAAATAATGCTTTTACCGAAAGACCCGAACGACGGTAAAAACGCAGTGCTCGAGATCCGTCCCGCTGCGGGCGGCGAGGAAGCTGCGCTGTTTGCCGCGGAGCTTTGCCGTATGTACAGAATGTTCGCCGAACGCAAGCGTTGGAAGGTTGAGGATATCTCGCTCTCGGAGACCGAACTCGGCGGTATCAAAGAAGCCGTGTTCGGCATAAGCGGCAAGGACGTATTCTCGTTTTTGAAGTTCGAGAGCGGCGTGCACCGTGTCCAGCGCGTGCCCGTCACCGAAACGCAGGGGCGCGTCCATACTTCCACCGTTACCGTGGCGGTCTTGCCCGAGGCGGAAACCGTGGGCATAGAGATAAACGAAAAAGACCTCAAGATAGATACGTATCGCTCGAGCGGCGCTGGCGGACAGCACATAAACAAGACCGATTCGGCTATACGCATCACGCACTTGCCGACGGGCATCGTCGTGACGTGTCAAGACCAGCGCAGTCAAACCAAAAACAAAGAGCGCGCTATGCAAGTGCTTGCAACAAAATTGTACGATCATTTTCAAGGACAAAAGGACGAGGAATATGCGTCGTTGCGCAAAGGTCAAGTCGGTACAGGCGACCGAAGCGAACGCATCCGCACCTACAACTTTCCGCAAGGCAGAGTGACCGATCACAGGATCGGTTTCACATTGTATAATATCGATGAATTCATGAACGGTGATCTCGACAAAATGGCGGAAGCTTTGCGTATAGCCGATCAAACGCGAAAGCTCGAGCAAGCGTAATACACCGACACACAACTAAAAAAGCGTATGTTTACCGCAATTACCATATAAAATTACGGTGAAGGTATCGAACGCGGAATTTAAGCGCGGTATGAAACCGCGCTTTTTCTCTTGATTTTATAGGGTGTTATCGTAATAATCGTTATTTTTGCGTTGGATCGTTGCCATAATCGAACTGATTTGTTATAATAGAGTTATCGGTGTACAAGCGGTGTAATTATGAGTTTTATACGAAGTTTAGACGAGAAACAAATATCTGCTCTGTTAAGCGGTAAGAACATAGACCTTTTTAATCTACTGAAAAAAGATGTTTTATCGGGTACGGTATTTCCCGCTGTCAGAAAAAATCAAATTTATTTCTACTACGAAGGCGGATGCCTATATAAATTTTCAAACGGTAAATTCGCGAGAGATAAAGCATTTGAAAAATACGGCTGCGAAAATAAAAATTTATCAGCTTATGAAATTGCAAAAAAGCAAGTCGAGAACAAGTTTACAAATGTAATGGGTAATGTTAAAGAACGCCGATTGCTGAATTCGTTATACTGTTGCACGTTTGATAAAACACGCCTGTTTGATACGGTTGTTCTCGATATCGAAGTCAATCTAAACGGCAATATAGGCGGCGGAAAAAAGTGCGATTTAGTACTGTATAATGTGCCGTCTAACACAATTATGTTTGTTGAAGGCAAGGTGTTTTTCGATAGCCGAGTAAATGTTAAGCGCGGCAGCATGCCCGAAGTGATCGATCAAGTTAATACATATTCGGAGGCTATTGCCGAACAACACCAAACAGTAATTCGCCAATATGCCAATCACGTTGAAATTATAAATCGCTTATTCGGAACGAAATACCCTATACCGCAAAAACTTGTACGACAGGCGAAATTGCTTGTTTACGAAACGCCGTTGAATATTACCGAAAACAATTCTTACAGCATTGACACAATAACTTCCGCGCTCGGCATAGATAACGTCGTTTTCATGCGGCAAAACGATACTCCTTCGACTGACGATATTTGGAATAGTTTATGCAAATAAAGATATATCGCGGAACGCATCAAATAGGCGGATGTATAACAGAAATAAAAACCGCAACCGCAAGAATAATAATCGATATGGGCGAAGAATTGCCATCGAATGTTCACGCCGAACAAAAACCGTTTGAGATAGACGGCGTAACAAGAGGAAAGCCCGATTGCAATGCGGTGCTTATTACCCACTATCACGGCGATCACGTCGGCATGTTTGAAAAGGTATTACCGCAGATTCCGATTTATATGGGTAATGTTGCCAAACAAATTTACACGGTAGTTCAAAACACCTTAAAAACAAAACTCAATAAAGGCAATCCGCAAAAGGTGAAAGACTTTATCGAATATGTTATCGGTGTACCGCTTTATTTCGGTGATATTAAAGTTACGCCTTATACGATAGACCACTCGGCATACGATGCGTATATGCTGCTGATTGAAGCAGACGGAAAACGAATTTTACATACCGGCGATTTTCGTATGCACGGCGCACGGGGCGGTAAAATGCTCGCGGTTTTTGAAAAATATTGCAATAATATTGATGTACTGATTACGGAAGGCACTATGCTTTCCCGCGCAAACGAGCGGGTTTTTTCCGAACGCGTACTCGGACGGAAAGCCGAAGAACTTTTGCGTAAAAACAAATATGTTTTCGCTCTTTGCAGTTCTGCAAATATAGATACGATAGCAGAGTTTTATAATGCGGCGTTGAAAACCGACAAGCCGTTCATAGTTTGCGAAAAAGATTTTCAAGCGGAAATTCTTAAGATTGTTTCACGAAATACGGCGTCTCGGTTTTATAATTTCAATAGACGAAAAAT
>Ga0073906_1005400_pt1 | contig 11504 bp, 14 predicted proteins | sample Inofromicrocosms_FD_65485 | JGI IMG/M metagenome (GOLD analysis project Ga0073906, IMG submission 65485) | Mouse cecum microbial communities from Vienna, Austria - Inoculum for glucosamine and mucus D2O microcosms | ecosystem: Host-associated > Mammals > Digestive system > Large intestine >... | reverse complement strand
CGCCTCCGCGCCCCACCACGTCCTGCTCCATACGGCCAACAGCCGAATGGATTTTCTGGGCAGTCTCAACGAGCTGGAAACGCAGCTGGGGGACCGCTTTATCCGCACGCACCGGGCCTATCTGGTGGCGGCGGATAAAATCGAGGCGGTGGATTTGAAGCACAATAAACTGTGGGCCGGCGGCCACGAGTGCCTGCTCTCCCGCGCCGGGAAGGGGAAGCTGAAGACGGGAGGGAGCCAGTGAGGTCCCCTCCCGTTCCGTTCAGGAAATTTTGCTGTTGATTCAGGAAATTTGAAACACATGGCCGGATTTCTGTGGTATGCTTGCACCTGCAAACGGCAGAACGGAGAGGAGGTGACTGGCGTATGGCAAAGGACCGCTTTGTGGAGGTCTATAATCAGGGCATCGTGAATGTGACGCGGATTATCGTGGATACGGAGACCGGCGTGAACTACCTGATGGCTTCCCATAACAAGGCAAACGGCACTGGACTGACCATTCTGGTCGATCAGAACGGCAAGCCTGTCGTCACCCCGATCAAGCAGTGACAGCGGCAAACGAGGAATAAAAACGAGGAATAAAAACGAGGAATAAACCATGAAGTCGAACGTTACCCTGAAAGAGATCGTAGGGACCAAAATTATTTATGCGCTGCTCCTCGTCTGCTATTATTGGATGTGGGCAAGACAGGACTGGCATCAGTATTATGGCGTAATCCAGAATACGGTCTTTATATTTACCATTGCATTTTTCGCAATACGGGCAAACCGTGTTCGCAAATACGGCAAAAAAGAACAAGACCAGCGGACCATTCAAGTTTTGCAGAAAGCGGATGCAATCGGATTGAAAATCATGGTGGCAGCTGTGATGTTTATTGCCGCCGGGTGCGCCGTCGCATTCATAGACGGAAGAACGGCGGGCTATGCGCTCGTTGGAACTATATTTGCGTTAACTGTGATACGCTATGTCCTGTTTTGCGTGATGGGCAAAGGTGAAACCGCATAAAAGAAATCCACGGCAAAAAGCCGATGGGAAACCGGCTGTACGGTCCCATCGGCTTTTTACTGGTCATTTTTATCCGGCGCTTCATAGTGGACATTGCTTGACAACTACGATATTTTCGTATATACTGACCTAAAAGGGGGCGGGTGGAATGACAAGGAAATTTGTACAAACACCGCCGTTTCTAGCCGCCTGGAAACTGATGGGGCTGGATGAGCATGCGTTGTCCACGCTGGAAGATGCTCTGTTGCTCAATCCGGAAGCTGGGGATCTGATTGAAGGGACCGGCGGCGCAAGGAAAACACGAGTTCAGCTTGACGGGCGTGGTAAAAGCGGCGGGGGCCGTGTCATCTATTTTGATGCCGGGGATGCCATTTACCTGATTACCGCATACCCGAAAAGTGTGCAGGAAGATTTGACACCCGTGCAAAAGAAACGGATACACGAATTAACACGCCAATTTCGGAAGGAGTGATTTTATGGATGATTTACGTTTGGAAACCTCCCTCTCTATGGAAGAAATAGAGGAAAATTTTAAGAATTTCGATCTGTTTTCCAGCATGGAGGAGGGGTTGGAGGCTGCGCTGGCCCACCACAGCGGCGAGGAGGTACCCGGCCTGGCAGTCCATGAGCGGACGCTGCCGGATGTAAATGCCGCGGAAGTCCGGAAGTCTCTCTCGCTTACCCAAAGAGCCTTTGCCGCCATTTTGGGCGTATCCTGCCGGACGGTGGAGTCGTGGGAAGCTGGCCGGAGCAATCCAACTCCCACAGCGCGGAAGCTGATGTATCTGATTCAGGAGGATCATAGTCTGATTCAAAAACTGCAGTAGTCAATACGGCAAAAAAACCGATGGGATACCGGCTGTACGGTCCCATCGGCGTTTTTTTGTCAGAATGTGCGGTAAAAAATATCCTCCAGGGAAATATCCAGGTCATCAAACAGGCTGCATTTGAAGTGCGTTACCACGGCGGACCGCTCCTCCTTGGACATCTTTGCGAGCTGCCAGTCAGGGAGAAGCGCATAAATATCGTGCAGAATAAAGTCTCTTCCGTCTGTGCGGTAAACCTCAACGGATTTATCGCCGGGACTGACAAGCCAGTATTCCCGGACGCCGTACTTTGCGTATGTGTCCTTTTTCCGGGTCTTATCGTTGCGCATGGTGCTGGGTGAAAGGACCTCCACCACCAGATCGGGAGCGCCGAATACACCGCTGCCCCTGATTTTGTCAGGATCGCAAACCACCATCATGTCGGGAATAAACACATTGTCTTCCGACAGGTGCAGGTCGAAACCTTCCTGAATTGGCGTGCATTTCTTACCGCGAAGATAGTTAAAGAAAATGTTATAAATATTTCCGGATACAGCTACATGGTTCCACCCGGGGCTGGGGGCCATCATCACGATCTTGCCGTCAATCAGCTCCTCGCGCCGCGCCTCCTGATAAGCCAGATTATCTCTCATGCAGAATGCTCCTTTCTTTACCCGGTAAGGCTCGGCCCTGATTTGGCGGGAATATTTTGCCGCTCAAATTTATCCGGCGTCCGGCTCGCAGTCGTACCGGCTGTCGTTGGTAATCAGGATCTCCCGGGCCCGGCCCAGGCTGTCCGTCTCCACCAGGCACAAAAAGGCAAAAGCCTCCGGCCCGCTGCCCAGCAGCAGGCACCGCTGCCCCGTCTTGCCCGCTGACGGCGGGTCCGCCTGGTCCACACCCGTCAGCTTTCCCGGCACACACACCGTAAACCCGGCCTCCCGCAGCTGCCCGCCCACCATGTCCAGCAGGGCCAGGGCGTTTTCCTCCCCCTCCTGCCGGTTGGCCAGGAACGTGCAGGCGCAGTCACTGCGCAGGACAGGCCGCAGCCGCAGCACGTCCCCCTTCCGGAAAAACTGCCGCAGCACAGTGAGGCAGTTCTCCTCACTGTACACGACGCCCCCGGCAAACTCCCCTGCCGCCGCGTCGCCGGACAGGTGACACAGACACGACACCACGGCCCCCGGCCTGATGTTCTCCGTCTGGCTCCGCTTCACCATGTCCATGGGGTGGCACAGCTCGATGTCCCCCAAAGGCGTGGACGCCGTCACGCTGAGGAACTTGGTCAGCGGCTCCATGCCCAGGTAGCTCTCGCCCACCTTGGCGTCCTTCACCACGCCCTCCAGCAGCACGGTGTCCTCCTGGGCGGAGACGACGCCCCTGCACGTACCCTCGGCGTAGTCCACCCGCAGGGGGAAGCCCGCCATGTTCAGGTGCAGCGTGCCCCCCGTCTCAATGGCCGGCAGCACGTCCGCGCACAGCACGTCCACCACCGCGTTGTCCTCCCCGCTCTCCCCCCGGACCAGCAGGCGGCGCTGCAGCGGGTCCGCGTCCTTGTCCGTCAAATCCCGCTCCACCCGGCACGTCCACTGGCACCTGCTGGCGGCGTGGGTGTCCATGCCCAGCAGCAGCTCCTCGCCGCTGTCCGGGTCCAGCATGGTGCGCACCACCACCATGGCGTCGCCCATGTAGTAACGGTAGTAGTCCCCGCCGTAGCCCTGGATTCGCTGGCCCTCCACCATAGCCAGGCTGGCCAGACGGAAAGCGTCCTCCGGCTTGGCGGTCATCTCCGAGAGGCTGAAACTGTCAAATCGAACGGCCATCGCATCACACCTCGTAATCCACAGCCACCCGGTCCGTCCGAATGGCCTTGCAGAGGCTGGATACCGCCACATGCCGGGAGTCGGCCTTGTAGGCCTCCAAATCCTCCATGGAGGCAAAGACGGACACCAGCACCGCGTCATAATTGCCCGGACCCCGGTTGACGCCCACCTCCTGCTCCCTGATCTGGGGGATCACCCCATAGAGCCCCCGCAGGCCGGTCAGGAATTTCTCCTGCTCCGCCTCCGTGCCGGGCTTGAATTTCCACATCACAATATGCTTCAGCATTGCATTCCGCTCCTTATCCTTACACAAATCATCAGCGGACCCTGCGGCCATCGCTGTACACCGCCGCAATGTGCCCCTTGTCCATCAGATAGATGGCCCGCTCGAACCGCTCCGGCAGACTCAGCTCCCTGACCGGCTCCGGCAGGCCGCTGTCGTCCACCACAATGGCGTGGAGGGGATCCCCCGCGGCAAACCCGTCCCCCGCGCCGAAGTACCGGTGGCCGGCGGTGGTCCCCAGCCAGTAGGCCTCCGGCACGGTCAGAAACGCCGCGCCGGTCTCCATCCGCTTGACCTTGGAGGCCCGGATGGACGCTGTGACCACCTGGTACATGGCCAGCTGGTCCCCGCCGGCGATGTCGGAGCCCAGGGCCACGGATACGCCCCGCTCCAGCATCTCCCGCACCGGGGCCGTGCCGCTGCACAGGTTCATGTTAGACGCGGCGCAGTGGACCGCCGTCACGCCGTTTTCCCCCATGGCCGCCTGCTCCCGCTCATCGCTGAACACGCAGTGGGCCATCAGCGTCCCCGGCTTCCACAGGCCGTACTTCTGATAGGTCTCCCAATACTGCCCGCAGTCCGGGTGCAGCTGGCGCACCCAGTCCACCTCCCCGGCATTCTCCGACAGATGGGACTGTACCGGCAGGCCGTGTTCCGCCGCCAGCTCCCCCAATGCCTCCAGCAGCCGGTTGGAGCAGGAGGGGGTGAAGCGGGGGGTCAGGACCGGCTTCACACGGTCGAACCGGCAGTGCTCCAGCCAGCGGACGGTCTCCGCGATGGACGCCTCCGTCTCCTCCTGGGACTGGCCGCTGTTGCGGTCCATATTCACCTTGCCCACCTGGCCCGTCACCCCCGCCCGCTCCAGCTCCTCCATCAGGATGAGGGTGGCGTCGGTGTGCCGGGAGCTGAAGGCGCTGACGCGGGTGGTGCCGGAGGAGATCAGGTCCTCCGCCAGGGCCCGGTACACCCGCCGGGCGTAGTCCGTGTCGCTGAACCGGGCCTCCGTGCGGAAGGTGTAGGCGTTCAGCCAGTCCAGCAGGGGCAGGTCCATGCCCATGCCCAGCATGGGATATTGGGGGGCGTGGAGATGGAGGTCCGCAAAGGACTGCATCACCAGCCGGTCCCCCCAGTCCTCCACCGGGCAGGTGGCGTATTGCTCCGGCAATCGGGCGAAGAGGCCCTGGATGACGCCGTCCTCCAGGACGATATATCCCCGGGGGATGGTCTCCAGTTTGCCCAGTTCCGGCGTATGTATGATATTTCCCTGTAAAATCGTCGTCATATCGCGCTCCTGACTCCGTAGGGCTTCTGTTTCTTAAAGAAGGCGGATCACTTCTTCCCCTGGGATTCGATATCCCGGACCAGCGGGGGGATCTGCGAGATCATATTGTCCAGATCCTCAAACAGGGCGCTCTTCGTCGTACCCAGGCGGCTGGCGGAATCAATATGCTTGACCACATCCTGGTACTGCTCCTTGATCTGGCTGAAAAACTGGCGGATGCTCTGCAGCTCCTGCTGGGAGACGGTGATGACGCCGGAGATATCCTCCTGCACCGTCACCGCGCCGTCGGCGGCCTCCGTGATCTTGCGGAAGCTCTCGTTGGCCTCCTCCACGATCCCCACGCCCTGCCCCAGGGTCTGCTGGGACAGACCGATGCGGTCGTTGAGCTGCCCGGCGCTGCTCTCCACATCCCGGACGCCGGCGTCCACCTCTCCGGTCAGGATCTTGATCTCCTCGGCCAGCCGCTTCACCTGCTCCGCCACCACGGAGAAGCCCCGGCCAGCCGCCCCGGCCCTGGCCGCCTCAATGGAGGCGTTGATGGCCAGAATATTGGTCTCGTCCGCGATGGACACGATCTTGTCCATGCAGTGCTGAATAGCGTTGATGGCGCTCTGCAGCTGGCCAAAGGTCTCCCGCATGGCGTCAAAGGACTGCTGCACCTCCGCAGAGATCTGGGCCAGCGCCGCCATCTCGCCCTGGGCCTCCTCCACACTCCCGGCCACCGCGGACTTCACCTGGAGAAACTGCTCGGAGGTCTGGCTGATGTTGGTAAAGGACCCGTCCAGATTCTCCAGCTTGACCTGGAAATGGTCCGCGTTCTCCAGCACGCCGGAGAAGGACGCGCCTACCTGCCGCAGCTCCCACAGGGAGGTGACCTCCTGGTGGACCAGCATCCGCTGGTACTCCTTCAGGCTCTCCGACACGTGCAGCAGCGGATAGAGGCCGGTCTCCTCCTGGACCCGGCGGGCCTCCCGCTTCTTTCCCGCAAATAACATCCTGTACACCTCCCTTACTCAAATACCGCGCACGTCATGGACTGGTTGACAAAGCGGTTGTTGTAGTGCTCCCCGTAGCCCACGAATCCGGCGTGGTTCCCCAGCGCCGCCATGTCCCGCAGATAGGCCTGCATGTAGTTCTGCTCGGAAAAGAGCTTATACCGGAACAGGCAGTTGACGGAGAAAATGGCGGAGCGGTGGGGGAACTCCCGGCAAATCTGGCGGATCGTGTCCTGGACAATGGCCCGGTAGTCCCCCAGCTCCAGCAGGATCAGCACGTCGGAGTCATTGACCTGCCGGAAGCAGGCCAGAGCGCCGCCCTGCACGTCCTTGATGGAGATGATGCAGGTGTCGTCCCCGTTGACCTTGCCGAAGGGATTCTGAAAGGTCCGCGTGAGAATCTCCTCGTCCGTCACATGCAGGATGCTCTTATAGACCTGCTTCGCGCTCTTCCCGTTCAGGGAGCCCAGGATGTATTTGGCCCGGTCCGTATCCGAGGCGATGAAGCGGTAATTGCCCAGCTGGTGGTAGATATTTTCCTTATAGGTCTTGACGCAGCCGCCCAGGTTGCGGACCACCCCGTAGACCACCGCGTCCTGATAGACCCGCCCGTTGGCGGAGACCCGGCCCTCGCCGCCGGTCCCCCCCACCAGGGAGATGCCGTGCTGCCGGAGAACGGTGTTCATGGTGGTCAGCACGCAGGCGTCGTTGCCGGTGCAGAAGTCGATGCAGACCGTATCCCGGCTGGAGCCTCTCACCTGCTGAATATTCCGCTCCAGCCGCTGTATGTATTTCACCGGCATGGTGGACACATGCTCCAGCACGCCGGCCGCAGCGGCCACGCCGTCGCAAAAGGCGATGACGCCCACGCCGTGCTCCACCACGCCCATCTGATAGCACATCCCGATGCACCCGATGCTGGGCACTCCGGGACAGCGCTTTTCCAACTCCTCCACATGGCGCTCGAATTGCTCCTCATTTGACAGCAGCATGATAAACTGGGGCTGATAGAGTCCCCGCAGGGCCTCCTCCAGACTGCCTGTCTGGCTCATCCCAAAAAATTGTTTCACTGTGCCGCCTCCCTTCCATATGATGACAGATACTGTATTATAATCGAAAGACACCTGCCCTGTCAATCATTTCATCTCAACAGCAGCCGCTCCTGCCGCTCCCGGAGCGAAAAAATTTTCCGGCAGCCCTTGCAATTTCAGCCGGGACAGCTATAATAATGACAGATTTGCGCAGAGGGGGCGGCGCCGTGGAGACCAAAAAATGGGAGGCCATGCTGACAGCGGTGGAGCTGGGCAGCTTTACGCGGGCCGCCCAGCGTCTGGGCCTGACCCAGTCGGGCCTGACCCATATGATGAACAGCCTGGAGAAGGAGGTGGGCTTTCCCCTTCTGCTCCGGGACCGCTACGGCGTGCGGCTCACCGCCGCCGGGGAGAGCCTGCTGCCCGCCGCCAGAGAGCTGCTCCAGGCCGGCCGCCGGCTGGACAGCGCCATTGCCGCCCAGACCAGCCTGAAGCGGGAAAATATCCGGGTGGCCGCCTATTCCAGCATCTGTATGCACTGGCTGCCCACCATCGTCCAGCAGTTCCGGTGGGACTTTCCCGACGTGTCGGTGGACATCCGCATGGGCAGCGTGGATGAAATGTACCGCTGGCTCCAGGAGGGCAAGGTGGACCTCAGCTTCGCCAGCCGCCAGGACCGGGGCCAGTACAGCTGGGTCCCCCTGTGGGACGACCCCCTGCTGGCCATCCTGCCTGTGGACTACCCGGTGGAGAGCGGAAGCCGGTTCCCGGTCTCCGGCTTTGACGGCAAGGAGTTCCTGATGCCCTCCCTGGGGTTTGACCAGGACATTCTGTCCGTCTTTGAGGCCCACGGCGTCCATCCGGACATCCGCAACAACACCTCTGTGGAGGACGCGGCTATTGTGTCCATGGTGGAGCACGGCCTGGGAGTGAGCATCCTCTCAGAGCTGGTGCTGCAGGGGCTGCGGATGAACGTGCGGACCCTGCCCCTGGACCCGCCGGCCTGCCGCCACATCGGCATCGCCGTGGCGGCCCGCGAGGAGACCACGGCGGTCGTGGGGCAGTTTATCGCCTACTCCAAGCGGATCGTAGGCCAGCTGCACCAGTAAACGGCAATGATAGCAAGGAGAAAAACCATGTCGATCGAAAAAGTCAGAACCTATTTGGCCCAGTACGGCCTGGATGGCCGCATCCTGGAATTTGAGACCTCCAGCGCCACGGTGGAGCTGGCCGCCGCCGCGGCTGGCTGCGAACCGGCGCGGATCGCCAAGTCCCTCTCGTTCCTGGTGGACGGAAGGGCCATCCTGGTGGTGGCCGCCGGAGACGCCAAGGTGGACAACGCCAAATACAAGGCCCAATTCGGCACAAAGGCGAAAATGCTCTCCCCCGACCAGGTCACGGAGATGGTGGGCCACGCGGTGGGCGGCGTGTGCCCCTTCGGCATCAACCAGGGGGTGGCCGTCTATCTGGATGCATCGCTCAGGCGCTTTGCGACCGTATTCCCGGCCTGCGGCAGCAGCAACAGCGCCATTGAGCTGTCTATCCCGGAATTGGAGAGCGCCTCCCGCTATCAGCAGTGGGTGGACGTCTGCAAGAATTGGACGGCATAATTGAAAAACAGACGCATGACCCGTTCTGCCGCCGCATATCCTTACCAGAGAGGGGGGAGCGGCCATGGAACGGGTCAAGCTATACTGCCGGGGCCAGTGCCGGGGGGAGATCGCGCTGTGTCCCGCGGGGAGCCGTACGGAGGTGCGGGCTGTGATGGAGGACCCCGGCGACGGCCTGTACCGGGCGGCGCTGTGCGGCGAGGGCGGCGAGCTCCAGCTGGGCGTCCTGGCCCCGGAGAACGCCGCCCTGGAGCTGCGGCGGATGCTCTACAGCCGGGATGTGGCGGCGCTGGGGACCCCGCTGCGGGGGGAGGCCCGGTGCTCGTTCCGGTTCCGGGAGAGCGGCTGGCAGGAGACCAGCCGTCCGGCGGAGCTGCTGGAGGACCGGCTTCTGCGGGAGCGCCTGGGCGCGGTGGAGACCGCCTGGTGGCGGCGGGACGGCGAGGTGCTGTATCTGGCCCTGCCGCTGGCGGAGGACAGGCCGTTTCCCCTGGAGACACTGTTCTGCCTGGCCAGGCCGGAGCGGGTGGAGGGATGGCCCTGCGCCGTGTACGCCTTCCGGCGGGGCGAGCCGGTGCCGCCCTGACGGAACCGGCGGCAGAAAGCTGGATGTAGTGGGTAGCCGGCAAAAGAAATACTAAATATTGTGTATTTGCCTCTTGCGGCGGCGGACAGAATGTGGTATACTGTGCCCCGTAGAGACGCGCGGCGCTGCCGCGCTCAGGATAAAAGGAGGAACAAAAGATTATGATGCAGGTGAACGTCACCGGCGGAACCATCGATCAGCAGGAGATGGACGCCTATATTGCCCGTGCCAACAGCAAGTACCCCATTGGGACCGTGCAGTCCCTGGATATCCACGTGGACGGCGATTATGTGGATCTGCAGTACCACCTGGCCCCGCGGCCCTTCAGCCGCATCCGCCGCATCACCGGCTACCTGGTGGGCGACATGAGCCATTGGAACGACGCCAAGGCCGCCGAGGAGCAGGACCGGGTGAAGCATATCTGATGGAATAAGACACGGCGGCGGCCGGTTCCCCCCTTTCCGGGAACCGGCCGCCGCTTTTTGTTATATACCCATGGCCTGGACGGGCTCGCTGACGCGGAAGGTCAATTTGTCCCCGCCGCAGCCGATTGTCACGCGCTGCCCGTCGGACACCTCCCCCCGGATGAGCATCGCCGCCAGCTCGGTCTCCACATACTTCTGCAGATACCGCTTCACAGGCCGCGCGCCGTAGGAGGCGTCGTAGCCCGCGTGGGCGATGAACCGCCGGGCCTCGTCCGTCAGCTCCAGGGCAATGTCCCGGTCCGCCAGCCGCCGGATAATGGCCTCCATGGCAATGTCCACAATGCTGGCCACCTGGTCCTCGGTCAGCGGGGAGAAGACCACGATGTCGTCCACCCGGTTGATGAACTCAGGCCGGAAGTATTTGCCCAGCTCGCAGCGCACCTGGTCCTTCACCGCCGGGTCGATGCTGCCGTCCTGCCGGATGCTCTCCGTCAGATAGGCGCTGCCGATGTTGCTGGTCATGATGATAATGGTGTTTTTGAAGTCCACTGTGCGGCCCTGGTTGTCGGTCAGCCGCCCGTCGTCCAGCAGCTGGAGCAGGATGTTGAACACGTCCGGGTGGGCCTTCTCGATCTCGTCGAAGAGCACCACGCTGTAGGGCTTGCGGCGGACCGCCTCCGTCAGCTGGCCGCCCTCGTCGTAGCCCACGTAGCCCGGAGGCGCGCCCACCAGACGGGACACGGCGTGCTTCTCCATATACTCCGACATGTCGATGCGGATCATGTTCCGCTCGTCGTCAAAGAGGGCCTGGGCCAGGGTCTTGGCCAGCTCCGTCTTGCCCACGCCGGTGGGGCCCAGGAAGATGAAGGAGCCGATGGGCCGGTTCTCATCCTTCAGCCCCGCCCGGCCCCGGAGAATGGCCTCGCTGACGGCGGTCACCGCCTCGTCCTGGCCCACCACCCGCCGGTGCAGGATCTCCGGCAGGCGCAGCAGCTTGGCCTTCTCCGACTCCACCAGCTTGCTGACCGGGATGCCGGTCCACTTGCTGACCACCTCGGCGATCTCCGTCTCGGTGACCTCCTCCCGCAGCAGCTGCCGGTCCCGGCCCTGGTCCACCCGCTGCCGCTCCTCCTCCAGCTGCTTTTCCAGGGCGGGCAGCTGGCCGAACTTCAGCTGGGCCATTTTCTCCAGGTCGTAGCTCCGCTCCGCCTCCTCCATCTGATGGCGGGTGTCCTCGATCTGCTGCTTGAGGCGCTTGATGCCGGCGATGGACTGCTTTTCCGTCTCCCACTGGGCCCGCATGGCGTCGTTTTTCGTCTTCAGCTCCGCCAGCTCGCTCTCAATGTGGGCCAGCCGGTTTTTGGACCCCGCGTCCTCCTCCTTGCCCAGGGCCTGCTTTTCAATCTCCAGCTGCAGGATCTTCCGGCTGATGGTGTCCAGCTCGGCGGGCAGGCTGTCGATCTCCATGCGGACCTTGCTGGCCGCCTCGTCCATCAAATCGATGGCCTTGTCCGGCAGGAACCGGTCGGTGATATAGCGGTCGGACAGGGTGGCGCAGGCGATCAGCGCGCCGTCGGTGATGCGCACGCCGTGGTGGATGTCAAAGCGCTCCTTCAGCCCCCGCAGGATGGAGATGGTGTCCTCCACCGTGGGCTGG
>Ga0073906_1005395_pt1 | contig 11532 bp, 5 predicted proteins | sample Inofromicrocosms_FD_65485 | JGI IMG/M metagenome (GOLD analysis project Ga0073906, IMG submission 65485) | Mouse cecum microbial communities from Vienna, Austria - Inoculum for glucosamine and mucus D2O microcosms | ecosystem: Host-associated > Mammals > Digestive system > Large intestine > Cecum... | reverse complement strand
CCTCCGGCGCTCCTCTGTAATTCAATTTGTAGACTAAGTTCGCTAATTTATCAGTGTTATAATAAGTGCCAACATTCATACTTCCGTCAAAATACTCTCTCGCAGCAGTGTGTGCCAATATCTCTCCGGCTTCAAACCGAACTCGCACCCAACTTGAAATTAAAGTTTTCCATTGTACCAAATATGCATTTTCAAAATAACCATAACAACTATATCCACTCCAATCCGCTGTCAATTTCGGCGTATACATTTTCTGTAATTTTTCGCTTTCCAAACGACCTATTTGTTCTGATCCCCACGTTGTCTGTCTTCGATACCCAAACGAAACCAATTTTATTCCGTCTATCTCATCGGGTACAACCAAATACTTTTGTTCCTTTCCCGCTTCGGTCAAGCCCACGATGTATCCCGTTTTCGTGCCGTCTTTATTGCTTCTCACCGCATATCTGTAATAATCGCTCTCGTACTCGGGCAAATAATCTTCCCACCATCTGCACTGCGTCATCAGCCCGCACGCCGTTGCCAAAAATATCACCGCAAACAATAACGACCAGAATCTCCCCATTTTTGCTTTTTTCATTTGATTACTTTTTGAAATCCCCTTATAGTTTATAATATCCAACTCGCTTATTTTCCCAAATATGCGATCGTGTTTTTATTATATCACTATAAAACAACGATTTCAATAGTAAAACAAATAAAATGGTAAAAAGTATCAAATTTTGCAAAAATTTACCTGTTTGAATATTTTTGACGACCGCACAAAGCTCTGTTTTCTCCCGAAATACAAAACGCCGAACGGCGGAACCGAAATATTCAGTCCTGCGTTCGGCGTTTCACTCGCGTTGATTTATGCCTTTGCGATAAGCGTTCCCGTAAGCGATCCGCTTAATGAAGATAGAATTTTACTTCATGATCTTCCGTCGTTGCCATTGTAAAGCGGACGGAAAGAACGTCTCCGTCGCAAGCGCCGCTTCCCGTATGAAACGGAAATACCCTTTGCTTTACGCTTTTTTCAAAAGGAACTTCTTGCCCGTTCACGCAAACGCGCGCAACGCGATCCACCTCTTGCAGAAGATGATATTTTAACAGAACGTCGCGTTTTTCCACCGCCCGCTCGCCCTGAAAACCGCCTTCGGCGGCATACAAATTGACCGCAAAAGCGTTCTCTTCGGGAAGATACCGCGCGGAATACCCGCTCTTTGCAAACGCTCCCGTTTGGTAAGCGGTCGTTTCGCCGTCGTCTTCGTAAACGTATCCGGAATCCGAACCCGTTTTATCGGGATAGAAGTCGTAAACGAGCTTTCGCCAACTTTGTTTCTTCGTATTTTGCGCGTGTTCCGCAAGCGGGATCAGCGCGCCCAACCGCACGAAAAGCGGCATGGAAGATAAGTCGTACCGTTTGGAAACCGTCCGCTTTCCGGAATAAACGCTTCTGTCGAACACGTCCATCCAGCGCCCTTCCGGCAGGTAGACTTCCCGCTCCGTTTCGTCTTTCACTTCCGCAACGTACAAGCCCAAAAAGGCTTCCCCGTCCGCCTGAAAGTATTCGAGTTCCAGATCGTGTTCCACGTTCGGTTCCAGTACGTTGAGCGGGAACAGCACCGCAGAGTGCTTGTTTTCGTCCTTTAAAACGCACTTCCCGTCGACGTAAACCGTTATGCCGTCATCGCTCTTCACGTAAAGCCGCATCGGCTTATCCACTTTGATTCTGGTGCCGATCTTCGCGGAAAAATTATAAACGGGAACGCCGTCCGCGGGAGATTCGTGATGAAGATTCAGATACACCTTTTCCCACACGGCTGTTGCGACGGGCGCGCCCTTTCTCTCGATTCCGTCGAAATACGTCACGTGTACGGGCGCGGCATAATTTTCCGCCGTGAGTTTCTGCGGCACGACGCCGCAAATCGGCGCCACGAGCAGGTCGTTGCCGAACAGGTACTCGTCCTTTCTCACCGCGTTGCCGTCGTCGGGGAAGTCGAGCGCAAGCGAACGGAACATCGCCTCTCCCGTCAGATATGCGCGATACGCCCCCGTGTAGAGGTACGGCAACAGCCGATACCGCATCAACTCGTATTCCCTTACGACGTTTAACGTCTCCTCGTCGTACAGCCACGGTTCGCGAAAGCGTTGGACCGTATTGGTGCAATGCGGACGGAAGACGGGCGAAAGCGTACCGTATTGCATCCAGCGGATAAACTGTTCTTTGTCGGGATTGCCCGTATGCCCGCCGCAATCCGAATGCACGTACGGGACGCAGTTTTCGGAACAGCGGACGAGATTTTCCACCTCTTGCGCAAGCGTGCAGGACATGCTTGCAATGTCGCCCGTCCACTGGATCGAATAGCGGTGAGAAGCGCTGTCGCCGATCCCGCAATATTCGCCGTTGGCGATGTCGACCGCATTGCCCATGATGACGGGGCGGCGGTATATTTCCCGATTCCCCGATTTTTTACGGTAAAAATTCTTGGTGACGTCGTGAAAGAGATAGAGTCCGAACGTCTCCCACTGAATGTCTTTGACGGGCGAAATGAGGTGCGTATGCCAATTTCTGTCGTACCACCAGGTATCGACGCCGAGCGCCATCAGCGATTGCAGATTCTTTTCCCGGTATTCGATTTCTTTTCCGTCGAATACCGCCGCGCCGTCTACCGGTTCGGGATGATCGTTGAACATGACTTCCACGTTATGGCTGTGCGCAAAATCCAAAAAACGCTTCATGTCGGGAAACAGCTTTTCGTTAATGCCGTAACCCCAACCTTGTTCGCTGAACCGCCAATCGGTATCGATCACCATGTTGTCGAGCGGAACGCCGTGCCGTTCGTAATCCAGAATCAGCTGTTTTGCCTCCTCTTCGCAATACGGGTAATACTTGGAATTCCAGCCGCCGAGGGTGGACAAGCGAACAAGCTCACAGCGCCCCGTCAGTTCCACATACAGGCGGCGGAGCTTTTTCGGATCCTTTCCCGCGAAGAGCAGATAAAAGTCCTCCGCGTTTTCCTGAATGACGTATTCCCCTTTCCGTTCTGCGGAATAGCCGCCTTCGGGGATCAAAATACGCGGACAGTCGGAAATCGCGAATACTTCGGGCGTGTTTCCGGGCGGCGGAAGTTCGCCGCTGTTTTTCAAAGGCCGATAGGTATAAACCGTCTCCCCGTTTTTCTCCAAGCGCAAGCCGCCGAGCGTGCCGCCCCGCGGAAGATGCAGGGCGAAGTCACCGAAGCGCAACACGTTCTCTTTTAACGCATACGCGGGACCGTCCGCCGAGAACTGCCGACGGTCGGGGATAAAAAACGTCTCCCCGTCGCAAAACTCACCTTGATATTTCCGCTCGATGCGGAGAATATCCGCGCTCAAAAATGCGATTCTGATATCGTTGTAGATCAACTCGTTTTCCATGAAAATTATCTCTCTGCTTTTAATATTTTCCCGTTTACGTCGAGCGGGCATATCCGCGCCGTGCGGCAATCGGGCGCCGACTTATCCGCCGAAAGATCGCGCGCGTGATACACGACATAAAACTTTCCGTCCTCTTCGATCACGCTGTTGTGTCCCGTCCCCTCCTCTTCGCCGTTGCGGCAGATAAGCGGCGCGTACACGTCTTCGGACGGCTGTTTTTCGAATTTCAGCTTTCTCAAATCGTCCTCTTCCCCGTGTGCATGGGCATAGCCGAGGAAATACTTTTCATTCTGATAGCAGTTTCCGGAATAGGTTACGTAGTGGTCGTTTCCCTTTCTGAAATAGAAAGCGCCCTCGATCGTATGCCAGTTCTGCCCTTTCCGGAAACGGTCGTACATGAAAATTTCCTCGTCGAGCGTGGGCACGACGACCGCGGTCGGATTTCCCTCTACGGTGAACATATCCGTAAGCTTATCGACGACGATATACGTTCCCGCGCGTTCCGCTTCCGCGTCGTTTACGGAATAAAAGATATAATAATCTTTTCCGCTCTTCACGACGTGCGGATCGATGGAAAAGGCGGGCAGGATCGTTTTTTTATAGACGAAGGGACCTTCGGGCGAATCGCTCACGGCGACTTTGATCGCCTGCCGGTGCACGTCTTCTTCCTCTTTCGGCATCGAAGAGTAATACAGGTAATACGTCCCGTCGCGCTCTATGATGCAAGGCGCCCAATATTCTTTCATGCCCGTTTCGGAGAGGGTTCTGCCGAGATATTTCCAGCCCGATAAAAGACTGTCGGAACGGTACGTTTCCACGCCGTCCGCGCCCGTTGCATAGAGATAATACTTGCCTTTCGTTTGAAATATGTAGGGGTCGCCCTGCGATACGGGCGCGCCCTCTTCGGGAAAAATCAGTTTCATAATTTTAAAGTTTGTGCGCCGCGAAACTGCGGCGCACACATTCTCCTTTTGCGCTGTTATGCAAGTTCTTCGTATTCTTTCGCCGTGTAGATGCCGTCGCCGTTTACACATGCGGGATTATATTCGATGTGCGTTCCCTTCGGCCTCCACCATTCGTCGGTGTCCTTGCCGCCCAGAACTTCGTTGTTGTTGATTTCGTCGCCGGGGGTTTTCCAGGCAACGCCCACGTGCATCATACCGTCCTGCACCATATAGTCGTATTCCACGAGGTCTTCCGTCGCGATAAAAAGTTCGACGATTGTATAATAACTGGAAGCTCCGAGTTGCTGAACCGTGCTCTTTACGCGAATCGCGGGATTATCCGCTTTGAATTCCGTTGCCGAAACGGCGTAGGCGTAATACTGTTTCGCGCGCAGATTGTCCTGTCCGAAACTCGTTGCAAACACTTCCCCGATCCGGAATTCGAAGTTGGTGTTCCGCCACCAGTCGTTCTGACCGAAAGTGAATACCGCATGCCGCGCTTCCACCGCAAGATACAGCCCCTCGCGCGTCATTTTTCCGTAGAAGTTGATGCTCTTGCCCTGGAACTGGTCGGTACCCGTAATGCCGATCGTCTTGTTCGCCGCCGTCTGCCAGTCGGAGAGATCGCCGTCGAGTTCGATCCCGACGTTCTCCGTCGCGGACGCCGCGCCGAATTCCGTATCGCCGCAGAGGTATTCGTTTCTGAGATACATGCCGTACTTCGTGACGAATGCGAAATGCTCGTAGTTATCGGCAAGCACGCCGTAGGGTGCGTACCAGGCGTCGCCGCCGGCATAGTTGTACGAACCGCCCGTGATCGGTTCTCTGTTGTCGTCCGTTTTGATCGCGACGCCGATGCGGAGCGAACCGTCCGTTTCTTTCATGCCCGAAATCAGACTGTTCGGGAAGAACACTTCGAAAACGCTGTAATGCTTCGTGTTTTTCTCCGTCCCCGCCGCATGCGCGTAAGCGGCGATGATTTCCGCGGAACTCTTGCCGACCGTGTATTTCCCGTCCGCAGAAGATGCGAGATAGACGTACTGCTGTACCGATTTCGCGCCGAAATGAACTTCGAAGTTCAAGTTCTTCCACCAATCCCTTTCGCCGCTTGCAAGCCCGTTGTGATAGATCTCTACCGCGAGGTACAGACCGTCGTCGCGGAGCACGCCGTACCAGGTCGCCTGTCTTCCGTCGTCCTTGACGATGCTGTGCGCGCCGACCGTCTTCGAACCGATCGCCGCCCAGTCTTCCAGACTTCCGTCGACCGTGACTTTGATTTTCCAGACCGTCGTGAGCGTTACGTTCTTCTCCGGCATCGCAAAAAATTCGTCCGCCTGATAGACCGTTTCGCCGTCCGTCCAGCCGAAGAAATCGTGTCCGTCTCTCTGCGGCAGAACGGCGGTTACCCGAACGCTGTCCCCTTTCAGGAAAGCGCCGCCTGCGGGAAGATCGCCCTCCACGTCCTCGTCGCTGAACGCGTAAGTTACGGTGTATTCCTTTTCCCATACGGCGGTGAAAGTGATCTCTTCCCCGCCCATATACACGTTGCTGCCGGCGCGATAAACTTCCGTGCCGTCGCTCCAACCCATGAAGCGGTATCCTTCCCGCGTGAGCGCCGCGTCCGCAAGCGCGATAATCTCGCCCTGCGCGTACGCCTTGTCGTCGGTAGGAAGGGTGCCTTGCGTCCCTTCCGCGCCAGCCGCATACGTAACGCGGAAAGTACCCGTCGCATCCGCCGCAACCCATTTGGGGGTAAACGTGACGTCCGCTTTGGGCATTACGAAACCGCTGCCCGCGGAGTATCCGTACTTGCCGTCCGTCCAACCCGCGAAGTTGTAACCGCTTCTCGTAAGAGAGTTCGCGGCAAGAGCAACCGTATCGCCCGCAAACACCTTTTCCGCGGCGGGAGCTTCGCCCGTGACGCCGCTCTCCGAACCTGCCGAATAAGAAAGCGTATACTCTTCGCCGATGCCCTTTTCCTGAACGGGGATCTGCACGGTCAAGGGCGTGCCTTCGATCGCCCACCAATCTTTTCCGTTGAGATTGCTGTCCGCCGTCCCGTTCGACGATTTGAACGCGAAGCCCACCTTGATGAGTTCGTCTTTGCCCAGCCCGTCTTTTTCAAGCGAAGCAAAGGGAACGAAAATTTCCGCGACGGTGGAGTACGTTCTGTCCGGATTACGGGTACTGATCATCACGGCGTCCATATATCCGCTGTTCCCGAAACCCGTAAGCGCGTAGTGATTGTTTTCCCCCGTACCGTTTACATAAAATTCGATATTCGTATTGTTCCACCAGCCCTCGTCCCACTTGGTGGGCGTGAGGTTTACCTTGTGCTCTACTTCGTAAGCGATATACAGCCCGTCGGCGCCGCGGAACGCGCGCACTTTCATGGCGTTCCCGTTCACCTCGTCCGCGACCCTTTTCGCATGACGGTTCACGTCCTCGTCCGTCCAATCGGAGAGATCGCCGTCGATCGAGGCGTCCTTTGCAAGGTACTTATCCAACTCGGCTTTTACCTGATCGCGATCGGTCACGAACTCGTTGTTTGCAAACGTCGCCTTGGTGTTAAAGCACATCAGTCCGGGGACCGCGCCCTCCGATTCGGGAGCGAAATCCTTTACCGTTTTGACAAGCACGCCGTTCAGCACAAAGTACAGATCGCCGCCGTAGTAAATCGTTTCAAGCTGTTTGCCGCGGTACTTTTCGAGATAAGCGTTCCCCCAATGCCCTTCCATGGAGGTAGATGCGTTGTTCTCCCACAGCCAGTTCGTGCCGCCCGCGGTGGACTGCACCGCGCGCACCGTGCCGAAGTTCGTACCCGTTCTCTGCGCGGCGTCGACGTGGAAGGTCTGCAACGCGCGCTCCGATTTGTTCACGAGTCCGAACTTGGGGAAGTTGTCGCCGTTGAGGAAGGGATTCACCGTCGTCTGAACGTTCAGCGTCGTTTTCAGATAATAGCTGTCATGCGGGACCGTATCGAAGTAATAGAACTCGTTGTATCCCTTATCCTGCGCAATGCCCGTTCCTTTTTCCTTAAAGCCCGCCGTGTGCGCCGTCATCCCCGTTTCGTCCACCACGTACCAGGTCGCGGGCTGACCCAGATCGCAGCCCAGCATCATCGTCCACGTAGCGCGCGTGGAATTGTACGGGTCGGGCATGGTATTGAAAGAAGGCGCGCAGACGACCGATTCGGGTTTCTCGGAAAGACCGATCGAGGAATACGGAAGATACAGTTCCACCGAATACCCCTCCGAACGACCGTTCAGTTCTCCGTCGATATGCACCACGCCCATGCTGGGAATATACTTCTTGGTATAGGCGTACTTCATGTCGTCCGCAGGGAACCCGATCCACTGATCGGGCGTGCCGTTCGCGCCCAGACGCAGCTGAACCACGTTGCTGTTCAGCGTCTCCGTGCCGTTGGGCGCAACCTGAATTTCGACGCTCGTGTTGTTGAACACGTCGTTCCCCGGATTGTAGTTTACGAATTTATCGTTGGAAACGAACCCGAAGAACACGCCCTCTTCGCCCAGATGCGCGTACACTTTCATGTTGACGTCGTTCACGTCGGAAAAACTCAAATGCTTCTCGCCGTACTCCTCCGTCTTGACGAGTCCGTCCATCTCGATGCCCTGATCGGGATATTCGAGAGCGCGCCAGTCCTTTTCGCTCTCGCCGCCTTGATTATAAGAGTATTTTTCGAACTTGTAATCGCCCGAACAGCCGACGAGCGCCGCCGCCGAAAATCCCGCGGCAAGCAGGGTCAACCCCGCGAGTAAAACCGTTTTCTTTTTCATAGCTCTCCTCCTCATTTGCCGAGTACCATAATTTCGGAAAGCGCGTGCGCCTCGGAAATTTTGGGCAGCGTGATTTTAATGGATTTTACGAGCATCGGCTTGAATTCGAGCGCGAACGTACCGCCCGTCACGTAATACTCTTCGCCGGGATAGTATTTGTTCCAATCGAACCGCAGATCGCCCGTATAAGCGGTCCCCGTATAATTGCCGTCCTTGAACTCGAATTCGATCTTCGAAATTCTGCCCACGGAAAGATCGTAACTGTAACTGTTCGCGATGAAGAGCGCGGTCACTTCTCTGTAATCGGCAAATTCCAGCGAGATCACCGCCGCGCCTTCGTCCATTTCGAACTCTTTCACGAACGTTGTGTCGTCGTGAATTTTGATGATCCCGTCGTTGAGATATTTCACGTCGCTGCCCGCGGCAACGTTCGTACTCGATACGACGGCGTCCTTTGCGATATTCTTCCATTCCGCCGAAATCAGCGGCATGTGCGAATAGGAAGGTCCGTTGCAATGGGGAACTTCCAACCCGCTTTCGTTCGCGATCCACTGGATCTCGTCGAACGCGAACGCGCGACCGCCTTGGATACTGCCGAGCTTTCTGTCGATATGCGCGTGATAGACGATAAATGTCGCGCCGTTCGCGGATACGAAGCTGTGATGTCCCGTCCCGCTCATCCATTCGCCCTCGCGGTACAAAAGCCAGCCGCCCTCTTCCCGCGTCAGTTTTTTAAAGGGACCCATCGGACTGTCGCCCACCGCGACGCGCACGGAATAACTCGTTTGCGTGTAACTGTTTACGGAGAGCATGAGATAATATTTATCCCCGCGTCTTACCATAAAAGGCGCCTCGTTGGTGTTGCCTTCCAGATAGTTCGGATAGGAAGTTGTCGACTTGTTGTCGCCGATTTCGAGCTGGTTGGCGACCGTCAGCTTTCTCATCTGCGTATAGTCGGGCGTCCAGTCGTCGTTCATTTTGATCACGCAGATCGCGGATTCCTTGTGGAAATCGCCCAGATCCTGCACGAAGTACAGATACTTTTCGCCGTCCTCGTCGATGAACGGACTCGCGTCGATGACCTTCATGTAACCGGGAAGTTCCTCGGTCGTCTTGATCACGTTCCCCGCCGCGTCCGTCTCCACCTTTTTGATGGAATCGCCCGTGTACCAACTTTCGTCGATTTTCGTCCCGTCGGGTATTTTTTCGAAATCCAGAAGCGGACGGAAGACTTTCAGTCTGCCCGCGCCGAGACCCGCCTTTTCCGCCGACACGTTATCGGTGACTGGCGCCCATTCCTTCTTCTGCTCCTCGGTCGCCGTTTCGGAATCGGTGATCCACTTCGCGTACTGCACGAAAGGTCCTTTCGGGCTTTCGCTCACCGCGACGTCGATATAAAACTTATAGGGGTTGTAGAGATAACTCGCGTTGTAGAACATCATGTACAGCCCCATGTCCGCATCGTAAATGACCTCGGGCGCCCAGTACATCGCCGTCGCAAACGCAGTATAGGTCGTATTGTTTTCGATATACATGGTGGGATTGTAGGCGACGCCCATGCACTCCCAATCGTTGAGATTCTTACTGCGGTAACAGAGGTATCCCGTCGCGCCGATGGGGTCGGATGTGGAGTACATGTAATAGTACCCCTTCTCCTCGCCCTCCGTCACGTAAATCGCGGAAGGGTCGGCGCCTTTCTCTTTCAGATCGTTCTGATAGACGAGGTCGTGATTGTAATCCTGTTCGATCATGTTTCCCAACTCGTCCACTTCGCTCGAATAGTAATGATATTCGAGCTTTACGCTGCCGCCGCCGCAACCGGTCAACGCGCCCAGGGCGGCGCCCGATACCAGCACCGCACTCGTAAGATATATAATCGGTTTCTTCATAATTTCTCCTCTTCTTACTTTAATCCCGAAACGGCGATACCTTCGATAAAGTAACGCTGTGCAATGAGATAAATCGCAATCGTGGGAATCAGCGCAACGATCGTAGACGCCATAATGTGATTCCACTGCCCCTGATAGTTGCCCGCAAAGCTCGCAAGCGCGACCTGCAACGTTTCGTACTTCGTACCGCTCAAATACAGCATGGGTCCGAAATAGTCGTTATATCCGCCGACGAAGCCCAAAACCCCCTGCGCGATCAACGCGGGAACGGAAAGCGGCAACAGCATTTTGAAAAACATTCCGAAATAGCCCACGCCGTCCAGACGCGCCGCTTCGAGCGTCTCCGAAGGGATCCCCATAAAGAACTGCCTGAGGTAGAACACGCAGGCGGCGGCGCCGAACATGCCGGGGATCATCATGGGAAGCGGCGTCTTGTTCCAGCCGATATTGTCGAAAATGACGAACGACGGCACCAAAGAGACCATGCCGGGGATCATCATCGTCGCGAGCAAAATCGCAAAAAGAACGTTCTTCCCGCGGAATTTCAGCTTCGCGAACGCATACGCCGAAAACGCGGAGGTCAGAAGTCCGAGGATCGTGGGCGGAAGAATGATCCAGAGCGTATTCAAAAATCCGGTCATGATCGAGATATAACCGATCGGCGTTTCGAATATCGCCTTATACCCGCCGAAGTAAAAGCCCTTCATGGGGAACCACGTGAAAATGGTTTCGTTTACTTCCGCTTCCGTCTTGAAACTCGTGACGAGAATGATATAGAACGGAACGAGAATCCAGAGCAGAAAGAGCACGAGGAAGAAATACACGAACACCGTTTTCGTGATATTCACGGGGTTGTGTTTCATGGTTCCGATTTTTTTGGGAGTTTCGTTATTCATCATAGCTCACCCACTTTTTCGAAATTTTGAAGTTGGCGAAGGTGACGATTCCGATGAGCAACGCAAGAATCCAGCCCACCGCCGTCGCGATGCCGATGTTCGAACCGCCGCCCTCGTTAAAGAGCTGACGGTAGAGATAGAACACGATCGTGATCCCCGCCTTTCCCGGTCCGCCGTCCGGCTTCATGACCTGAAATCTCGTGAACTCCTGCAACGCCCCCATGACGCCCGTGACGAGCAGAAAGAACACCGTGGGCGAAATCGCGGGCAACGTAATTTTAAAGAACTTGGTGAACATGCCCGCGCCGTCGATATCCGCCGCCTCGTAACAGGACTTGTTGATATTCGTGAGCGCCGCCGAAAGCAGAATGATATTGAACCCCGTACCCGACCAGACGAGCACCACGAACATGACGAGACGGAAGGTGTCCGGCGAACGCACGAGCCAGTTGATGACGTCCGCCCGTTCTTTGTAAACACCCAAATTCCACAGAATGGAATTGAGGATCCCCGCGTCGTAGTTGAACATCCACTGCCACATAAACGTGACGGCGACCATGGAACAGACGTACGGGATAAAGAATACCGTCTGGAACAGCTTCTT
>Ga0073906_1005390_pt1 | contig 11542 bp, 7 predicted proteins | sample Inofromicrocosms_FD_65485 | JGI IMG/M metagenome (GOLD analysis project Ga0073906, IMG submission 65485) | Mouse cecum microbial communities from Vienna, Austria - Inoculum for glucosamine and mucus D2O microcosms | ecosystem: Host-associated > Mammals > Digestive system > Large intestine > Cecum... | reverse complement strand
GTTGTTTGAAGACCGCCTTGAGATACGGAGCCCCGGAGGATTGTATGGGCGGCTGCGGATCGACCAGCTGGGCAAGGTTCAGCCGGACACCCGCAATCCGGTGCTGGCTGTGGCTATGGAGGTTTTGGGAGAGACGGAAAACCGCTACTCCGGAATCCCCACCATACGCCGGGAGCTGGAGCGGGCCGGGATGGCGGAACCGGAATTCCGAGACGAGCGGGGCACCTTTGTGGTCTGCTTCCGAAAAAAGCCGCCAACATATCAACCGCAAAACACAAAAAACGCGGCGGGAAAGAATGATAAAAGCACAGAGGAGAAATTGCTGAACTTTTGCATGACGCCCCGTACCCGGCGGGAAATCGCGAGTTTCCTTGATATCAAGTCCGTCCCCTATGCCGTCAAGGCCCATGTTGTCCCCTTGGTAGAACAGGGCCTCATTGCCCTGTCCATCCCGGAGGCCCCCCGGAGCCCCAGGCAGCGGTACACCACAAAGCGCTTTGAATAACAGCAGCGGGAGCTCCCACATGGTGAGAGTTCCCGCTTTTTTGTTTACAAAACCGACCCCGCTGCCGCACAGCAGCGGGGTCGGCCTGTTTATGGTTGCTTCACAGAAGATATCCGTCTGTTATTTAAGGGTAAACTTGCTGGAATTGGATACAACCAGGTCATATCCCCGATGTACAGCCAGAAAAAGCATTACTCCCAATCGAAGTAACACCATCAGGAATGGCTATTTCTGTCAAGGATCTGCAATCAACAAAAGCTCTACTCCCAATCGAAGTAACACTTGCTCCCTCTATTTCTTTGGGGATGACAGCCTCTGTCACATCCCTATCACAGTATGTAATGGTGCCAGCAGCCTTATAAAATAGATGTTTCCACCTGTCACAGGGTAAGCGATATCTGTTTCTACCTCCAAAGAGGAGATATTATTTTCAGATGCTTGGTTTGGAATGATTTCCAGGTTGCCCGCATCCGGCGTGTTTCCATCCTGGACTTCACCCTGGCCCAAATCTTCCCCTTCGCCGTTGTCCGCATCATCTTCCGGGGCGGGATCGTCTTCATCCACAACGGTATCGCTTGGCGTTTGGTCGGTGTTTTCGTTTTCCCCAGTATTATCCCCGCTGCCGGGTTCCGCTGGGTCTGCCGGTTCCGTTATGACCGGTTCCTCACCTGTTTGCTCAGGCAATTCCTCCGCTGCCATAACTGGGACAGCAAATGAGCTGGCTAATATGGCGGCTGCCAGCAAAGCCCCGATTGTTCCTTTGAACTTTCGCATTTTGTCCTCCTCGTTGTCAGTAAATTTAACGCCTTGCAGTCTCAAAAGGTATACCTTTTGACACTAGCACTTATCCTATCCAAAAATTAGGGGACCTCAGAATCAGCCGTAAATTGATTCTGAGGTCCCCTTAAATTTTCTACAGCGCGCTTCTGGCGTGTAAAATCCACTTTGCCCTATCCCTGGGGTCAATCCCCCTTCGCTTTGCCGTTGCCCCCAGCTCCAGGGGGCACTCCTGATATCCCGCAAAGCTGCTGGACATCACGCCCTTGCCCCCGGTCATGATTCCCCATGTCACCGGGTACTCCATGGACGAGGCCACCGGCAGCAGCGCCTCCATGGTCATCTGACCCTTGTGCATCACCGGCGGCTCAAAGCTGCCCCGCATGGCTATCACATCCCCTATCAGCTTTCCCGCGTACTCCTCCCCCGCCGTAAACCTGGCCCGTATCACCGGCTCCAGCAGGGTGGTTCCGGTCTGCTCCAGGGTGTTCATCACCGCCATAGGGGTGGCGGTAAAGAAGTCCAGGGGATGGGTGTGGATCAGGTGATGGCTTCCGCCGATAAGCGTAACCTTTAAATCCGTCACCTCCCACCCGTAAAGCCCCTGCTTTAACACGCCAGGCAGGGCGGTTTGGATGTGGGTCTGGTAGCGGTACAGAATCTGCCGGTCCTGTACCTTGGATTCAAATACCAGCCCCGCCCCCCTGGGCAGCGGCTCTATCTCCAGGTCGATGCATGCCCAGCAGGGCTTGGGCATGGTGTAATGGTCCCCGCCGGTCCCCCGACGGGTTGGGGTCTCCTTGTAAATCACCGCGGGCGGGGAAAAGGAGGCTTTCAGCCCGAACCGGTCCAGCAGCAGGGCGGAAAGGACCTCCAGCTGAATCATGCCGGTGATGCTCACCGAAAGCTCCCGCTCCTCCTTCTCCCAGTCCATGTTCAGCAGCGGGTCCTCCTCGGTCAGCTCCCGGACGGCGGCCACCAGCGGGGAGAGCTCCCCCTCCTCCTGGGGGTAGACCCGCACACGGAGCATGGGAACCGCCATGGCGTATTCCCGCAGAAGGGGAGCGTCCCCTATCACATCCCCGGTTTTCAGCCCCGGTACCCCGTACAGCGCCCCGATGTCCCCGGCGGATAAGCTGCCCATATCCAGATACCGGTTGCCCATAATCCGCCGTATCTGCGCCACCTTTTCCGCCTCCTCCGGCGGCTGTCCCCGCAGGGGGACCGGGTCCCGGTTTTGCAGCGTGCCGGAAAACAGCCGCACATGGGCGGCCTTTCCCATGGATTTATGATGCTCAATCTTATAGACCACCCCAGACAGCGGCTGGTCTGCCCGCCCTGAGGCACAGGGGAGCAAGCGGACCGCCGCGTCCAGCAGCTCCCGAACGCCTGTCCCCATGGCGGCGGAGGCGTAAACCAGCGGGAACAGCCGGGCGGAGGCGGTCTGCTCCGCGGCGGCCTGGGTCAGCCGGGCCTGGGAGATGGGCCTGTCCTCCAGAAAGAGGGCTGAAATTTCTTCGTCAAAGTCCGCCGTCAGGGAGATCGCGTTGTCGTAAAGCTCCCCCTCTGTCCAGGACATGGGAAAGACAGCCGTCTCCCGGCTCCCCTCCCCCGTCACCCCCTGGAGCGGAAGAATGGCCGGGGTGAACTGCTCCCGGAGGGATTCCAGTATTTCCGGGAGATTCACCCCTGTCCGGTCTATCTTGTTGACACATAGCAGGGTGGGTATTTTCAGACTGGTCAGGGCCTTCCAGAGGGTTTCGGTCTGGGCCTGTATCCCCTCGGCGGCGGAAACCAGCAGAATCGCCCCGTCCAGCACCGACAGGCTCCGCTGCACCTCCCCGGCAAAGTCAACGTGGCCGGGGGTGTCGATGAGGTTGACCTGCACCCTGTTCCATTGGAAGGTGACAGAGGATGCGCGCACCGAGATGCCCCGCTGGCGCTCAATGGGCAGCCAGTCGGTCTGGGCGGTGCCAGAGTCCACCTTTCCGGCGCTGCGAACCGCCCCGGAAAGGTAGAGCATCTGCTCGGTCAGGGTGGTTTTTCCGGAATCGACGTGGGCAACCACTCCCAGGTTGATAATCGGTGTGGAGATGGGCAAAACAATCTCCTCCTTTAAAAAAGCCGTCTTTTGTCTTATGGCCAATGGTGTTGTCCACAATACGCGGTACAGTTCCATTGTAAGGTATAAGCAGAAAAATCTCAACAGGGGCAAAGAAAAATACAAATAAAAACAATCAAAATCCATGCGAAATGGTAATATATCAGGGGCCCGCGAGCAAAATATATAGAAGAGACTGTTTGGAAAGGTTTTATTTTTTAACAACTTTTACTAAATTTATCATATTTTTTTAACCCTGTTTTAAGCGCTTTTTTATTTTATGCTTGCATATCCAAGGGCGATATGCTATAATGTTATAAATTCAGCAAAAAAAGCCCTTTAAAACGGGCAAAATGCCGAATACAACTGGCAAGGATACAAGACGAATTTAAGGAGGACTTACGTATGTCTAAACGTTCCAAAACTGCTGCGGTTCTCAGCGGTGTTCTCGCGTCCGCGATGCTTTTGACCGCCTGCTCCGGCAGCACCAGCAGCTCTGGCAGTTCCAGTACAGCAACACCCCCCCCAGATGCAAATTCAAGCAGTCCCGCTAGCTCCGCTGTTCCCAGCGCAAGCGATTCTCAGCCTGACAGCAATGAGCGGTATGTTATCACCATGCTGGCTCCCTTTTATCAGCAGGAGCCCCCGTCCACCAAAAATAATCCTGTTTACGATTACGTCCAGGAAGTCACCGGCGTTGACCTCCAGATTACCTGGACCCCCAACGGCGAAGCGGAGAACAAGTTCAACGTCATGATGGCGGGCAACGATATGCTCATGGTCATGAACGGCGGCAACGCCTCCTCTTCTAACTTTATCCGTATGTGCGATACCGGCGCTTTCTGGGATTTGACCGATATTATCGGGGACTACCCCTTTATCACCGAGACCCTGATGTCCGCCGTTCAGGTCAACTCCAGCCTGACCAAGGGCCGCCGCTACTGCATCCCCTCCGCTGTGCCGGATGCCCGCATCGGTTTGGTATACCGTCAGGACTGGGTGGAAAACCTGGAGAAAACCGTTGGCTACAAGATGCCGGAAATTCTCTCCGCCCAGGATATCTACGACCTGGCGAAGATGTTCACCGAAAACGACCCCGACGGCAACGGCGTCAACGACACCACTGGCTTTAACTATGTAGATGACCAGGACAAGGAGGTCAACTACGGCTTTAACACCATCGCCGTGGCCTGCGGCGCGCCCAACCGTTACGGCTACCGGGACGGCAAGGTCGTCGCCTATTTCCAGACAGAGGAATATCGCAACGCCCTGCGCATGATGCACGATATGTACGCCAACGGCTACCTGAACTCCGAGTTTATGACCCTCGGCTCCGGCGCCAAGTACAATCCCATGCTGGAAGGCCGCGCTGGCTTTATGTTCACCACCGCCACCAACGCCGTAACCCCTGGCGGTAAGTTCGACACTCTGATTGCCACTAACCCGGAGGCAAAGATCGGCTACAAGCTGCTGACACTGGATCCCAACGGCAATAAGGTCATCAACTCCAACATCACCGGCGTTTCCGGCGGCGTTGTGCTGACCAAGGCAAAGGTTGCTACCGAGGACGATGTGCGCCGTATTCTCCAGTTCTTTGTGGACGCCAACCAGGGCGAGGCCGCCAAGGCCATTGACATCGGCATTCAGGACATCCACTACACCGTCGGCGCCGATAACACCATCACCATTTCCGAAGACCAGAAGGCCCTCCGCACCAGCGACGGCTCCGAGGAAATCTTCGCCTCCATCATGCCCCGCCGTATTCTGGCGGACGACTGGGGCCAGCCCCTCTCCGCAAAGGACAAGATCAACAAGGAATTTGCGGAAAGAACCCAGTTTGCGGTTCCCGATATCTCTGTGGGCCTGCTTTCCTCTGAAAACGTTCAGCTGGAAAACTCCATCGCTTCTCTGATATACGATGCCCGCGCCCAGTATATCATGGGATTTATTGACGATGCCGCTTTCGATAAGGCCGTCGAAACCTGGCTGTCCTCCGGCGGCCAGCAGATTCTGGATGAGCTCCAGGCAAACTACGTTCCTGAAAAATAAAATCTGAGCAGAGAGAAAAGCTTTGTCAGATTCACGTTGAAGTCCGCAGAAAACGGGGTGGATTCTCCCACCCCGTTTTTTTCCAAAAAGAAAAACAGCATTTTGTACAAAATTTTAGAATTGTTTGACAGAAAGCAGAGGAAAACCTTCTAAAAACATTTGGAACGTTTTCGGACAATTTTAATGACGGCTGTTGTCTTTTATTTTGTGGGCAGTACAATTTAGAAAGGAGCGCTGTATATGTCTGCTGCCTCTGGCACAAACCCGGCGGGAAAGGTGAAAGACCGGCCCCATTGGGTAAAATCCATCATCCGCAACAAATGGCTTTATATTATGCTGATTCCCGGAATCATCTACTATATTGTCTTTAAATTTTACCCGGCTTCCTACCTTGTCATTGTATTTCAGGATTATTTTCCAACCTTGGGCGTTCAGGGGAGCCCGTGGATAGGCCTTGATAACTTTAAGAGGATGTTTACCTCTACCGCCGTCTACAGCTTCCCTCTCCTGTTTAAGAATACTATCCTTCTGGCCCTTTATAACCTTCTGTTTTACTTCCCCATTCCCATTATACTGGCTCTGCTGTTAAATGAAATCCGTCATTTCGCCTACAAGCGGGTGCTCCAGTCCTTTATCTACCTCCCCCACTTCCTTTCCTGGTCGGTATTGGTGGGCTTGGTGTACCTGTTTATCGGGCCGACGGGCGTTATCAACAAGATGATTACCTCCGCCGGCGGGCAGGCGGTTCAGTTCCTGCTCAACCCGGCCTGGTTCCGTCCCCTTATCGTCATGGAGGTCATCTGGAAGGAGGCAGGCTGGGGAACCATCATCTACCTTGCGGCTTTGTCCGGTGTGGACGAACAGCTCTATGAGGCCGCTGTGGTGGACGGCGCCAACCGGTTCCATCAGCTCTGGCACATCACCCTGCCCGCCATCCGGCCAACCATCATCACCATGTTCATCCTGCGCATGGGCAGCTTTATGGACACCGGCTTTGAACAGATTTACCTGATGCGCAATTCCATCAACCGCCAGGTTGCCGAGGTCTTCGACACCTATGTCTATGTGGAGGGTATTGTCAACGGAAACTTCAGCTATTCCACCACCGTGGGGCTTTTTAAATCCCTCATCAGCCTGATTCTGGTGATGATTACCAATAAGATCGCCAATCAACTGGGAGAGGAGGGGATTTTCTAATGTCTATCATAAAGAATCAAACTGTGGGAAGCCGCATTTTTGACGTTTTTAACTACACCATCATGGGCCTTATCGCAGTGGTCATGGTCTTCCCTCTCTTCTTTGTGGTGATTGGTTCCTTCTCCATCTCCGGCATGATCGGCGGCTTTAACGCCTTCAGCCTGGATGCCTACAAGTATATCTTCACCACCAACTCCCTGGCGAGGAGCACCATCAACTCGGTATTTATCACCGTTGTGGGCACCTTTATCAACATCGTCATGACCTCCATCACCGCCTATGCCCTTTCCAAAAAATACCTGGCGGGACGCAATGTCATGATGACCATTATCGTCATCTTCATGCTCTTCAATCCGGGTATGATTCCCAACTACCTGGTGGTCTCCAAGCTGCACATGACCAACTCCTTCCTGTCGCTGTGGCTGCCGGGTGCAATCAGCGCATACAACATGATCATCATGAAGAACTTCTTCCAGGGACTTCCCGATTCCATTGAGGAATCCGCCAAAATTGACGGATGTCACGATCTTCAGGTCTTTTTGAAGATTGTTCTGCCCATCTCCAAGGCGTCTCTGGCAACCATTACACTGTTTTACGCGGTCGGCCACTGGAACAGCTACTTTAACGCCATGATGTACATCAATGACATCGACAAATGGCCGATTCAGGTGTGGCTGCGGCAGATCATCGTCCTTTCGGTGGGCGGCTTTGCCGGAAACGAAAGTCTGGCGGAATTTGCCAAGGTTCCTTCCGACGCTGTAAAGTATGCCGTTATCTGCGTCAGTACCCTGCCGATTATCGTGGTATATCCCTTCCTGCAAAAGTATTTTGCAAAGGGTGTACTGCTTGGGTCCGTCAAGGGCTGATGAATCCCTGATAAATTATCTTCCAAAAAGAGCGGGATGAAACGGATTTCTGTCCGTTTCATCCCGCTTTTATGCCATTGCCATAAAAACGCCCCATGGAACAAAATTCCATGGGGCGTTAACCGCTTATTTACATGTATTCCGAAGGATCCAACTCCAGCGCAGGCGCCTGGGGCATCTCCCACGCCTCATGGTCGGTGTGCAGCAGGTGGTGCGCCTTTTCCGACATGGGCTGCTGGAAATACTCCCGGTAGATCTTCTGAATGGAAGGATTCTCATGGGAGAACCGCAGGTTGGAAATCCGGTCCAGCCCGTACAGGTTCCCGGCGCGGACCTCCGCCAGCTCCTCGCCGTCGTGGATGGGCTGGCCGCCGCCGCCCACACAGCCGCCGGGACAGGCCATGACTTCCACGAAGTCATAGTGTACATCGCCGCGGCGCAGGGCGCGGATCAAACGGCGGGCGTTGCCCAGGCCGCTGGCAACCGCCACCCGGACGGGGGTTCCCGCCAGGTCAAAGGTGGCTTCCTTCCAGCCGTCCATGCCGCGGACATCCTTGAAGGCGTCGGGGTCGGGGTTCTTGCCGGTGGCCAGATAGGCGGCAGTCCGCAGGGCCGCCTCCATCACGCCGCCGGTGGCCCCGAAGATGACCCCCGCGCCGGTGCCGATGCCCAGCGGCAGGTCGCAGGCCTCCTCCGGCAGGTTTTCCACCTGGATGTGCTCCGCGCGGATCATCCTCACAATCTCACGGGTGGTCAGCACCAGGTCCACATCCTGTCCGGCTCCGGCACTGTCCATGGTAGACAGCTCCGCCTCCGCCTTTTTGGCGGTACAGGGCATTACCGATACGGAGAAAATCTTCTCCGGCTCCACGCCCAGCAGCTCGGCATAGTAGGACTTAATCACCGAACCAAACATCTGCTGGGGGGATTTGGCGCTGGAAAGCTGGGGAACCAGCTCCGGATACTGGGACTTGAGGAACCGCACCCAGCCGGGGCAGCAGGAGGTGAACATGGGGTAACGGTCCAGAGAATGGTTCTTCATCCGGGCCATGAACTCGCTGCCCTCCTCCATAATGGTCAGGTCAGCGCTGAAGTTGGTGTCAAAGATGTGGTCAAAGCCGATGCGGCGCATGGCGGCGACCAGCCTGCCCATGGTGGCCTTTTCACGGGGAAGGCCCAGGGCCTCGCCCCAGGCGGCGCGGACCGCGGGGGCAACCTGAACCACGGTGATCTTGTCCGGGTTGGCCAGCATGTCGAACATCTTCTGAGTGTCGTCCCGCTCCCGCAGGGCCCCCACGGGGCAATGGGTGATGCACTGTCCGCACAGGGAGCAGTCGGCATCCTCAATGCGGCGGTTATGGGAGACGTCAACGGTGGTGTGGGAGCCGGTGTTGGAGATATCCCACACGTTCAGGCTCTGGACCTTGTCGCAGATCTGGACGCAGCGCATACATTTGATGCACTTGGCGTAATCCCGAATCAGGGGGAAATCCTTTTTCCAGGGGGTGTTGGTCAGCACCTTCTCATAGGGTTCGCTGGTGATGCCAAGGTCGTTGGCGATGGTCTGCAGGGAGCAATTGCCGCTGCGGACGCAGGACGCGCAGTGGCTGTCGTGCTGGGAGAGGATAAACTCCACATTGGTTCGACGAACCTCCCGGACCTTGGGGCTGTTGGTGTAAAGGACCATCCCCTCCTCCACTACGTTGTTGCAGGCGGTGATGAGCTTCTCCTTGCCCTCCAGCTCCACCATGCAGACGCGGCAGGCGCCGATTTCATTTACTTCCCTCAGGTAGCACAGGCTGGGAATGGGAATTCCGGCGGACTTGGCCGCGTCGAGGATAGTCGTCCCCTCTGGGACGGTGATCTGTTTGCGGTCTATGGTCAAAGTCACCATTTCGCTACTCTGCCTCCTTTAAATACGCCGTAGCCGAAGTGGTCGCAGCGCAGGCAGCGGGAGGACTCCTGACAGGCTTCCTGCTCCGTCATGCCGCACTCAAACGGCTCAAAGTTATTCTTTCTCTCGTCTGCGCCCAGCTCGGCCATGTTGACCCGGCCGCAGGGAGGACGGTCGTCCAGACGAGCCTGGGGAATCTCCACATCACAGCCGATGGTGTGGTGGAAGCCCAGGTATTCGTCGATATTCGCGGCCGCAACCTTGCCCGCCGCAATGGCCCGGATCACGGTGGCGGGACCGGTGACGCAGTCGCCGCCTGCAAACACGCCGGGAACGTTCTCAACGCCGCTGGTCTGCATGGCCTCAATGACGCCCCGCTTGACGGGGACGCCGTGCTCCGCAAAGTGCTGGGAGGCAATTCCCTGTCCAATGGCCACAATGACGATATCCACCGGCACGCGCTTTTCCTCTTTGTTGGCCTTTTTTGGGCTTGGACGGCCATCCCAGCCCACGGGGCCGATGATCTGGGGCTGTACCCACAGGGCGCAGACCTTGCCCTCCTCGTCCGCTTCAATGCGGGTGGGGGCCTGGAGCTCCAGGATTTCGCACCCCTCGGCGATGGCGCCCTCCACCTCTTCGGGCAGGGCGGTCATATCCACCTTGCGGCGGCGGTAGGCCACGCAGACGCTTTCCGCGCCCAGGCGCACCGACGACCGGGCCACGTCCATGGCCACGTTGCCGCCGCCGATGACGGCGACCCGCTTGCCCGCAAAGTCGGGCATGATGTCGTTGCCGATATTGCGCAGCATCTCCACGGCGGAGATGACGTTTTTGCTGTCCTCGCCGGGGATGCCCACCTTCTTATCCGTATGGGCCCCGATGGCAATGTAAACCGCGTCGTACTCCTGGCGCAGGTCCGCCACGGACATCTGCTCCCCGATGGAGACGCCGGTATGTACCTCCACCCCGGTGGAGAGGATCACGTTGATATCCTCCTCCAGCCGCTGGCGGGGCAGGCGATAGTTGGGGATGCCGTAGCGGAGCATTCCGCCCAGCTTGGGCTGTTTTTCAAAGATAACCGCGTGGTGGCCCATCAGCTGGAGGTAATAGGCGGCGCTGAGTCCGCCGGGGCCGCCGCCCACAATGGCAACCCGTTTGCCGGTGGAGGGGGCGTTTTCCGGGGCGGGAACCACGCCGGAGTGATCGACAGCGTACCGCTTGAGGCCGCGGATGTTGATGGAATCATCGATCATATTCCGGCGGCAGCGGGCCTCGCAGGGATGCTCGCAGATGAGGGCGCAGGCGGTGGGGAAGGGGTTATCCTTGCGGATCAGGCGCACTGCGTCGGCATAGCGGCCCTGGGACACCAGGGCGATATAGCCGGGGATATCCACCCTGGCGGGGCAGAGGGCCACGCAGGGCACCGGCTGGTTCAGGCTGCATGTGCAGCGGCCGTTGCGGACATGCTCCTCGTAATCCTCCCGGTTACCCCGGACGCTTTTGAGCACCATATTGGCGGCTTCATAGCCGATGGCGCAGTCAGCGGAGGCGACGATGACGCGGGCGGTTTTCTCGATGAGGTCAATGGTATCCATGGTGGCCTTGCCGGAGAGAACCTCCTCCAGCATAATCTCCAGCTGGCTGAGGCCCACGCGGCAGGGGACGCATTTGCCGCAGGTTTGGGCGTGGCACAGCTTGAGGAAGGAGGCGGCCATATCCACTGGGCACAGTCCCGGAGGGCTGGCGACGATACGGCGTTCCAAATCCTTGTAGAGGCCCTCTACAACGACCTGGGCTTGGTTGGTACTAGCGATGGTGAGTCTGTTCACAGGTATTCAGACGCTCCTTTCGTCTCACGTATAAAGATTTATCCCTCCGGCGGAGTGGGACATCCCTTTCCGCGGAAAAGGGGATAAACATTATTATGTTAATCATACCATAATATTACCGCTTTGCGCAATAGTTTTTGGGGGAAGAAAATAAAATTTGCAGATTTCGGGCGGATTCTGGAAGAAAGGGGCGAAACAAAAAACAGGGGCCGTAAAAAAAGAGGCATAATCAAACAAAGGACGCCAGAAAGAGGCGTCCTTTGTTGGTGGAGAGGAAAAAGGAAGGAAAAAGTGCGCACAAAAACAAGCCGGAAGAAACCCCAG
>Ga0073906_1005386_pt1 | contig 11562 bp, 10 predicted proteins | sample Inofromicrocosms_FD_65485 | JGI IMG/M metagenome (GOLD analysis project Ga0073906, IMG submission 65485) | Mouse cecum microbial communities from Vienna, Austria - Inoculum for glucosamine and mucus D2O microcosms | ecosystem: Host-associated > Mammals > Digestive system > Large intestine >... | reverse complement strand
ATAAAGCATACTTACCAGAGAGAGAGCGATGTTGCTCATCAGCTCTGAGGAGCCGTTGGTGCAGGCTCTAAGCAGGGCCGGCCCGTTGAAATGCGTGGGGCCAAGTTGTAATAGGCTGCTGTTGGGCCGTAAAAAATAAATCAACGGAATTAGGCCGCCAATCATTTGGCTGATGCCGGTGGCAACAGCAGCGCCAGCCAGGCCCCACTTAAATACAACCATAAACAGTGCGTCCAGCGTCATATTCAGGACGCCGGCAATCAAGGCGACAATTAAGCCCAGTTTGGGCTTTTCTGCGGTGACCAAAAAGCTGTTAAATTCAAATTGTAGCATGTAAAAGGGTAAAATAGGCAAAAGAATACGGCCATAAAGCAGAGCATCCTGTAAAAGTTGGCCCTCAGCTCCCATCATTTGCAAGATGGGTTCCAGAAAGATGAAAACCAATACAGCAATGATTGTGCCGCTGATTGCTGTGACATAAACAAACAAGGAGAACAGCCGCCGGGCCCGTTCCTTTTTGCCCTCGCCCAGGCTGCGGGCCACCAATGCGCCGCCGCCTGCGCCAAACATGAAACCAACGGAGCCTAAAATTGTTATCAGCGGCATAATGAAGTTGACGGCCGCAAAGGGCGTTTTGCCAACGTAATTGGAAACAAAGTAGCCGTCCACCACGCTGTAGATGGAATTGAAAATCATCATAATAATGCAGGGCAGGGTGAAGCGCAGCAGGCGTGGATAATCAAAATGGTCAGATAACTGAATTGGTTGTCGTTTTGTTTTGTTACTTGTAATATTCATAAATATCTTTAATGGCTGTTAAAGCCGTTTTATTTTCTCCTTTAAGTCTTGTAAAAAGCGTTGGGTTAGTTCGATATAAAGAGCGGTTTCTTGTTCCGTCCAGTTGAGCATAGCCTCGTTTTCCAGCTCAATCAGTCGTCCAATCGTGTTTTGGGTAAGGTTTTGTCCCTTTTCCGTTAGGCAGATTAGCTTGCGCCGTCCATCATCGGCCTTTTGCAGGTAAATTAGTTCCTCTGCTTCCATACGACGCATGGCGGAATTGACGGTTTGCTTGTTGCAGCCGGAGAGGCGAACCACATCGGCAAGCAGGCATTTTGAGCCAAGGTGGCACATTGTGTAAAGAATTTTGTAATCGCTGTCAATTAGCCCCAGGCGTTTAGCCGCCTCAGAGTAAACAGCGTCGGTTTCAAAAAGCAGCATATTGAGCCGTTTGTTTTGCTGGCAAATTTGGGTGTTGATTAATTGTTGCGGTGGATTGTTTGGCATGGCGGCCTCCAGATAAGTAATAGGTAAGTATGATTTCATACTTACCTATTGTATTATAGTATGATTTCGGACTTTTGTCAAGGGGTGTTGCTAAAAAATTAATGTTTCCATTTACCATCAGGCAAATGGAAACATTAATTTTTTTAATGCTTAAAGGTTTTTTTCAAAAAATTCAAAATCGGAGCGGGCAGCTTAAAATAGTAGACTTTCATATGATTACCTCCTCGCCAGGTTTGGCAGCTGAAATAGCTATCTATTAAATATATATACAGCAGGCGGGGAAAATGTTAGTTGTCCGGCTTATTTATTCAGAATTTTTTTGATTTCCTGTTCCATCTCTGGTGTGGAGCAAAGAAAATTTTATATCCAAAATCACTTATTTATAAAATTTTGGTTTCAGTTATTTTAAGAAACGTTTGATTTCTGCTTCCATTTGTTCAGTGGAGCAAACCTGGGTTGGCATTTGCGGCAGAGAGGCCAAAAAGCGTTTGCCATAGCTTTTTTGGTTCCAGATACGCCTATCCAATACGCAGCACAGACCGCGATCCTCCTTGCTGCGGATTAAGCGGCCAAAGCCCTGCTTGAAACGGATGATGGCTTGCGGCAGGCTGTATTCCCGGAATGGATTGCCGCCGTCTTCTCGAATTTGCTCAAATTTGGCTTCCATAATCGGCGAGCCAGGCGGCGCAAAGGGCAGGCGGATGATAATTAGCAGGGACAGGTTAGCCCCTTTAATATCCACGCCCTCCCAAAAGCTGTTGACTCCCAAAACGCAGGTTTGCGGGTTTGCCTGCATTGTTTCCAGCAGAAAACTGCGGCTACCGGAAATATTATGCCCTAAAAGCTGGATCTCCGAATCATGTAGCAGCGGACGCAGTAGATTGTAAACGGCATTTAGCTGCTGATAAGCCGTAAACAGCACCAAGGTGCGTCCTCCGGCGGCCAGCGTGAGCCGGGCAATGGCTTTGGCCAGCTGTTCGGCTACCAACATTTCGCTGGTTTTGTTGTATTCGTCAATATCATTGGCCAGCAGCAAGCGTGCATTTTGCTGATAGTCAAAGGGAGAGGGCAAAAGGCAGGTGCGCAACGGTAAATTCTGCAAGGAAAGGCCCAGTTCATTGCTGAAATAGCTGAAATCCTGTGCAGTGGCCATTGTGGCGGAGGTGAAAACGATTGCTTCCTTGTCCTGGTAGACGCAGCGGTTGAGCAGCGGCCGAATGTCATAAGGAGCCACCCACCATTCCGGTGGCTGGGTGGGGTCGGCCTGCTGATTGCCATTTCTTTCCAGCCAAATTACGCAGGCCTCGTTGGTTTGCAGGTTTTTACCGTCCAAAATCAGCTGGGCAACATCCAGTAGTTCAGTGGCGTTGCTGTGCACGGTTTGCAGAGCGGCCACTGCGTCTACGGAAAAATAAGGGTCTTCTTTATCGCTTAGTTGGTGTAGCAGCTCCGCCAATGCCTGTTGGAACTGTTTTAAGACGAAAAATAGATTGCCCAGCGCGCTTTCCACCGGCTGCCATATCTCAGTGTCCCAACGTTGTTGTTCAATGCGCAGATAACGATTGGTTATATGTGGCATCATCGCGGAGGAAATTTTGTCAAAAACGTTGCAGCAAGGGGGAATTTTTTCGTAAGCTTTGATGGCTTGATTTAGTTTGTCAGTCAAAACACCGCCACTGTTTGGCAACTTGCGCAATGTACGCAGCATATCGACAGGGCGCAAATGCAGCCAATGGCGTCCTAATTGCTGTTGGATTTGTTGGGAGGAAAAACGCTGCGAAAATTGTCTTTGAGCCACGGCGGGTAGTTGGTGAGCCTCATCCACAATCAGATAGCGGGCTGGCGGCAACACGCCGGCTCCGTCGTCGCCCAGTTGGGCAACCGTCAGCAACAGGGAATGATTGATAATCAGCAAATCTGCTTGCTGAGCCTTGCGGCGAATTTGACTTACAAAGCAGTATTTGCGCTGAAAGGGGCAGTTGAAATTAACGCAGCTTTCACTGCCGGCGTTCAGTTGTTGGACTATGTCATATTCCTGGCCCCAGAGGTTGAGTTCACTGAAATCGCCGCTGTTGGTTAGGGTAAGCCAATGGGCCAAACGCAGGTAAACAGGCAGAGTTTTGGCCTCGGCCTGTTGGCGCATTGCCCGCCACTTGCGGCGGCAGATGTAATTGCCCCGGCCTTTTAACACCACCGCGCCAAAATCCTCGCCCAACTGCTGGCGCAACAGCGGAATATCCTTGCTCATCAGCTGTTCCTGTAGGTTGATTGTGTTGGTGCTGATGATTACTTGCTGGCGGCTGCCTTTGGCCCAAAGGGTTGCCGGGAGTAGGTAAGCCAGGCTTTTGCCGGTGCCGGTGCCAGCCTCGGCTAACAGCACCTGCTTTTCATTAAAAGCGGCGGTCACTTGTTCCGACATATTGATTTGTTCTGGGCGCAGTTCAAAGCCCCCTTTTTTGTCGGTGGGTAGGCTCTGAAAAAACTGGTTTATTTGCTCCGGCGCTAGCCGATAGTTAGTAATAGGTTCGCCACGTTCCGGCTGTTCGGTATATTCCGCTGCTGGTTGCCAGCCGTTTTCAGCTTCGGGAAAAGTCAATCTCTGTGGTTGTCGCTGTTGGTTTAGAGTATGCAGTAGCGTTGCTAAAGGCATGGCGGCGCAGGGAGTGCAAATGAGCATAAACTCCTGCCAGATTTGGTCTGGCAGCTCGCGCAATCGCTCCAACAAAAGTAGCAGCAGGCGGGCGGTGGCTTCGGCGTCGGCCAAGGCGCGGTGCAGTTGGCCGTGCTCAATCTGCATAACCTGCAATAGGTGGCCCAGGCGAAAGTAACGCTCCTGTGGCAGCGCAATTTTGGCAATATCAATGGAATCCAGCCAGTTTGGCTGTTGCTCCAGGTGCGCCTCCAGAAAGGAGGCCTCAAAATCCTTATTGTGGGCCACCCAAAAGCCGATGGCGCCGGCAAAATCCAGCAAAGCTTGCAGAGCCACGCTTAGCGGCGGCGCGTCAATCAGCATTTCCGGGGTGATACCGGTTAAATCGCTGATTTCTGGCGAGGGCATTTGTTGCGGTTTCACCAACATTTGAAAGTGGCCGGTCAAGACGCCGTTCTCCACTTTTACAGCGCCGATTTCAATTATTTCTGAATTGGCCGGGTTTAGCCCGGTGGTTTCTAAATCGATAACTAAAAAATTCAATTTTAACACCAACCAAAATTTCCAGCATAGTTGCTTTATGATAGTTATATTTTATTGAATTAAATTGAATTTGTCAAGAGATTTCTGGAACAAACGTTTGCAATTTGTTTGATTGTGTGATATAATGTTAGCGTAAACACGGTGAAATCAAGCCTACAAGTATGTGGTAATTAATATGTTGGATTTTATTTAAATTTAGGAGGGCACAATGGAATATCCAGATTTGAACAAACGTCAGATTGAGGTTTTAACATATATTAAACAAGCTTTGCGCAAGCAGGGCTATCCGCCTACTGTGCGGGAAATTGGCCAGGCGGTGGGCCTGAAATCGCCGGCCACGGTGCACGGGCATTTGCGCGCCTTGGAGGAGAAGGGCTATATTAAGCGTGATTCCTGCAAGCAGAGGGCTTTGGAGATTGTGGACGAACGGTCGGGCGAGCCGGAATTGGCCCAGGTGCCGCTTTTGGGAACCATTGCCGCCGGCCTGCCATTGCTGGCGGAGGAGCAAGTGGAGGATGTTTTTTCGTTGCCGCTGGATTTTTTACAGGCCAATCAGCCCTTGTTTATGCTGCGTGTGCAGGGTGAAAGTATGATTGAAGCGGGCATTTTGAACGGCGATTTGCTGGTGGTGGAGCAAACCCCGGTGGTGGCCAACGGCGAAATTGCCGCGGTTCTGATTGACGACAGCGCAACCGTGAAGTATTTCTATAAGGAAAAAAATTATTATCGACTGGAGCCGGCTAATCGAAATATGGCGAGTATTATTGCCCAGGAGGTGCAGATTTTAGGCCGGGTGATTGCGCTGCTGCGGCGTTTTTAGATGTATAAAAGTATGTATAAATAAAAAATTTTGCATAAATACTTGCTATTGATTGATAAATATGCTATGATTTAGCCAATAAAGATTTATTTATACTATTTTATTTTGGAGGTAAGGAAAGATGAAAAAGTTACTGACGATTTTGCTGGTTGGCGCTATGCTGCTGGGCTTGGCGGCTTGCGGCGGCGATAAGGGTGGCCAGCAGGCAAACAATGGCGGCGGCACGGACGAAGAGAAAAAGGAAACGCTGGTGATGGCTACCAACGCGGAGTTCCCGCCCTATGAGTACTGGGAGAATAATGCTATTGTGGGCATTGACGCTGAGGTTGCGGCGGCGATTGCCGATAAGCTGGGCATGGAGCTGCGTATTGACGATATGGCATTTGACGCCACTTTGGTTGCCTTGCAAAGCGGCCAGGCAAATATGGTTATGGCTGGCATGACGGTTACCCCGGAACGGCAGGAGAATGTAAACTTCTCTGAACCTTATGCTGAGGGTCATCAGGTTATTATTGTAAAAGAGGACTCAACTATTGCTACTGTTGAAGATTTGGCCGGCAAAAAGATTGGCGTGCAGACTAACACCACCGGCGATATTTACATTACTGATGATTTAGGCGATGAGGCAGTGGCTCGTTTTAACCGTGGCGCTGATGCGGTTATGGATTTGAAAAATGACAAAGTTGACGCTGTGGTTATTGACCTGGAGCCGGCTAAAGCTTTTGTGGCCGCTAATGAGGGCCTGAAGATTTTGGACACCGAATACGCTACTGAGGAATATGCTATCGCTATCAACAAAAATGATACCGAATTGCTGGAAAAAGTGAATACCGCTTTGCAGGAGCTGAAAGACGACGGCACCTTGCAGCAGATTATCGACACATATATTCCGGCTGAATAAGAGCTTAACCTGAAAACAAAGGGAGCGGGGGCAGCATTGTTTCCGCTCTTTTCTCTTAGTATTTGACGGGGATGTGATTATATTGACTGAGTGGTGGCTGGGTTTTAAGCATCAGTTTTGGCTTAACTTTATTGACGGGAACCGCTGGCATTATATAACCGACGGCTTAAAGGTGACCCTTGAGTTGACCTTTGGCGCGGTTATTTTGGGCATTGTAATTGGCTTTATTGTGGCTATTATCCGCACGACCCATGATAATACCGGCAGGCTGAAATTTTTAAACTGGCTTTGCAAAATTTATCTGACGGTTATCCGCGGTACGCCTGTGATTGTGCAGCTGATGATAATTTACTATTTTATGTTGGCGCCTTATCGTATTCCGCCGGTTGTTTGTGGTATTATAAGCTTTGGCATAAATTCCGGCGCATATGTGGCGGAGATTGTGCGGGCGGGCATTATGTCTATTGATAAGGGGCAAATGGAAGCCGGCCGTTCCCTGGGCTTTAATTATCTGCAAACTATGGTTTACATAATTGCACCACAGGCTTTTAAAAATGTTTTGCCGGCTTTGGGCAATGAATTTATTGTGTTGTTGAAAGAAACCTCGGTGGCCGGTTATATCTCACTGATGGATTTGACCAAAGGCGGCGATATTATTCGTGGGCGTACGCTTGCAGTTATGCCCTTGCTTGCGGTGGCATTGATTTACTTGGTTATGGTAATGTTTATGGAAAAACTGTTAGGCCGGCTGGAAAGGAGGCTGCGCCAGAGTGATCACTGATAAGAATGAAGTTTTGATTAAGGTGGAGGGCCTGGAAAAAGCCTTTGGCGATTTGCAGGTGCTTAAAGGCATTGACATTGAAATCCACAAGGGCGAGGTGCTGGTGGTTATCGGCCCTTCCGGCAGCGGCAAAAGCACCTTTTTGCGCTGTCTGAACCTGCTGGAACAGCCAACCGGCGGCAGTATCTTTTTTGAGGGCGTTGATTTAACGGACAAAAAGCTGAATATCGACAAGCACCGCCAGAAGATGGGCATGGTGTTTCAGCATTTCAATCTGTTCCCTCATATGACAATTTTGCGCAATTTAACGCTGGCCCCCTGCAAGCTGCTGAAACAGAGCCAGCAGGAGGCGGAGGCCAAAGCGATGGAACTTTTGGCCCGCGTTGGCCTGGCAGACCGCGCGCAGGCTTATCCCAGCCAGCTTTCGGGTGGGCAGAAGCAGCGCATTGCCATTGTGCGGGCTTTGTGTATGAACCCGGAGGTGATGCTTTTTGACGAGCCAACCTCTGCGCTAGACCCGGAAATGGTGGGCGAGGTTTTGAGCGTTATGAAAGCCCTGGCTGAGGAGGGCATGACCATGGTGGTGGTGACCCACGAAATGGGCTTTGCCAAAGAGGTTGGCAGTCGGGTTATCTTTATGGCGGATGGGCAGATTTTGGAGGAGAACGAACCGGAAGCCTTTTTTGCTAATCCCAGCAATCCGCGCCTGCGGGACTTTTTGGGCAAGGTCCTTTAAAACGTAGTTTTAAAGAGTAAAGTTTCTTAAATAATCTGTATTCAAAAGGCACTCTAATTTAGAGTGCCTTTAAGTTTTAGTTGATTTTTGCGCATTAAATGTGTATAATAATTGGTGAGGGGATAACAATGAAACGAAAGGATCTTATTAGACTTTTGGAAAGGAATGGTTGGTGGTTTAAGCGTGAGGGCGGCAATCACGATATTTACACCAATGGTCAGGCTTGCGAGCCTATATCCCGACAACGTGAGATAAAGGAAAGTGTTGCTAAAGCAATTATAAAACGCAGAGGGCTTAAATAGGGGGTGCTGCTATGAAAATGGTTTATCCGGTTATTTTTACCAAGTTGCCAGATGGTTATATGGCCTATGTTCCTGATATGGATATAAACACGCAGGGTGATGATTTTGCAGAGGCAATCGAAATGGCGCGCGATGCTATTGGTATAATGGGTATTGATATGGAGGACGAGCAAAAGCCGTTGCCTTTGCCATCTGACCCTGCTGTTCTTAGCTGCGGTGAGAATGAAATTATTTCAATGGTGGATATTGATTTCACGGCTTATCGCCGGGCTAACGAGCGGCGGACAGTGCGCCGGAATGTATCTTTGCCGTCGTGGTTGAATGTGGAGGCAGAAAAGGCGGGCTTGAATGTTTCCGCTGTGTTGCAAGCGGCTTTAAAACAAGAGTTGCATATAACAGAATAAATCAACAAAACCGCTTTCCAATTAATGGGAAGCGGTTTTGACATAAATCTTAACCTTAACCTTAATCGCCGAAATAGCAGTTTTGGGCAAATTCCAGCAGCGGCGCTTGGTGGCCGCATTCCGGGCAGGTGAAATTGCCGAAATAATACGGCAGCAACTCTGGATTTAACTTTTCACTACCGCCCAGCTTAGCCAGCAGGGCCGGCAACCAAACCTGCGGCTGGTCAAAGGATTGGCCGTCCCAGGGCTCAGTTGGCAGTGTTTCAATAGCCGCTTGAAAATCCGGGTCGTCCAGATAGCTTTCATCATCATAAAAATCACAGTTTGGGCAGGCCAGGCCGCAGTTGTTATCGTCGGATAATATCAGAATGCTAGCCAACGCGTGGTTGCCGAAAACTCCCAGCAGTCCAACCAGCAAAAACTCTCTGTCCCATTCGGGCAAAGCGCCTATTTTGTCTGCATTGTTCAAAACGAACTTTTTGGCATATTCCTGCAAGCGCAGAATGGCAGCCTGATAGCTTTCCAGAATTTCCGGCGGCATAGCGGTCTCAAATTCCTGGCTGCGTTGGTTGGGAATATCCGTGGCCAGGCAGCAGCCTATTTCCGAGAAAATATTCACCTGCCAAGTGAAATCATTTTCCGCAATTTTACGGGAAAGCAGCTTCACCATATAGGGCAGCGCCAGATAAATTGCTTCATAAAAGGTCATTTGGTGGCTGAGGTTTTCGCATAGGTTGTCAAAAGCTACTTGAAAATCGCTTTTTTCAGCGGTATCCAGCCGGCGCAGGCGGCCAACTTCGGGTGCGTCCTTTTCCGGCCCGGCTAAAATAGCAACTTCTTCCCGCACATTGCCATAAGCGCCGCGGTAAACTTCCCAAAGCGGAGAATCCAAAGGCGTTAATGTCATCTTCATAGAGCAAATCCTCCAATCTTTTCCTACTATTATAATAGTAGCATATTTTGGCGGGCGGCGTCAACGCCAGCAGCGTTCAATTTTGCGCAGCACAGCCGGCGGCGGTGTGTGTATCTTGTCCGTGTTGGCACAGACAACCTTGCCCATAGGGCGCATGCCGGCGGTTTTGAAAAATTCCTCCATATTATGAAAAGCGCTGCGGCTTTGGTTGAAAACCCAACACCAAGGGGCCGGCGTCTGGCAAGCGGTGAGCAGCAGATATTTTTTGCCTTTAAGTCTCGGCTCGGGAAAGGTGGCGGTTGGTTGCATTGCCGTACCCAGCAGGCGGTCGAACAGGTTTTTCACCGGGGCAGGCACGTTAGCCCAGTAAACCGGCGCGGCTAAAATAACAATATTCGCCTGGCGTAGTTGTGGCACAAGTAGTTGAATATCGTCCTGCTGTACGCAGATTTGACTGGAGTAGCAAGCCTGACAACCGGTGCACCAGCCCAGATTTTGCTCATATAAATTAACCGTTTGGACGGTGTGGCCGGTGGCCTCCGCGCAATGGACGGCGTGCGCCAGCATTGTGGCCACCACGCCCTTTGGGCGCGGGCTGCCTAAAATAGCCAACACGTTTTTATTCATTTTAACATCCCCTATAATTAATGGTAAAATATGCTTAAATTCTATCATATGATCTAGGTTTTGTCAAAGCGGATATTTTGGCAGAAATTGTGTTGCTAAAAGAGGAAAACGCATTTTATTACAGAATATTAAACAGTTATATATAAGCTATAATGGGGGAATGAATGATGACAGAAAAGCCTACTTTTTATATCACCACGCCGATTTATTATCCCAGCGATAAGCTGCATATCGGCCACGCTTATACTACAGTAGCTGCCGACGCGATGACGCGCTACAAGCGCCAGCGGGGCTTTGACGCGTATTTTCTGACGGGCACCGATGAGCACGGCCTGAAAATTCAGCAGCGGGCCGCCGAGGCTGGGCAGGAACCGCTGGCTTTTGTGGATGGCATTGTGGATGGTATTCAGAAGCTTTGGCAGCTGTTGGATATTGACTACAGCGATTTTATCCGCACCACGGAAAAGCGGCATGAGCAGGTGGTACAGCGTCTGTTCAAGCAGATTTATGACCAGGGGGATATTTATAAATCCGAGTATTCCGGTTGGTATTGCACGCCCTGTGAAACCTTTTTCACGGAGCATCAGCTGGCGGAGGGGCACGTTTGCCCGGATTGTGGCCGGCCGGTGCAAATGGCGCAGGAGGAAAGCTACTTCTTCAAAATGAGCAAATATGCCGACCGCTGGCTGGAGTTTATTGAGGCCAACCCAGATTTTATCCAGCCGGAAAGCCGCCGCAACGAGATGATTAACTTTGTGAAGCAGGGCTTGGAGGATTTGTGCGTTTCCCGCACCACGTTTGATTGGGGTATTAAGGTGCCGTTTGATGAAAAACACGTGGTTTACGTTTGGTTTGACGCTTTGGTGAACTACATTTCCGCTTTGGGTGTTGGCTCTGAGGATGAAAGCAAATATCAGAAATATTGGCCGGCGGATGTGCACCTGATGGCTAAGGATATTATTCGTTTTCACGCGATTATCTGGCCGATTATTCTGATGGCGGCGGGGCTGCCGTTGCCTAAAAAGGTGGTGGCGCACGGTTGGCTGCTGATGCAGGACGGCAAGATGAGCAAAAGCAAGGGCAATGTGGTTGACCCGGTGGTGCTGGCGGAGAAATATGGCGTGGACGCTATTCGCTTTTTCCTGCTGCGGGAAATGGCTTACGGTATGGACGCTAATTACAGCGAGGAAGCTTTGGTGAACTGCATTAACATTGACTTGGCCAACGATTACGGCAATCTGCTTTCCCGCACCACGGCGATGATTGAAAAATTCCTGGGCGGCGTGGTTGCGCCCGGCAGCGAGGGCACGGATTTTGACGCTGAGCTGTTGGAATTGGCGGCCCAAACCCCGGAGGCTATGGCCAAATATATGGACAAGGTGGATGTTGCCAACGCTATTGGCGAGGTTTGGAAGCTGGTGGCTAAGGCCAACAAATATATTGACGATACCGCGCCTTGGACGCTTAACAAAAACGGCGAGGTTGAAAAGCTGAAAACCGTGATGTATAATCTGGCCGAGGTGTTGCGCCAGGTGACGATTTTAATTTCCCCGGTTATGCCCAATGTGGCGGCCAAGGTTTGGCAGCAGTTGGGCCTGAGC
>Ga0073906_1005384_pt1 | contig 11567 bp, 8 predicted proteins | sample Inofromicrocosms_FD_65485 | JGI IMG/M metagenome (GOLD analysis project Ga0073906, IMG submission 65485) | Mouse cecum microbial communities from Vienna, Austria - Inoculum for glucosamine and mucus D2O microcosms | ecosystem: Host-associated > Mammals > Digestive system > Large intestine > Cecum... | reverse complement strand
ATGTGGTGATGGAGGTGTCCTCCCACGCCCTGGAGCAGGACCGGGTAGCTGGCTGCCGGTTTGAGGCGGCGGTGTTCACCAACCTGACCCAGGATCACCTGGACTACCATGGGACGATGGAAAACTACTTCCAGGCGAAAAAGAAGCTTTTTTCCCTCTGCCGGGTGGGGATTGTCAACTTTGACGACCCCTATGGGCGCAGGATTATTGAAGAAGCGCCCTGCCCCATCCACACCTTTTCCGTGGCGGACAACGCGGCGGAGTACACGGCGAAAAATATTGTCATCACCGCCCAGGGGAGCCGGTTCGCCTTTCTGGGGACGGGGATTATTGCCAGGATTGACTTTCCCATGCCGGGGATGTTCTCGGTCTCTAACGCCATGGCCGCGGCTGTCTGCGCCATGGCGGCGGGAATTCCGCTGGAAAAAACGGCGGTGGCCCTCAACACCTGCCCCGGCGTCTGCGGGAGGACCCAGGTGCTGAAAACCGATACCCCCTATACCGTTATCGACGACTACGCCCACACGCCGGACGCCATTGAAAAGATTCTCAGCGCTGTGAGAGAGTTCGCCCAGGGGCGGATTGTCATCCTCTTTGGCTGCGCCGGAAACCGGGACGGCAAAAAGAGGCCGCTGATGGCCGCCGCTGCCGCCAAGGGGGCGGATTTTGTGATACTCACCTCCGATAATCCAAGAAGCGAGGACCCGGTGAAGATCATCCAGGACGCCCTGCCGGGGTTTGAAGGCTATGATACCCCCTATGTGGTGATTCCGGACCGGTACCAGGCCATACGGTGGGCGCTGGAGAACTGCAGGGAGGGGGATGTCCTGCTGCTGGCAGGGAAAGGACACGAGGATTACCAGGTGCTGGATTACGGCACCATCTGCTTTGACGAGCGGAAGGTGGTGCAGGAGCTGCTGGAGAAGATACGCACCGAGGGAAAAAGGGCTGTGCTCCCGCCCCAGCCGGGAAAATAGCACCCTTCCAAACTGCATTTGAGAAAGGATTTTAGCCGATATGTACCAGTTTACCGCGGCGGACGCCGCCAAAGCCTGTAACGCCCGTATCTATGACCCCGCCGCCGGAAAGCTGGTCCCCTGGGATGCGTTCCCGGACTGGGAGGAAACGGGGAAAATGCCCCTGACGGACCTGTGTACCGACTCCCGCGAGGCTCAGACAGGGTGTCTGTTTGCAGCCATTCCAGGGGAACGGGTGGATGGACACCAGTTTATTCCCGCTGCCCTGGAAAAGGGGGCGGCGGCGGTTCTCAGCCAGCGGCCGGACCTGGCGGGGGATACTCCCGATCCTCGCGTGCTCCAGGTGGAGAACACCCTGGATGCGCTGCTGCAAATTGCGGCGGCCTACCGGAGCAGATTTTTGGTAAGGCTGGCGGCAGTGACGGGGAGTGTGGGCAAGACCACCACCAAGGAGATGATCTGGACCGCCCTTTCCTGCCGGTACAACACCCTGAAGACCCAGGGCAACCAGAACAACGAGATAGGCCTGCCCCGCACCCTGCTGCGGCTGCTGCCGGAGCATGAGGCCGCGGTGGCGGAGATGGGGATGTCCGGCCTCAACGAGATAAGGCCCCTTTCCCTTGCCGCCCGGCCCTGTACAGCGGTGCTGACCAACATCGGCGTCTCCCACCTGGAACACCTGGGGAGCCGGGAGAACATCCTGAGGGCAAAGCTGGAGATACTGGAGGGGCTTGAGCCGGGGGGAACCCTGGTGGTCAACCGGGACAACGACCTTTTGGGAAAATGGCTGGAGGAGCAGAAGGGGAAGGACGCCCCTTATCAAATATTGACCTATGGCATCGAGGGGGAGGCGGAGCTGACCGCCGGGGATATCCGTCAGACGCCGTCGGGATGCAGCTTTCTCCTGGGCTGGCAGGGGAGAGAATACCCGGCAAGGCTGCCTTGTGTGGGGCTGCACAACATCAGCAACGCCCTTGCCGCCGTGGGGGCGGCGCTCACCTTCGGAATTCCGCCGGAGGAATCCCTTCGGGCGCTGGAGAGCTTTGTCCCCTCCGGTATGCGCCAGCACCTGGTGACAGAGGGCGGCGTCTGTTATGTGGAGGACTGCTACAACGCCAGTCCCGATTCCATGAGAGCCGCCTTTGCCGCCCTGGCCGGGATGGAGTGCCCGGAGAAGAACGGGCGTAAAATCCTGGTTTTGGCAGATATGCTGGAGCTTGGTTCTATTGAAATACAGGCCCATCATGAGGCAGGCCGGGAGGCAGCCCATTCCGCCGATATGCTGCTTGCCTATGGAACGCTCGCCAAAGAGTACATCTCCGGCGCGAAAGAGGCGGGGATGGAGAACGCCAACTGGTATCCGGACCGGGAGACCCTGGCCGCGGCGCTGAAGAAAACCCTCCGCCCTGGAGATATGGCCTGGTTCAAGGGCAGCCGGGGCATGGAGCTGGAAAAGGTGCTGGAGGCGGTGCGCCGGGGCGGAGAGGAGGAGGGGAGATGAAGGGGGGAATCATACTGATTGTGGCGGCCGCCGCCTTTGCTCTGACCTCCACCCTGGGCATCTGGCTGATCCCCGTACTGCGCCGGCTCCGCTATGGACAGACCATTAACGACATTGGTCCGGTGTGGCACCATAAAAAAGAGGGGACCCCCACCATGGGGGGCGTGCTGTTTGCCGTGGGGATTCTGACGGCAAGTTGCATCGGTTGGGCCATGTACCGCCTGGGCGGCGGGGCCGGGGAACCCCCTTCGGACTTCCTGCTCCGCCGGGACAGCGCCCGGTTCTTCCTGGGGCTGGGGATGGCGGCAGCCTTTGGTGGGATCGGTTTTTTGGATGACTACATCAAGGTGGTGAAGAAGCGCAACCTGGGGCTGAAGGAATCCCAGAAGCTGATTCTGCAATGCCTGGTGACGGCCTGCTACCTGACCGCCCTCTATGCCTTTGGGGACCAGTCCACTGTATTTTTTATCCCGTTTTGGGGAATACTGGATGCTGGCGTCTTCTATTACCCCATTGCGGCCTTTATCATTGTGGGAACCGTCAACGCGGTCAACCTTACCGACGGGCTGGACGGCCTTTGTTCCTCTGTCACCTTTGTGGCCGCCCTGGGGATGATGATGGTGTGCAGTATGCTGGGCTTCCACACCACCGGAATACAGGCCACTGCCCTGGCCGGGGGATGCCTGGGCTTCCTGGTGTGGAACTTCTACCCCGCCAAGGTGTTTATGGGGGATTTGGGTTCCATGTTCCTGGGGGGGATGATGGTGGCCCTGGCCTTCGGGACGGGAACCCCTGTTCTGCTGGCCCTGGTGGGAATTGTTTACGTGGCGGAGGCGCTGTCGGTGCTGATTCAGCGGGTGTACTTTAAGCTGACTCATGGGGAGCGGCTGTTTAAAATGACCCCCATCCACCACCATTTTGAGATGTCCGGTTATTCGGAAATACAGATTACCGCCCTCTTTTCCCTGCTGACCGCCGCGGGATGTGTCCTGGCGGTGCTTGCCGTCCGCAGAATGTAATAGATTTTTATTCCTCAGTTATCTTTGTTGTGAAAGGGGGAAGCCGCTTTGTCCATCGCCGCAAGACTAGGGGGAAAATCCAGTACAGGCCCCCGGCCGCGCCAGGGGAAAATGGACGTGGTGTTCCTGATTCTGGTGCTTCTGCTTTTGGTGTTCGGGCTGGTGATGCTCTTTTCTTCCAGCTACGTTTACGCCTATTACTACGAAAAAGGGGACAGCTTTATCTATATCCGCAGGCAGGCGGTATATGCCGCCCTGGGGGTTGTGGCTATGCTGGTGATCTCCCGTATTGATTACCACGTTTTCCACTGGCTGGCCGTCCCCATTATGGTGGGAACCATCGGGCTGCTGGCTTTCACGGTGGTGCTAAAATACACCGTCAACCATGGAAAAATCACCCGGTGGATTCGCCTGGGGCCCATCCAGTTCCAACCGTCGGAGATTGCGAAGTTCGCCATTATCATCATGTTTGCCCAGATGGCCTGTATGTACCACAACAAAATCAAGACCTTCCGGTGGGGAATCCTCCCCTTCGGCGTGGTGCTGGGGATGGTGTGCGGGCTGATGCTCCTGGAGCCCCATATGTCCGGTACCATCCTGATTTTCTGCATTGGGGCCAGCCTGATGCTCATCGGCGGGTCCAATATCAAGTATTTCGCCATTGCCGCCGCAGCCGGCTTGACCCTGCTGCTGGTCGCCCTGCTGGCATTTGACATACTGGGATACGCCCGTAACCGGCTGACATACTACATCAATCCATTTCTGGACCCGCAAAATGAGGGATATCAGATCATACAGTCTATGTACGCCATTGCCTCCGGCGGGGTGCTGGGGAAGGGGCTGGGCAATTCCAAGCAGAAGTTCCTGTACCTGCCGGAGCCCCAGAACGACTTTATTTTCGCCATTGTCTGTGAGGAGCTGGGGATGGTAGGCGCCATTGTCATTATCCTGATGTTCTGCGTCTTTATCTGGCGGGGGTTCCGCATTGCCATGCGGTCCAAGGATTTGTTTGGGACGATGATTGCGTCGGGCATCATCATACAGTTTGGCCTTCAGGCCATGCTGAACATGATGGTGGTGACCAAGACGGTGCCCAACACGGGGATCAGCCTTCCGTTTTTCTCCTACGGGGGCACGGCGCTGATGATGCTTTTGGGGGAGATGGGGGTTCTGCTGAACATATCCCGGTCCTCCTCGGTGGAAAAGCCCATATAACGGCGCAGCCGAGCATAGATATGGAAAGGTTTGTGATCATCCTATGAGAATCCTGTTTGCCTGCGGCGGTACCGGAGGGCACATCAACCCCGCCCTTGCGGTCGCCAATTACATTCGTTCCCAGCAGCCGGATGCGGTTATCCGCTTTGCGGGGAATCCCAACGGCATGGAGGCCCGGCTGGTCCCCCAAGCCGGGTATGAGATGTCCACCATCCATGTCCTGGGCTTTCAGCGCCGCCTCAGCCTCCACAACCTGAAAAACAACTGCATGGCGGCCTGCTACCTGGTCTCCTCCGGCTTTCGGGCCAGGGAGATACTGAAGGAGTTTCAGCCGGACGTGGTGGTGGGCACCGGGGGATATGTCAGCGGCCCCATTCTGCGCTCTGCCGCCAAGCTGAAGATTCCCACTGTCACCCACGAATCCAACGCCTATCCCGGAGTGACCACCCGCCTGCTCTGCCGCTATGCCGATAAGGTGCTGCTGGCGGTGGAGGACGCAAAGAAATACCTGGACCCCGGCCGGGAGTACATCGTCACCGGCAACCCGGTGCGGGAGGAGATTATCTTCGCCAGCCGCCGGGAGGCCCGGCAAAAGCTGAACATCCCCCAGGACGGGTTCTGCCTGCTTTCCTTTGGCGGGAGCCTGGGGGCCCAGCGGGTCAACGAGGCGGTGGCGGAGCTCATCGCCTGGCACACCAAGGCCCATCCGGGAAAGATACACCACATCCACGCCACTGGCTCCTATGGGGTGGAGCTGCTGCCCCGGCTGCTGAAGGAGCGGGGGGTGGATTATCAAAATATCCCCACGCTGGACATCCGGGAGTACATAAACGATATGGCCGACTGTATGGCGGCGGCGGACCTGGTGATCAGCCGGGCAGGGGCCCTGACCCTCAGCGAGCTGGAGGCGGCGGGCCGTGCCTCCATCCTGATCCCCTCCCCCAATGTGGCGGCAAACCACCAGTACCACAACGCTATGGCCCTGGCCAACCGGAACGCGGCGGTGGTGGTTGAGGAGAAAAACCTGACAGGGGATTGGCTCTGCCGGGAGGTAGAGGACTTTTTCCTCCATCCGGACAAGCTTTCGGAGTACTCCCGCAATGCCGCCGGTATGGCGGTGGTGGACGCGGTGCGCCGGATTGCCCAGGTTGTGGAGGAATTGGCGAACCAATGAGGTTCCAAAGGCGGAACTCCGCACATTTCCCCCTTTTTGTGCATATGATACAGCAGAAGGAACAAAAAACAGCAAAAATCCAATCAGTACGGAAGGGACGGGATGGCGGATGGATGTAATGGCCATTGAAGGGGGCCTGCCGCTGCGGGGCGAGGCGGAGATACACGGGGCGAAAAACGCGGTGCTGCCTGTTCTTGCCGCGGCCCTGCTCTGTCCCAGGTCGATTCTCCGCAGGTGCCCGATGCTGACCGACGTCTGGTCGGCCTGCCGCATTCTGGAGCACCTTGGATGCCGGGTAACGGTTTTGCGGGAGGACAGAACGCTGACGGTGGAGGCGTGGGAAGCGCGGGAATACGGGATTCCGGATACCCTGGCAGGAGAGATGCGGGGGTCTATTATCTTTTTGGGGGCGCTGCTGGCCCGCTTTGGCAGGGCCCACATTGCGCTGCCGGGCGGGTGCCGCCTGGGACCCAGGCCCATCGACCTGCATATCGGCGGACTGCGCCGGATGGGGGTCAGGATTATTGAGCAGGAGGACGGACTGCTCTGCACGGCGGAGGATGGGCTCCGAGGCGCGGATATCCGCCTGAGCTATCCCAGCGTGGGGGCGACGGAAAACCTGCTGATTGCCGCGGCCCTGGCCCGCGGGGAGACAATCCTGCGGGGCGCTGCCGGGGAACCGGAGATAGACGGGCTCATCGATTTCCTCAACCGGGCCGGTGCCCGGATTTCCAGGGAGGACGGCCTGATCCGGATAGAAGGGGTGCAGCGTCTGAGAGAGGTGGACTACACCATCATTCCGGACCGCATTGAGGCTGCCACCTATCTTTCCGCAGCAGCCGCCACAGGAGGGGAGATCACCCTGAAGGGGGTGGAGCTTTCCCATTTGGACGCGGTGCTTCCGGTGTTTGAGGATATGGGGTGCAGGCTGAACAGGGGAGCGGGGCAGCTCACCCTGACCGCCCCCAAACGGCTTTCGCCCATTGCCGTGACAACCGCCCCCTATCCGGACTTCCCCACCGACGCCCTGGCCCCGGTGATGGCGGCCTCCCTGCTGGCGGAGGGGGAAAGCCGGTTTGAGGAAGGGGTGTTTGACAGCCGTTACCTCCATGTGGAGCAGCTGCAGGAGATGGGCGGTCAGATACGCCTGGATGGGCAGAAGGCGCGGGTGACAGGGGTTGACGCCCTCCGCGCCGGAAAGCAGCTCCACTGTACCGACCTGCGGGGCGGGGCGGCGCTGGTGATCGCGGCGCTGGCGGCCCAGGGGGTCAGCATGATAGGGGACCTGCGGCACATCTGCCGGGGATACGACGACCTGCCCGCGGTACTGCGGAGACTGGGGGGAAGGGTCTGGATGATTTCCGGCGTTGAGGAGCCGCATCTCCCCAGGACGGCGGCGTTTAACGCCTTTGGGCACCCGTTCCATCCGGAATGTCTGCCCCAGAATGTTTTGTAAATTTTATCCATTTTTTTACTGCGGCGGACTAAAAGCAGACAAAAAATGCCTGCTTTTAGTCTGGCGTTATATTATAATAAAAGAAAAAAAGGATAGTTTGCCGGCAGGGGCTTCATTTTTCTAGTGCTCTTTGGCAGAAGGTGTGGTATAATAGAACAAGGGCTGTGTTTGAGACAGGGAAGAATGGATTTTCTTAAACAAAATGATTGATACATAGGATGCAATAAAAAATGACCTTGACAAGGGGGGAGGACAGGATGGCTTCCGCGAAAACCAAATCAAACCCAAAGGAGAGCGCTGGTGCGTCTGCAGGTGCTCCAAAACAGAAAAAATCCCCTCCATCCCCAAAATCCGCCCCTAAACCCGCCGGAAAGTCCAAGGAGGGTGTTTCCAAAGCTTCCAAGGCTTCCCAAAAGAAACCGGTCTCCAAGGGCTCCACAGCGGCGAAAAAGCCATCCGGCCCAAAAGGGCCTCCGGCTTCCCCGCCTCCAAAAAAGAAACCGCAAGTCCCGACGAGCGCCGCGCCCCAAAAGAACCGCCCCAAGGCAGCCTCCTCCGCTCCTCAGCCCTCCCAGCCCCAGCGGAAGGAGAAGTCCGCCCAAAAGCGGGAGGAAAAGCGAAAGCGGAAGGAGCAGCAGCTCCGGCACGCCGCCGACCGCAAGCAGCTGGAGCAGCAGCTTGCCCAGGAGGATTCCCAGGCATACCAGCGGCTCCTGCACCGGCGCAGCGTATGGAAGCGAAAAAAGCGAAAACAGACCTATATCCTGCTGCTGGTTCTGCTGGTGGCGGCGGGATTTTTCCTCTGCTGCCGGATGTTTTTGACCATCTCCACCGTCCAGGTGTCGGGGCAGAGCCGGTATACCGACGATGACCTTATCCTCTCCTCCGGGCTGAAAATCGGGGACAACCTGTATGACTTTGAACCGGCGCAGGTTGCCCAGAAAATACTGGACGGGCATATCTATCTGGAATCGGTGGAGGTCCACCGGGTGCTGCCCACTACAGTGGAAATTGTCGTTACTCCGGTGCTGGAAACCGGGGTGGTAAAAGGGGAGATAGGCTTTTCCATCATCAGCACAGGGGGGAAGGTGCTGGAAACCGGGATACCCTATCCGCCCTCGGAGCTGCCGATCATTGTCGGACTCCAGCTCAATGTGTCCCGCGCCGATAACGCCGAGCTGGCCAACGTGATGGACAAGCGCCTGGAAATCCTCTCGGACATCAACCGGGCCCTGACTGAAAACAAGATGACAGGCATTACCCAGATCGACCTGAGCGACATCATGAGCCTGACCATCACCTATCAGGACCGGGTAAAGATCAATTTGGGGGATAAGGACAATCTCAATGATAAGGTACGGCTGTCGGTGCGCATTTTGGAGGAGGTGGGCGACATCCAGGAGGGTGTGCTGAACCTGTCCATTGACAAAAAAGGTTTTTTCCGGAACGAGAGTATCCACACTGAATTTATCCCGGTCCTTCCCGCCTCCTCCGAGCCGGAGGAGGGAGAGAATTCCGGACAGCCGGAGGAAGGCGGGGGCGGAGAGTCCGGGGAGAGCTCTGAAGCCCCCTCTTCCTCCGGCGCGGAGACATCCAATTAAAGAGGTAATATAGCTTTTTCTCAAATGAGGAAAAAAAGCGAAACTATTCTCTAAAACAGGTTGAAAAATCCTGAAAAATCTGCTATCTTAAGAATAAAAGGAATTTATCCGCCCGGTGGCAATTTGGGCGCGGCTGCAATCCGCAGCGGCAAAACCTGTAAACATCTCTAATGTTTGTTTCATCCCCGTCAAAGGGGGAGGAGCATTTCTTATAGATGAGGCAGTGATAGGACTGCAGGAGAAAACACACCGTACTGCATGAACCGTCCCGCATCTGTTGGGGGCGCGGCCTTTTCGGCATTCACCGGCAGACGGTACCGGCGGAGGGCCTTCTGGAGGACAAGCCGTCGTAACTTTATAGGAGGACAACAAAAGATGATGAATTTTGACATGGACTCGGACCTGGATTTAGCTGTATCCATTAAGGTGGTGGGCGTAGGCGGCGGCGGCGGCAACGCGGTCAACCGCATGATGGAGGTGGGCGTGCAGTCGGTGGAGTTTATCTCCCTCAATACGGACAAGCAGGCCCTGGACCGCTCCCGCGCCACCCAGAAGATACAGCTTGGCGACCGTACCTCCAAGGGCAGGGGCGCGGGCGGAAACCCGGAAAAGGGCCAGCGGGCCGCCGAGGAATCCAGAGACGCCATTGAGGCGGCGCTGAAGGGGACGCAGATGGTATTTGTCACTGCCGGCATGGGCGGCGGCACCGGCACCGGGGCGGCCCCTGTTGTGGCCGAGGTTGCCAAGAATATGGGCATCCTGACGGTGGGCGTAGTGACCAAGCCCTTTGAATTTGAGGGGCGGGTCCGGATGCGCAACGCCGAAAAGGGCATCGAAAACCTGCGGGAGCATGTGGACGCGCTGCTGGTTATTCCCAACGAGCGGCTGCGGCTGCCCCAGCAGAAGATTAAGCTGACCGAAGCCTTCCGCATGGCCGACGAGGTGCTGCGTCAGGGCGTTCAGAGCATTTCCGACCTTATCAATGTGCCGGGGCTTATCAACCTGGACTTTGAGGATATCTGCACCGTCATGCGGGACGCGGGCTATGCCCATATGGGCGTGGGCCACGGCAACGGAAAGGATATGGCCAAGATGGCCGCCAACGCCGCCATTGCCAGCCCGCTGCTGGAGACCTCCATCAAGGGCGCGAAGGGCGTTATCGTCAACGTGTGCGCCCCCCAGGACGTCATTCTGGACGATGTGTACGAGGCTTCTCAGATGATTCAGGAGCAGGTGGACCCGGATGCAACCCTGATCTGGGGCGCAAGCCTGTCCGACACGCTGGAGGACGAGATGATGGTGACGGTAATCGCCACCGGCTTTGACTTTGACCCTTCCAAAAAGGAAAATGTGGTGGAGCTGCCCACCGCGTCTGTCGCTGAGGCGGCCAAGGAGGAGAAAGCGGAGGAAGCTGCACCGGAGAAGGAAAAGAGCCGTGCCGAGGCGGAGGACGACGGATTCCTGGAAATCATGAAGTTCTTTAAAAAATAATTGTGACCGAGGGGGTGTCTGGAGACAGGCGCTCCCTTTCTTTTACTTTTATACGGTTCCTTCCTGTAAACTGCCAAAATTAATATAAATAATTTGGGTTGCTTTCCCTCTATCGAGACGCTATAATAGAAATATGCAATATTTTATCAAGGAAAGGATGAAAACCGTGATTTATAATCCCTACAAGTTCCCCATGCCGGAGGAAAAGATAGTCCGCGTCATCACCGACACCGACGCGAAAAATGAGGCCGACGACCAGTTTGCCATCGTGCAGGCCATGCTGTCCCCCAAGTTTGACAACGTGGGCTTTATCGCCGCCCATTTTGGAGAGCGGCCCGGACGGAATCCCATGGAGGAGAGCTATCAGGAGCTGGAGCATATTTTCGACCTGATGCACTTTGACAAGAGCGTCATCTTCCGGGGCTGTGAGCACGCCCTGCCCAACGAATCCACCCCGGTGGAATCAGAGGGGGCCCGCCTGATTGTCCGGGAAGCCATGAAGGACGACCCCAGGCCCCTGTACGTCACCTTTTTCGGGCCGCTGACCGACCTGGCCTCGGCCTACCTGATGGAGCCGCGGATTGCCGGGCGGCTGACCGCCATCTGGATTGGCGGCGGCGCTTACCCAGCCGGAAGTCCGGAGTTTAACCTGGGCAACGACGTCAACGCGGCCAATGTTATCATGAAGTCCAAAATCGAGCTTTGGCAGGTGCCCAAGAACGTCTATGAGATGATGCCCGTCTCTCTGGCGGAGCTGGAGGTAAAGGTCCGTCCCCATGGGGCGATTGGAAAATATCTGTTTGACCAGCTCTGCGAGCACGCCATGGAGCCAGGCCCCCGCAAGAGCGCCTTCCGCACCGGGGAAAGCTGGGTGCTGGGGGATTCCCCGGCAGTAGGGCTGATTCTGTATGAACACCGGTATGAATTCGACCATGTCCCCGCGCCGGAAATTACCAAGGAGATGCGGTATGTCCACACGGGGCGCAACCGTTCCATCCGGGTGTACAAGTCTATCGACAGCCGGCTGATTTTAGAGGATTTGTACGCCAAGCTGGAGATTTTTGCAAAGAATCACCCGGAAGGCTGAGAACAGAAGAAAATTGCCTTTTAAGTGCCAGAAAGCGGAGGAGGAA
>Ga0073906_1005375_pt1 | contig 11599 bp, 7 predicted proteins | sample Inofromicrocosms_FD_65485 | JGI IMG/M metagenome (GOLD analysis project Ga0073906, IMG submission 65485) | Mouse cecum microbial communities from Vienna, Austria - Inoculum for glucosamine and mucus D2O microcosms | ecosystem: Host-associated > Mammals > Digestive system > Large intestine > Cecum... | reverse complement strand
CTTCTCCTCGCCGTCGGCATTCACTGGGAGTTCGCCGTCATGCCGTTCGCTGACGGTTATTGTCACCGGGTCGCCGCTGAAGTCGTCGGCAGCCACAAAACCGGCAAAGTCGCTCATGCGGAAGAGTGTGCCGCGCGTCTCGTCGGAAGGAATGTAGGTGAACGTGCGGCTGATGGTGTCGGTATATTCAAGACCCGTGAAGGCAGCTGTGAAGCTTCTTTCCTGACGGGCCAGCGAGGCCAGCATCAGCTCCAGCTGCCGCCCGTCGGTGGGCATGTTGTCGGCGGTTCCACGGCTCAGCGACACTTTGGCATCGCGCACCTCCATAAGGCTCTCGGCAAGCATCTGCGCCTGCTTGGCGCTGGACTGCGACGAGATGAAATCGCCGTCGACATATTCGAGATAGGCATCCATCTTCGAGCGCCGCCCCTCGCGCATAGCACGTTCCGACACCGGCGGAACCGTTATGTCTACTTCCTTGTTGATGGCGGCAAGCATGTTGTCGGCACCCACACATATGTAAGTGAGCGCCCCGGGCTTCAGCTGCATGAGATACTGCCGCTCGGTATCGGCCACGCCATAAGGGGTGACCTTGACATCCTTCACCTGCCATTGTTCCGAATCCTCGCGTACCACCTTGTCGGTACCCATATATTTCTTGGCATACTGCCAGTAAGGGCCGGCCTCTCTGACCGTTCGCAAGGCGGTGACCTCTATGCGCAGTGCCGTCACCGGCAACGTGTACACAAGGCCGTATTCATTATGTTTGTCGGCGGTAAGGAGGCGGGTGTTCTGCGCTGACACGCCTATGAACGCCGTGACGGCGGCGACTGCCGCTATGATTCTTTTCATACGCTCTTGGTTTAAAACTGCTTTCTGCCGTCGATAAGACGGCGTATCACTTTACCGGCGAAGCGGGGTATGTCGGAGGCCGTCATGCCGAACTGTCCCATCTCGTCGGCGGCCATATCGCCGGCGGCCCCGTGGATGTATACCCCGAGCAGGGATGCATATTCCGGCTCGTAGTCCTGGCTGAGGAAAGCGGCAATCATGCCTGCGAGCACGTCGCCGGCGCCTGCCGTAGCCATCCCGGCGTTGCCTGTCTGATTGAAGTAGACGCGTCCGGTGGGGCGCACAACGGCCGTATAATGTCCTTTGAGAACGATTATCACATTGTACTGCCGCGCCATGTCTATGGCTGTGCGCAGCCGCTCCTCATCGCTGGAATGTTCTCCGAAAAGCCGATCGAACTCTCCGATATGCGGGGTAAGTATCGTTTTTGGGGGTATGAGTGTAAGCAGAGCCGGCCGAGCCGATATGCAGTTGAGGGCATCGGCATCGAGCACCAGCGGCATCGTGGCATGTTGCAGGAGCCCCTGCAGGGCGTTGATTGTCTGCTCGTTGGTTCCGATGCCGGGACCTGCGGCCACCGCCTGGTGACGGTGATGCACCTTCATGTCGGTGATGTAATGCTCGTTGCGGTCGGGCTCGAACATCGCCTCGGGGAATGCGGTCTGCACTATCGGCATTCCCGACCTTGCGGAATGCACGGTGACCAGGCCGGCTCCCGTGCGGAGCACCGCTCTCGCGCTGAGCACCGCCGCCCCCATCATCCCCACCGACCCGGCGAAAAGCAGCGTCGACCCGTAGTCGCGCTTCCCCGAGAAGGGGTCGCGCTCTCGCAGCAGACTCGCCACATTATGCTCGTCGATCACGTAGAAGTCGGTCTTGGAATCCTTTATGGTCTTTTCGTCAAGGTCTATGTCTATGAGCTTCCATTTGCCGAGCACCTGGGCGTTCTCCCTGAAGAAGAAAGAGAGGCGCGGGAGCTGGAAGGCGAGGGTGACGTCGGCATGCACCACATCGCGGAGACTCAGCTGCGAGTTCCATTCGCCGAAGAGTCCCGAAGGGAGGTCTATGGATACCACGAAGGCTCCCGACTCGTTGACGTAACGGGCCACGGAGACGAATCCGCCCTGAAGGGGCTGGTTGAGACCTGAGCCGAAAAGGCCGTCGACCACCACGTCGTCCTTCCCCAGATAAGGAGGAGTGAATTCCCTGTTGACCTCGGTGAAGTCGATGCCGTCGAGCATGATGAGCCTTTTGCGCTCTTCATCGCAGTCGTGACTCAGCTTGCCTGTGACGTTGAAAAGAAATATCTCCACACGTTTGTAGCCCTGCTCCACGAGCAGACGGGCCACTGCCAGCGCATCTCCGCCATTGTTGCCCGGTCCGGCAAGAATCACAAAACGCTGACTCGGCAGGAACATGGATATAAGCTCGATGCTTACCTGCATCGCCGCCCGCTCCATCAAGTCGATGGAACTGATCTTCTGCCTCTCGCACGTCGCCACATCCACTGCATGGATGCTCTCCGAATTCAATATCTTCATCTGAAATGCATTTCAACATGCAAAAATACGAAAAAAAAGGGATGTCCCGAAACGGACACCCCATTTTTATGAGAGTGAAAGTAGGTTTCTTAGCGTACGAAGAACTTAACGGCCTTGTTGCCTTCCTTTCTAATGGTAAGCTGACCCTTTACAGGAGCTGCGATTTCCACACCCAGAAGGTTGTAGTAGCGCACATTCTCTGTACCGTCAACGTAAACACCTTCTACGCCGCCTCCATCTCTCCAGCCTTCGGGAAGCTCGATAACGGCAGGTATTCTATCCATCCAATTGGGAGAGCCATCTGGGTTCATGCCATTTGTCCACCAGTATGCGCCGAGAGGATCATCTTCGTCTCCTTCAGGGTTGTCGACAATTTTCTGACCGAAATACAGATTCTCTATAGTCATGGTATTCCCCCTGACGTTCGACATAGGACCCATGACATACTCATTATCTATTATCTGCTCTTTCTGGCTGTAGCCGTTGAACACGTTAATGCCTTCCTGATTATTCAGATAATAGTAGCACTTCGTGCCATCCTTATATAAGGAGGCCATACCTGATTCCACCAATGGAACCACGGTAACACAATCTTCATACGAGTAGTCTACAATAAGGTAGCCAACGCCATCACCATACCTTCCGAATTGCTCTGCCCACCGGGAATCTCCGTAAGGATTCAATATCACGAGTTCCTTAGGTTTTGCTGGATTACGCATCACTACTACGTCCTTATTGTTGATGGCCTCACCACCCTTACCGACAATATAGGAGTTGAACCAGCCGTCATTGAACTTAGCAGTACCCACATTCAGATAACCGTCAAGGCTTGCAGGTGTGTTTAGCGGTATCCTCTCTATTTTTTCGATTACCACACATGAGAAATCGATAATTTGGCCATCCTTAGGATAGCCCACAATTACGGCTGTTCCTGTGGGGAAAACAATATTGTTGTCGGCATCAATAGCGGCTACTATCTCATTGAGAGGCTTGGTGACAGGTTTATGGTCCTCATACTCACCCTTAAACTCGCGAGTATAAAGATAAACTGCCTTATAACCATCCTTGGTGTACACCTGACCCAGAGGGGTCTGGTTATTGAAGGTAACGGTACCGGCGGCAATGTTAACCTCCACATCACAGTTATACTGGCTTGAGATGAAGTTCTTAAGAGTAAGTGTGGTTGTATTCTTCTCCACTATGTTCAGGAAGAAGTTGTGAGTACTGGAGATACTGTGAATATCCTCACCGACAATCTTGCCGAAACCTACGAGTTCGTCCAGGCTGGTGATGGCTTTGCCTTCTGCCTTCGATATTGCGGCCGGTGCCCCTACTGCTACAATCTCGGCTGGCGCCGACTTCAAAACCTGCGGCAGCGACACTTTAGCACTTTGGGGAGCTGCCATGGCGTTCAACCCTGCCAACAGTGCTATGCTCATTGCGTAAACCTTCTTCATAATGGAATGTTTTGTGATTATTTCTTTTTTTCGATTATACAATAAAGATGTTTAAACGACTTCACTTTGAACGACCATTAAACGCCGACAGCCCTAAAGCAAAACTTTCCTCACAACGATATTGCCGTTGATGTTTATCCTCACAAGCATCAGCTTCCCTTTCTGAAGATGAATGTTGAAGGCGTAATTCCCCGCAGACATCTGATAATTATGAATTATTCTCCTTGAGAACTCTCCTTTATGGTCAAGGATATCGACGGTCAGGCCGGAGGCCTCCGGCAGCGACAAAGACAGACACACTCCTTCCCCGGCATGTTGAATTTTAATCTCGTTTTCAATAATGTTGCCGGCGAAACTGTGTGGATTCTCCATATGAACTTCCTGCTGATCCGAATAAGGAATCAAATAACATAATAGCCTTTTAAGATTGACTAAAGTTGTTCTTATTATCTGACGTCCCTCGGCATCATACATTTCTGTATCGTTTGAAAGATGTATGCTTTCCAGTCTTTTGCGGTTGTTCTCTACCCGAGCTACATACAGCTCCTCAAACAAGGGGATTGAGCTTGTTATTCCCCGGTTAAGTTTGTCAAATACCAGATATCTTACAGCTTCGTTATTCAAACAATACTTCATCAGATTCCCATAGGAGTCTCCATCTTTTTTTATCACTTCAAGATTGCTGTGGATGGTATTGTTCCACACGTTGTCCCAGGCTGTGTACAGGTCATTGAATTTTGACAATACGTCGTCTTCTATTTCAGAAATCCGGCTTCTCAGGAATAATTCCTGATGCCCGGATAATGCGACATTGTCCATCACCGCCTTATTCTCGGCCAATGCCATATCCAGAGTTATCGGATTCTTGGGCGAGTCATCGCTGAGTCTGTAATGATAGAGCACCTTGCCGTAATCGTCTCCTTCCAAAGCGTAACGGGGATGGAATATTCTTTCTTTGGTGCCCAGCTTGCTCTCCCAGTCATATCCATGATGATTGCCATCGGAATTGCGTCTTATCGACGCATGGGTGATTATTTCCTGAGCAGTGTTTCCGGTAAATGTATATTTCCCCCATAAATCAATCACACTGTTTTCTTCTGTCGCACCCTTTCTAGTATATCTCGCACACCCCGGATATCTTTCCTTGGCATAGAACCTGTCAAAACTACTCAGCGGGAGGCCTGGTGACTCCTGTGATTTATCATTGGTAATTCCGCCTGCCCAGCTGAAGCAGTTATAGGCCGAATTTACCGGTGTGGCCTGAATGGCGTCATCATCCTTTAAATTTGCAAAAGCTATATTGGAGGTATAGTTCTTACAGCCGATATATAACTCACAGGAGCCTATAGGGGCATACGAACTGGCAGAAAAAACAAGGATGCGTGAAGTATTTGTCTCAGGAGCAAATGTGCGGTTGATTCTCGCATTCAAACCCCAGTCAAAATCTCCATCGCCTACATAATCATCATTGTAGGCCCATACTACGCCATTGAAGTCATTCCCCTTGTTGATGCTTAGAAAAGGGTCGCTTTCGTTGCTGACAGTCAACACATTGTATTTGTCGGTTTTAAAACAAAAATTTGACCGCACCCCCATCGTACACATCGGCATTTCCTCATAAAAAGCTTCATCGTTGATGTTTAAGTTGCATAATCCGATACTGCCGTTTTTATGAGTTCTTACTCTCACAAAATATACACCTGTATAGGGGACACTTTTTATCGAGTAATCAATCGTTCCGTTTGACGAAACACTAACCCAGGAATAAGAATCCGGAAGATCAGCGCTGAATATCTCAATGAAATGCCTTTGTCCTCCTTGCGCCTCGGAGACACAGTGGAAAGGTTCTCCTTGCTTAAGATACACCGTCGTATAGAATGAATATCCGAACCATGGGATTTCAACATAATTAAACGAATAAGGCACCTGGTCCAAATCAGGGTCGATTGTGGCACTTATCAGAGAGTCGGTCTCAGGGGTGGCAATATCTCCAGTTCCCAAGACGTTCCTTCTGATGTCTCTCTTTATATCGGCGACATATTCGTCGTATGCAGTCGATGTCATGGCTTGGCTTTTGCCGTTTGCCGGATTCTGTACCCTTACAAATTCCACTGCAGGTATCTGAGGCAAATCCGAGGCGATGGTTATTAAATTGGCACCCTCTCTGAGAGACACTGACGGCAACGACAGGAAAGACCATCCGGCTTTACCAGCCGACACTACTTTCTCCAACCCATTTATTGTTATCTTGTAAGTCTGCAGACTTCCATCCTTCTTTTTTGCGGCACACTGCCATAGGATTATATCATAATTCCCGCTCTGGCCCGCATTCACCTTGTAGGCGAGTTTCCCTCCGGCCTCACCGGCGGTTTTTCCGACAAGAAGGGGTTTCAAATTCTCTTTGGGCTGGACATTCCCGGCGCTTCGACCGGTATGCGCACAGAATACAAGCAATGCTAATGTCAGCAATATACAGGACTTCCTTGACTTTGACATATCCTATACAATTATGAGCCATTACTGACCGGCCGTTTGTCAATATTGGCATTTAATTCGCTCATTCATTGCTCTTATCATGCGTTAGTCGTATTGTTGTCGTCTCTTCAATAAAGACTTCGTCTGTTCGGAATATTACCGTAGACATTAACAAAAGATTGCAGACATTTACAATAAATCGGCCCAAGCTATTCTCTCTTTGTAGAATTAACTCCAAATAAAATAAATTATTGTATTTTATCATAAAAATTAACACAAGTAAAAAAATGAACATTCAATATTTGTGATGTCCATCTATGTTGCATTTCAAATGAACGAAAAAAAGGGATGTCCCGAAACGGACACCCCATTTTTATCATAAGTTACTGTGATTGCGCGGCAATTACTCAGCCTTACCTTCGGAGCCGAGCACAGCTACGATCTTGTGCTTGTAGAGCTTCTCCATCTCGTCGCGAGCCGGGCCGAGGTATTTACGCGGGTCGAACTCCGCGGGCTTGTCGTGGAACACCTTGCGGATAGCAGCTGTCATAGCCAGACGCGAGTCGGAGTCGATGTTGATCTTGCAAACATCCATCTTGGCAGCCTTGCGGAGCTCTTCCTCGGGGATACCGATGGCATCGGGCAGTTTGCCGCCATATTCGTTGATGATGTCGACATACTCCTGAGGCACGCTGGAAGAACCGTGGAGCACGATGGGGAAGTCGGGGAGCTTAGCCTCCACAGCCTCAAGCACGTTGAAGGCGAGCGGCGGGGGCACGAGGCGTCCAGTCTTCGGGTCGCGTGTGCACTGCTCGGGAGTGAACTTGTAGGCGCCGTGGCTTGTGCCGATGGAGATGGCCAGGCTGTCGCAGCCGGTGCGCGTCACGAAGTCGATAACCTCGTTGGGGTCGGTGTAGGTGTGGTGGTCGCTCGATACCTCGTCCTCAACGCCGGCAAGTACGCCGAGCTCGCCCTCTACGGTCACATCGTACTGGTGGGCATAGTCCACAACCTTCTTGGTGAGGGCCACATTCTCCTCATAGGGGAGATGGCTGCCGTCGATCATCACCGACGAGAAGCCGTTGTCGATACAGTCTTTGCAGAGCTCGAAAGTATCGCCATGGTCAAGATGGAGCACAATCTGGGGATGCTCCCAGCCCAGCGACTTGGCATATGCCACGGCTCCCTGCGCCATGTAACGCAGAAGAATAGGGTTGGCATAGTTGCGGGCTCCCTTCGACACCTGAAGTATCACCGGCGACTTCGTGTCGGCCGCTGCCTTGATGATGGCCTGGAGCTGCTCCATATTGTTGAAATTGAAGGCCGGTATTGCATAGCCTCCGTGTACTGCCTTGGCAAACATCTCGCGCGTGTTGACCAGGCCTAAGCTTTTATAATCTACCATGGTTGTATATTTGGGTTTCCTATTTATTCTGTTTCCTATTTATTCAACGGCTTAAGCCGCCATTGGTTATATCATTAACGTTTTTTGGGGTAACCACTTCCGCATCACCTTTCTCCGGCGTCGGTTCTCTTATTCAGAGTGCAAAAATAGGCATTTTTCATGAAATATCAAAACGCCGGAAAAGTTACATATATAAGACATGAATCCGAAAGCGAGCATAATATTATTGACCTACAACCAGGCCGGGAGCGTGGGGCGTGCGATGGAGAGTATTCTGTCGCAGCATTGCTCCTTCCCTTTCGAGATTGTAGTGGCCGACGACGGGAGCACCGACGGCACCCGTCAGATATGCGAGGATTACGCGCGCCGGTATCCCGGGATTGTGAGGATGCTGCCCCGGGAGCCCAACAAAGGTGTGGTCGACAATTATTTCGGTGCGATGCTTGCGTGTCGCGGCGAATATATTGCCGACTGTGCCGGCGATGACGTCTGGAGCGACTCCCGGCGGCTGCAATACCAGATTGAATGGCTCGACAGCCATCCCGGCGACGTGGCCGTGATGTCCGACTGGGATATCGTCACCGACGGCGTGGCCATATCGTCGGCAAATGCCGCAAAGTATGAATGCTGGCGACGTAACATCCGGGGGCCGGAAATGACGGCGTCTGTGCTCGGCTGCCGCTCCGCATTCCCTCTGCTATCGGCAATGCTTTTCCGGCACGCACCCGTCATCGACATGCTTCACGACAATCCCTCGGCGCTGCGACGCAAGGAATGGGGCTGCGAGGATCTCCCTCTTGTGGCTGCTCTCGGCCAAAAAGGCGATTTCGGCTATCTCCCCCTGACCGCCTCGGCATATACCGCCGACAATCAGGAGGGCATCTCCAACAATCGGCGCGCCGGTCATCTTTTCGACTTCTACGCCAAGGCGGCCAGATGCGTCACCGACCTCTCGGCATTATACCGCATAGAGAACGCCGAAACAGACATGGCCATACGCGGCAGGCTGCTGTATCTGTCGTCGTTGCTGCTGCACGACTTCACCCGGGAGCGTCTGCAGGTGCTGCGCAACCTGTGTCGCGACAACAGCCGCCGCGCCGGCACAAAAATACGCATATACCTCATCCTGTCGGCATCGGCTCCCGGCAGATATATTCTCAGAAAACTAAAGAGTTCGTTTCTTAAGGGTATCAGATTCTGAGCCGTAAGCGCGTGTATACTGTGCCGCCTCCTCCATACGACACTTTCTGACGGAGCAGTCCCGCGTTAAGGATGGCGCCGTTCTCCTCGGTGCTTATGCCGAAGTCAAAATATCGCCGGTCGGCGAAAACGCGGGTGATAAGGTGATGGAAAAGGAGCGAGAGCATATCCTGTTTTCTTGCCGCGGGCGTTGTGGCTATATACTGGGCGTGCGCCACTATGCCGGTGTCATATACGCATACGCCGGCCTGTGGCTCTTCGGAGCCGGCAACCATCAGCTGAAAGATACGTATGTTGTCAGGGAAACGGTCGCGCAGCAGCTGCATCTCCTGCGAAGTATGCACCGCCCTCACGCCATGACGCTCCTGCAGACAGCTGTCGAGCAGCCGCATGAATTGTGCCGTGTCCCGGCTCTCCACAATCTCATGGTCGAGCTGCGAGGCTTTACGCAGGTGCCGCCGCTGCATCTGGCTGAACGTTACCGGCTGACGCAGGTCGATGCTTGTGCTCAGGCCGCAACCCGTCATCTCCGCGCCGAGCCTGTAGAGTACATAAAGGTCATCGTCGGCGGGCATACGGTGATATATCGCCGGCACCGGCTTATAGTCAAGCTCTCTGATGCCGGCATTACGCCAAGCCTCCGCAGCTGCCGAAAATATCGCCAGCAGCTCGGCGCCGTCAACATGCCCCACAGGAAGTATCCAGCCGCCGTAACTCAGTCCCTGATGGCTGTGGAGCACCCCGTCGGCCGTGATGTTGGCCGGAAGCAGCGCCCGGAGGCTCCCTCCTTTGAATACCATCCACGAGCAGTCGGTGAAACGGTCGCTGTGATAGTCCATATACCCGCGGTCGAACAGGAAGGTGCCGTTGCGGCTCGACGCCACGAAACGGTTCCACGTTCCAAGGTCGTCGCTCCCGGGAGCATTGTCGTAGCGCCGTATCGTTACCGTATCCATGAAAGGGGATTCTGTTTCTCGCGGTTATGCCATACCTCGAAATGTATGAGACCATGGCCTGGATTATCCTCGCTGTCGGCCACGCTTCCCACGCCCTGCCCCTGCTTGACGACATCGCCTACCTTCACCGTCGCCGACGTCAGGTTGCCGTAGACGGTATAGTAATTTCCGTGGCTTACGATAACCACCGTTCCGTAACCGGGAATCATATACACACCCGACACCTTGCCGCCATACACGGCTACTGCCGAGGCGCCATGTCCGACTTCGGCGTCAATACCCGGATTGTCATACTTCACATCGGGGAGGTCGGGGAGGCTATGCACGCCAAAATAGCTTGTCACGCGGAATGCGCCGCTTACCGGGCGTGGCAGCGAACCCTTCATCGAGGCGAAACCGGAAGCTGCCGGGGCAGCGGTCTGTGCCGGTTTCTGCGGCTGTGTTTTCGCGGGGGCCGATGCCTTCGACTCCTCGTTTTTCGGGCGACGCTTGCGAGCCTGCGCATATTCGCCGCCGCTATGCTTCTCCTCCTGCTTTTTGCTCTTGGTGTCGCTGGCGGTCTGGCGGCGTGCCGGCTCCTCTTTTTTCTTCTTCGTTTTCTTTTCCTGGCGTGCCACATTCTTTTCGGCGGCTTTCTCGGCTTCGGCCTTTTCGGCGGCGGCACGTTCAGCAGCAGCCTTTTCAGCAGCGGCCTTCTCCGCGGCGGCTCTCTGTGCGGCAGCCTTTCTTTCGGCAGCGGCTCGTTCGGCGGCAGCCTTACGCTCCGCCTCGGCCTGCTCCGCGGCTATCAGTGCCGCCACACGGCTACGCAACGCGTTGGCCTCTCCCTGCTTCTTGGCAAGATGCGTGCGCAATGCCTCGCCGTTGGCCCGCAACTCCGTGACCAACGCATCCTTCTGACGATACTGGCCCTCAAGACTGTTCTGGGCGGCAAGCTGCGTGGCCAGAGCCTTGTCGTGTTGCTGCTTGCTCGTGGTAAGCTGCTCTTTCTGCGTCTTGAGCACGTTGACCTTCGCCTTTATGTCGCTGGTCTGCCTGTCGCGCCATTCGCGAAACTCCCGCAAATAGCGCATACGGCGGCGCCCCTCTCCCAAGGATCCGGCTGAAAAGAGGTATACGAGTTCCGAATTACCCCCTTTCTTGGCTCTGATGGCTTTCACCGACTTCAGATATTCCTCACGTAGCCGGGCCAGTTCTTTCTCTCCGGCGGTTATATTGCTTTGCAGGCCGGTTATTCTCGACTGAAGGGCGGTGACCTGCTGACGCGAGGAGGCCACGAGCTTACGCGACGCCGCGATGTCACCCTCCAGTTTGCCCAGGTCGGAAAGCGTGCGCGACACCTCCTTCTCATTCTGGACAATCTTCTGTCTGGTCTCGGCAATCTCCTTCTGGGCCGCTTTCTGCTGTCGTTGCAGGTCGGCGCGGCTTTCCGTGCGTGGCTTCGCGGCGCTCTTGCTCCGCTTCCTGGGCTTAGCCCCTTCCATCCCTCCGGCCATCAGCAACGCCGCAAGTATTATTACCGCTCCTCTCCTCAGTCTCATAAACGTTCCTCCATTGTCATCGCGCTTCAACGTATGTTGCGCACAAAATCATAAATACCCATCCTCGTATATCCCGACAGCTTTATCGGCGACAGGGGGGTGCCGCCCCACCGGATGCTGCTGTAATCCAGCGTTACGTCAACATCCGTTTTTGACGTATGCAGCTTTACCT
>Ga0073906_1005371_pt1 | contig 11607 bp, 10 predicted proteins | sample Inofromicrocosms_FD_65485 | JGI IMG/M metagenome (GOLD analysis project Ga0073906, IMG submission 65485) | Mouse cecum microbial communities from Vienna, Austria - Inoculum for glucosamine and mucus D2O microcosms | ecosystem: Host-associated > Mammals > Digestive system > Large intestine >... | reverse complement strand
AGTCCTGGATGCAGAAGTTATATACGTTGAAACCCATTTCTCCCAGAGAGGAGGCAGCCGAAGCGCCGGCCAGGCCGGTACCTACCACGATGATGTCGAGGTTGCGTTTGTTGGCGGGGTTTACGAGTTTCTGGTGTGCTTTGTAGTTGGTCCATTTCTCAGCTACGGGACCTTCGGGAATCTTTGAATCGATGGTATATTCGGGCAGTTTGCCGCTTTCGATGTCTGCAAAGTCCTTCATGATGGGGCTTGAATCAATCATGCCCTCGAGTTTTTTCATATCTATCATGGCCGGGAAATTAATTTTGTTGTTGGGTTGAGTTGCCAATCATGTAGCCGATCTGCATGGAGGTCTGCTGAACTTCCTGGAAGTTTTTGCCGGGAGCGATGGCGGGGAACTGCACCTTGCCGATAGAGTCGAGCAGCTGTGCTTCTTTAATGAATTCGGGGCCGTTCTCTTCAATATATTTCTGCTGAACGGTACGCTGTGTCATGGGGTCTTTGGCATCCTTCATGGTTTTGTAGAAGTCGCCCATAAACTCTTTGTTCATCTTCTGGGCATAGCCATCCCAGTACTCGGCGTATTGTTCCTGCAGGGCAGGGTCGGTGGTGTAGAATTTGTTCTGAGCGTGGATGGTGAACACGATAGCCTGTACGGTGAACAGCAGTACTACGATAGTGGTCCACCAGCAGCCGATTTTCTTCAGGCGGGGCATCCATACGTTGTTGTTCCAGCCAATGGTGTGGAGCATCGACCAGAAGCCGTGGTTCATGTGGAACCAGAGGGCGATGAAGCCGATAATATACACAATCGGAGTCCAGATTTCGCTGAAGGCAATCTGCAGCAGCAGAGTACCCATCGAGGGGGGTACGGGAGTGCCGTTGATTACGGGCAGCACCGAGAGTTCGGCGTGGCGGAGTTCCTGCCACTGCATCTTGGCCCAGAACTGGATGAGGTGAACTACCAGGAAGGCAATAACTACGATACCCAGCACGAGCATGTTTTTCGATGCCCATTCAACCTGGGGCGGACGAGTGGTGACGGCATAGCGGTCGGCGCCACGGGCCTTACGGTTCTGTAGTGTAAGCCACAGGGCATACACTATGTGAATGATAAACAGAAATGCCAGACCGGCCGATGCAACCAGTGCATACCAGTTGGCTCCCAGGAACTCGCACACCGAGTTGTAGGCGGTGGGCCAGATCAGGGCTACTGCGTTCATCAACACGTGAAAAGTTACGAATAGGACAAGACAGATACCCGTAAGGGCCATCACGAACTTACGTCCTATAGATGAGCTTGTTAACCACATAAGATGATTTTGATTAGTTAATTATTTGGAATTTATAGTTTGTTGCCTTCTGTAAGGTGCGGGCACAACCCGCGAAATTAACTGCAAATTTAACCTTATTTTTCCGTGTTCACAAATTTTTAGCTAAAAATCAGTGGCAAAATGGCCCGCAGCTTCAGCGCAAAATGCTTTCCGGTTGTGCCTGCGACAGGAATCGGAAATTCATTATTTGTCATAATTTTTGGCGGACTGGAAAATTTGAACTAATTTTGTTGTCAAATTTTGACAATATAATACGTGAGATTTTGTGATTATTTAAGGCAACGCCGTGAGCTGTCGGGGCTTGCGCAAAAAGATATTGCGGAAGTCCTTTCGGTTGATGTACCCATGTACAGCAGATATGAGCGAGGTTTACGGCCGCTCAAGGAGGTACACATTCCAATTATCGCATCGATACTCAATGTTGATAGCGTGGAGTTGAGAAAGATGTGGATTGCCGATAAAGTGCTGTCGGTTGTTAATGAAGAAGAGGATGCCGGCGAAATCCTTAGTATTGTAGTGGAAAATATTAACGATAGGAAGGTGTCCGATGATAGAAATTAAGAAACTCATTGCTTTAGAGGATAAACTTATTTATCAGAATGCAATCACTCTACTGAACTCAGATGATTTATCTGCTCCTGTAAATGCCGAAGTTCTTGAAAGCGCAAATGCTCGGGTTTCGGACATCGCGGCTTGTATTCATCGTAATTTTTTGTTAGAGCTTATCAGTATCTTCGTTTCATCAAAATTCTCCAATGGCGATGATGTAATGCGTGTTTGCTTTGATAATAAGTTTGTCAATCTGTCCGGAGTGTCTATATCCGAGATAGATGCCATTCCGGCATTGTGTGAGCAACTTCATATTTCTTTTCTCAATTCTAAGTTTTCAATTAGTATTAAGTCATCAAAGGTACGCACAAAATCGAAAGAGCAGCTGATTGAACTTGGCGCTGTATATACCCAGTCACATATCGCCAAAAGTATAGTTGATGATACTTTTGCAAATCTTTCCATTCCGTTGAAGGATGCAAAGGTTCTTGACTTCGCATGTGGCACAGGCCGCTTCTATGAAAATATAATACCGCACTATCACGATAAGAAGAAAGCGATACTTTCCAATGTGTATGCAATTGATGTGGATATCAACGCATTAAATATTACTCGCTTAAAGGCTCTGTCTTTTATGGAAACCATTTCCGTGGAAGAATGCAATATCTTATGTAAGCATATCGTGCTTAAAGACGGATTCCGTAAAAACAATTCATTTTTCCCGGAGCCGCTATATATTTCACCCGAAGACCTTGATGGCCTTACTGAAGCAGGGTTCGATGCTATCGTATCAAACCCGCCATATCTCATTCTGAAGCCGAATAAATCAAAAGCCGGCATTGGCGGATTTGATAAAATCCGGGAACAGGTAACGCACTATCGTAATTGTGGCTTTTATCAATATTCTATCGAAGGCGTGCTGAACCTTTATAAGCTTGCCATCGAGCGAATGCTTCAAATGCTGAAACTTGGAGGAGAACTGGGTGTAATTTGCCCCTCTACTCTGTTCGGGGATGTTTCTGCAAAGAAACTTCGCAAACATTTATTACTGTGTAACAATGTGCGCAGTATTCAGTTCTTTGCAGAAAAAGTTTCTATATTTGAGAATGTTAATCAGGCAACCAATATATTTATTCTCCAAAAAGGAGGTGTCACCTCTGATATATCCATATCCGAGGAAGACAATATTTTCGATGTTAACATCTCTTTGGTAAAAGAATTGTTTCCTGAAAATCTTGAGATACCTGCCATAAAATCGTTGGAGTGGGATATTTTGCGTAAGTTATCATCTTTGAAAAAACTTAAGCAAATTCCCTCTATCCGTAACCGACGCGGAGAACTCGACCTTTCTATTTGTAAGGAGTTTGTCACTTTATCTCCGACTCCTCATAGATTGGTACGCGGAAACATGATTGATGATAGTGGGGTCAGGGACATCAACGGCGAATTTGTTTTAGAATCTTTCATTTCGACTCGTTCCAAGGACTACCGTACTTTTGACTTCAATCGTAAGCGATTGATATGTCAGCAAATTTCTAACGGCGGACTACGTCGACGATTGAAATTTATTTATTGTGCTTCGTCGGATGTTCTTGGCAATTCATGCAACTATATTTCTTCTGATGAAGAAACTCTCGCAAAGTTATATCTTGTCTTAAATAGCTCAGTCCTAAACTGGCGCTTTAAGATTACAAGTTCGAATAATCATATCAACAACTATGAATTAGACGAACTGCCAATTATAGACCTTAACAAAGTGGATGCTTCGTTTGCCTATGCTTCGCAGGAAGAGTTAGACGAATATATCGGCTCACTATATGGTCTTACTAAAGACGAAAGAAAACTCGTAGCAATATGAAATTATATAATCACGTAGCATTCAAAATGGGGCAGCGCGAAGCCTTCATTGCATCTTACATTAAAGAAGGTGGCAATTGGCAGGACATTCCGCTGTCCTATTCAGACACAAGACTCAATAATATCAGAGCTACCGGAGGGCGTACCACCTATTACGGTCGTCTGGCTTGGGACAAACCGAGCTATACTATTGCGACCTATTTCAACCGAGTTGGAAATGGATGCAATCTTCATCCGGAGCAAAATCGTGTAATGTCTAACCGTGAGGCTGCTCGTTTTCAAAGTTTCCCTGATGATTTCATCTTTCAGGGTTCTAAGGCTTCTCAATACAAGCAAATCGGAAATGCTGTTCCGCCATTATTGGCCCGTTTGGTTTCGAGCCTTATCAAACCGCATCTTGACTCATACAACTTCGTTGACTTATTTGCCGGATGCGGAGGTATGTCAGAGGGCTTTTTGATGAATGGCTTTAATCTTCTTGCAGTCAACGAAGTTGACAAGAGTATTATGCTTACGAATAGGTATAACCATTCTAAGCATACCGATGAAAGCCATTTCATTCTTGGTGACGTTACAAAAGAAGAAATCAAACAACAAATCATAGATGCTTGCGAAGGGCATTCGGTGGATGTAGTTATTGGCGGCCCTCCCTGTCAGGGATTCTCTTATGCCGGATGGCGCGATCCTAACGATAAGCGAAACCAACTGTTCAGAGATTTTGTTGAGTTAGTAAAACGCATCAAACCTAAATTCTTTGTCATGGAGAATGTCTTAGGCATTCTTACTATGCGCAAAGGCGAAGCTATCAAAGAAATTGTTGAAGCTTTCGAGGAAATAGGATACTATGTTAATGCGCCGCTCAAATTGAACGCGGCCAACTTCGGAGTTCCTCAAAAACGTAAGCGTGTTATAATTATAGGCTCTCTCAACCCGGATATTTCCATTAAGCAACCCTTGCCGCTTTTTGAAGAAGATTCTCTCGAGCTTCCTCCATTCGTTACTGTCCGAGATGCCATTGGCAACCTTCCACATATTGAAGATGGCGGAGGTGACCTTGAGATGGATTTTGAATTCGAGTCTAAATCTCCTTATGATATGCTTATGCAAAAGGAGATTGACTTCGATAAATTTTACGAACTTATGTGTAGTAAGTAAAAAAATGATGAAATAGTTGCATTTTACCCGAATATCCTTTCGTCGGTTTCTTTTTCCAATATGCTATTACTGACTCTTTGGATAAGTTGACGAAGCAACTTATCCGCCATGTCGTGTTCAGCAGACATGATAGCCGTGATAATCGGATTTAATTCTTTTGAGTTCTCATCTATTATAAAATAATTTTTGCGATTCTTTTTGGTTGAAAACTCTTCAAGACTTTCAAATGCGATGCGCACATACCGCTCTTGATTCTTTCGTTTATTTTTGCTATCCAATGGAGTTGGGATAATCTTCAAATTTTCCAGATGCAATAAATCTACGTTTTCAAATCTGTAATCTACAAGCGAATATTCCGGATGCAAGTAGCGCATCAGAAAATCGCGACCTGTTTTCTTGTAGATTATCGAAAGGATGTTAAGCACGTTCTGATGGCATTTAGCCATTACAGAACTTGCGAATTTTGCATCAGCATCATTTTTAATAGTGTGTTTTATGGCATCCCATATAGCTTGTGAATGCCAGCTTATTACCTGTTCTCCGCTCTCTTCAATCCGGATTAACTCGTCTACATCGCTTTTTGTAAATCGATTATTCTTCGAGCTATTGCAACTGCTACACATGGGAGCAAAATTTCTGTTATGGCAGAAGCCAAGAGAAATAGGCCCGATATGGTCGGCACTCATTTTCTCTACATTTCCACAAATAGGACACTTCATAGGAGCTTGTTTGCGGAACTCACCCATTAAGCGATTGGCAAGATTGTAATCTCCATCAGACCAGTCCTCATATGCCCGCCGGTCTTGCCCATAGGTTTGCATATTTTCAGTATTCCTGCCGGTGTCGAATTTTGTCCTGCAACATAAGGCATACGAGTGAAAACCATTAAAACGGTCAGGCGGATTACACATAACCCCGGGGGAGAAACGGGTACTCTCTTTTGCCACCATCTCGCTATATATAATCTCTATAAGGTCTTCAATATCATTCGGCTTTCTTAATCCGAATGCCTCGGCTATTGCATTAGCCTTTTCCATGCTGTCGCACCACTGTTCAATTATTTCACGAATGGTGTGTTCGGCTCGCTCTCGGTCGTTATCTTTATTGATGTTGCAACCGAGTATACTGTTCAATATTCCAACAGTTGTCTTAGCGGGATACTCATAAAAGATGCTCCGTCCTTCTCCGCAACATTGACATACATGAATTCCGGTAGGATGAAGCAGCCGAGCTAATCTTGCATAACATCCTTTTTGAATAGGGATGTAGTGAATTGCACATTGTTTATCCCACCATGCTTGACGCAACCGGCCCTTGGGTGATTCCCCGGTAACTACCCATTTTACACGTCCGTTTTCATCGCGTTCATAGAATAAATCTGCATAATTCGGGTGATTAACTATAAACTCAACATAATCTTTATAATTGGGATGCTCCAGGACTTCGCCTCTAACTTTCTTCGCCATTATTGAGGAGTGTGTCTAATTTCTCATTGAGCGCGTCTGCTATCTTCTTTGCTTTTTGTAGTGAAATCGATCGCCCGGCACGTTCAACCATACCTATATATGTTCGATGGAGTCCGGCTCTGAAAGCCAGCTCTTCCTGAGAAATACCCAATGCTTGTCTTGCAGATTGAACATTCCTACCGAATATTATCATTGTAGATTCAATTCGAGTCACTTGATTACGCTACATTTAGTATACAAAATTATATGCAATGTCGACAGTAGTCAACATACTATTCGTAGCAATAAAATTGCAAATTTAAAATCAATGGTGAAATATCGAAATATGGCAAGTCTATTATACGTAAAATGCAGTTGGATTAAGATGAATTAACTTAAATGATATTCAGCAAATATCTGTAATCCCAAAACGCTCCACAACATCATCACCAATAATGCCCGATTAATCATCTAATCATTCGGTCATTCCGTAAATCAATACCAAGGCTAATGCAAAATACAACCACAATACCGTCATGAAATTACGCCTATAGGGAATTCCTTAGGCATATTAGGGAATTTTCCGAGCCGCACATCGTTCCGATACGCTGAAAATATCCCCAATATGCCAAAGGAAAACCTTTGGAATTCTATTTCCCGTTGTTATTCGTCTTTTGGCGACGAGTATTGTTCATAAGATATTTCCGTAATTTTAACTTCTCCTTTGTTTGTTACGCAGGCTCCAATGCAGGGAAGAAAAGATTCGGCAGTTAATCCCGGTATATTCACCACATCAATACTCTTCCCGGGTATGGTTCTTACTTCAAGGCCATTTAATGACACGGTGTATTCTCCGCCTCTTTTGCGTTCAATGGCTATTTTCCACATATCCTTGGGCGCTTTCTGATATTTATATCGAACCCTGTCATTAAGTCCTTGTATTTGTGTTAGACCAGCCATATTGTAAACACGCACAAAATAGCAGAACTGATTATCAAAAAGAATAGCGTGATAATCAGCCTCGTTTGCAACATTGAAAACAAGGCCGAATAAATGGTCCTCATCAATATTCGACGGCTTCATCGTTGCAGAGAGATAAAAATCTCCGTCGAGGTTTAAAGGAATATTGGCATAGGTCATTGAGGGATAAATCATCGTGACACTGGCAGTTGATAGCATCTTGGTGTTGGACTTAAGGATAACATCTTTTTTGTCGAGTTTGGCTTCTCCTTTGCTATCCTTATAGATAAACCAATCGAGTTCCCCATTGTTTGCCGGAACATTTTCGGGAATTTGATAATCACCTTGAGCATGGATCGCCAACGGCGAAAGTATGCTGATGAGGCATACTAAAAGAAATGCGATTTTCTTCATGATTACTTAGTTTGTTATTTATTTCCTTTCGCTACCGATGTCTGGAGTTCCTCAATAAGAGGGGTAAAACTGTTGAGGACACGGTCATATTTGGTGTAGCATTGTGTGCCTGCACAGTTCTTGTCTTTGATTTCGGATGTTATTTTCACACGATAAGATGTCGCCTCTCCGCTATTGAAAGAAACTCTAACCTCCATTTGGGTACGGACAACTTGCTCCGTGAACGTGGTGGTTTTCCACCCGGTTCTTATCCACCCGGCTTCTTTATCCCTTATCTCGATATTGTCGAAATAGTTGAGCGAAGCTTGTATAAGGCGTTTCCAAATCTCATCTTCCGAAACTCCTTTGCCACAGATAATGTCAAACCATCGGTTAGCCATATCCATACCTGCATCCTCGCCCCCTCGTGAACTCTGCATAGCCTCATCGGGCGACAGTTTGTAAAGAACCGAATTGTTCGGATTGCTTTTTAGGAGTTTGAACGATTTGGTCAGGTACCCCGGAGCCGAAACCTTGACCATGTAAAAATCAACCTTTCGTTCAAATTTGACCGTGTACGTTCCGTTCCCTACTTCTGCTCCATCAATGGTGATTGTGGCGTTTTCAGGCATTGTGTGAATTGTTATCTTTTTGGCTGCGAATCCGGTCAATGTAACTCCAACCAACAAAACAACTACACAAAAGATTCTGTATAGCTCTCGCATAATACATTCGTGGAAGCATCTGCAAGATTGTCCCAATCTCTCGCAGGCATCCGTTGATGAGTGGATATGAAAAAAGCGCGGGACGATTTCAGTTTATCTATCTACTGGCATCGCCAAACGCCATACAAAGAAATAAACAGTCCACTCCCACGCCTTATCGGATATCGATACCCCTTGTCGGGGGAGTGGATATGCGACAAGCATGAGCGTTCTTAGACTGCTTGACCCTCTTTGTAAAGAAATTGGCGATTTCGTAGATAGGGTAAAGCAAAAAAACGCTTTTTAATATGTCTTGACAAAGGCATAGATAGCCTTATGCCAACTGCAAAGTTACAAAATATTGGGCAATATAGCAATACCCAATTCAAAATTGGTTAAAAATTGGTTTGGTTCAGTTTTTGATGTTACATCTAAATAAACCGAACCGGGTCTAACTGTGTCGCAATGCTCAGCCTCTAAAAGCGGCAACTGAAGGTGAAGCCGAAGCCGTTGCCCACCGGGCCGGGCATAAGCGACGATTCTATGCCATAGCCTTGTTTGTCCTGCCCAAGATGGAGTTTGCGGGCGTTGTTGCCCCTGAAAAGACCAAGGACCTCGTTGACGGGGTCGATGAGAAACACCACTATGTTGCCAAGCACCGGCGAGCCCGCCAAACGGTAGTCGTGGCTCACTATGTTGCGCTTGAGTCTGTAGAACAGCTCGCCTATTATCGAACCTATTACCGGCGTGACCACGATATCCTGGTACGACGGACGCTCCATGAAGGCTTCGATGCCGAACTCCCAGCCAATGGTGGAGATACATGCCGAGTAAAGCATCGACTGCCAGAAATTGAAGCCTTGCGTGCGTGCCGACATAAAGTAGGCAGCGCCGGCATAAGGGTGCAGCACGTAGTTGAATATCGGGTTGTCGTGGTCCCATTCCGGACCGCGTTTGAATACGTTGCGGAACCAGCGTTTGAATGGCGGAACCGATTGTATGGCAGCCCGGTTCCACGATGTGGCGTCCTCGGGCAGACATTCGAGTACGAACAGTGTGCTGACGAAGGCTCCGCTGAGTACGGCTGTATTAATCCACATGCGGTGCCAGTCGGGCGATGAGGCGTCGAGCGAATATGGCATGCGGTAGATGTTTATCGGGGCATGACGGTTGGCGGCGTTGAACAGCGCCAGCGATGTGGTGTCGGGCCAGGCCGGCATTACTGCGGTTTGCGGGCGCAGAACATCAGACGTGTACATATATACCGTGTCGGCGGTCATGGCCCGTGCTGATGCCGCAAACATGCCGAGCAACAGCGATATGACGATGAATTGAAGCGTGCGCATAACAGTGAAATTGAATTGTTGCTGCTATTATAACGCCCGGAGCCGCGTACGGGTTTGGGTTAAATTATCAAAACAAAAGTGACACAAATCGGTTACTAAGTTTGCCTAAACCGATACTTTTTTGTTACTTTGATTTCAAGATCGAACTATAATACTTACCGTTCTGTATAACACGCCATTATTAAGCCTCTTAGGTAGCACCTGTAAATGTCAAATACTCCGGCACTTGGAAAAATACTAATAGTTGACGATGATCCGAATATCGCCGACCTGCTGACCATTAACCTGCGAAGCGAGGGCTATCAGGTAGATGTGGTCAGTCAGGCTACCGACGTTGACGCTCTTGACCTCAGCGACACCAACCTTGAAATCGCCGACGCTATGCGTCAGGAATTCGATGGCATGCAGTTGCTTATAAGCCTTAAAGACAATCCGATGACGGCTCACGTGGGCTATATTATCACTACTTCGGACGACTCCGAGCGCCGTGTGATCGAAGCGCTCGACAATGGCGCCGACGACTATGTGGTGAAACCTTTCTCGCTGCGCGAGCTGGTGGCCCGCATCCGGTCGGTTCTGCGTCGCCACAGTGTGAGGGCAAGGGTGGCGCCGAGTACTAAACTCTGCTTCCAGTCGCTGAGTGTCGATACTTCGACTCGGACTGTTTCTGACAACGGCATGCAGCTGCAGCTTACCCGCACCGAGTATCTTATCCTTGTGTTGCTGCTTAAAAACATCGGTGTGCCCACCTCGCGAAAGGAAATATTCAACAACGTGTGGAAAGACTCGCCCGAAATGAGCAACGACCGCATCGTCGATACCAATATCTCGCGCCTTCGCAAGAAGTTAGGCGATGTGGGCAGTTATATCCAGAATCGTTCCGGCCTGGGGTATATGTTTGTGATGTAATTTTTTTTGCACAAAAAATTACATGTTATAAAACATAATTTTAAAACATTTTGTAACTTTGCGGCGTTTTAGGTAAAAGCAATTATCCGGAAGCGCCCCCATGGTATATGCCGGCCTTCCGTCAGAAGTACAATTTTAAAGGTTTCAACTATGTTACATTTATTAAAGAAAGCAATTGAAAGTTATTGCAAGGCTTGCGCCACAGTTTACAACCCCCAACATCGCGAATTTTGAGACACCAAATGAGCCCCCTGTCGTCCCGACAGGGGGCCGGCTCAAAGGTCGGGTACAACATTGTGGCCCGAGCCTGAAGTTTAGAGGCTATTACAATTTCACCATCCGCGACCTGCCGTTCGACAGTTCGACATAGATACCGCACTGAGGCTTCTCCACCTCCAGGCCCTGAAGATTGAAATAACGGACAGTGGTATCGGAAACACCGACATCTTCAACTGATGTCACACCACCGTCATCATGCAAGGGTATAAACTCAACCTTCATGGGTGAGCCGTAAACCCCGTCGTGCGATGCTGTCATAGTGCCCTCAAAATCCTCGAGCAACATTACATTTTCATAACTTATTCCCGGCTCAAATGTAAATTTACCTCTTGGTACAATATTTCCGGGCTGTTTGTAGCTTTTCATTGGAATATTTGCAAATAATCTAATCTTGCTTCCTGCTCTGAGTTTATCTTCTCCTATAAAATCATACGAATAAACATACTCATCCACTATTTTAAACTCAAATCTCTTATCAACTCCTTCAAATAAATAGATCGGGTATTCCGGCTTAAAATAAGGCCCGATGGGTGTAAAGACAGCTACTGAAAGGTCCTCGGCAATCTCTATGCGGTAATCACCCACCCAGGGCATTGGCGAAGGTACTGCGGTTATCTTATTGAATTTTTGAGGCACTACCTGCTCACCCAGATTATCAACATCCAAGTCAAAGAAA
>Ga0073906_1005370_pt1 | contig 11609 bp, 14 predicted proteins | sample Inofromicrocosms_FD_65485 | JGI IMG/M metagenome (GOLD analysis project Ga0073906, IMG submission 65485) | Mouse cecum microbial communities from Vienna, Austria - Inoculum for glucosamine and mucus D2O microcosms | ecosystem: Host-associated > Mammals > Digestive system > Large intestine >... | reverse complement strand
ACAAAGCTGTCATTCTCCTGATCCTGTACGGTCATGTCCTCCGGATGCAGGCTTATGTCCTCCAGGCCCTCGCCGCTGTGCGCCAGATACAGATAATCCTTGACCAACTCCTTCAAAAATTCGGTTGCGCCTGTCCCATCCGTCAGGACATGGAACACTTCAAAATTGATCCTCTTCTTATAATAAGTCACCTCAAACAGCAGGGACTTCTTGTCGCGGATATAGATCCGGCTGCAGGGCTCCTTGTATTCCTCCCGGACTACCGGGCGGAGATTGCTTTTTTCCAGATAATGCCAGAACAGCCCCTTTCGGAGCACCGACCGGAACAGCGGATAGGTCTCCAAGGCACGTTCAAGCGCCGCTTCCAGCAGATCCGGGCGGACCTCCTCTTTCAATTCACAGTAAAAACGGAATACCCGGGTGTTCTGCTTATTGCTTGCCGCTGAAAAGAGCTTTGCCGCGTTGTCCAGCCGCCGCCAGTGTCCCCACTTCTGCTTCACGGTCATTTCCTCCTAAAAACTCATTGATATATTGGAAGCTTTCCCGCACATGCAGGTGCTTAATCCCCAGCGCGAAAAATCCGTGCAGCGCGCCCTCGATGCGCTTCACCCGCACCTGATTTCCCGCTTCTGAAAGCCGTTTTCCATAGGCCTCCCCTTCGTCCCGGAGAGGGTCATACTCTGCCGTCAGGATCAGTGTGTCCGGCTGGTCATGCAGATCCTCCGCCAGGTAGGGCGCAAAGTAAGGATTCTGCCTGTCCGCCTCGCTTCCGGCATAGAGATCCAGATAATCCCGCATCTTCCCCGCAGTCAGCAGGTAATCCGTCCCGTTCTCCTGAACCGACGGGAAGGGGGAATTTTCCGAATAGTCGTTGTAGGTGGCCGGGTAGACCAGGATCTGCCGCCTGGGCAGAAATTCTCCACGGTCCCGCGCCAGCAGGGACAATGCCGCCGCCAGATTGCCGCCTGCGCTGTCTCCGATCAGAGTCACATTCCCGGGATCCACATTGAGAAGGAACTGCCGGGAAAAAATGGCTTTCGCCGCGGCGTAGCAGTCCTCCAGCCCGGCCGGGAACTTATGCTCCGGGGCCAGCCGGTATTCCACCGCTACGACAAAGTGGTTGGTCGCATTGGCCAGGCGGGCGCAGATCCGCTCGTAATTGTCAATGCTCTCCGTCACCCAGCCGCCTCCGTGCAGGAAGAGCAGGATTTTTTCCGGATCCGCCTGGTTTTTCTCGTAGGCCCGCTCGCTGGGGAAAAAAATCCGCACCGGAACCTGATGGGAGCCGTTGTAGATCTTCTGGTCGATGGTCCGGTAGAAGATCTTCATGGGGTCCAGTTTTTTCAGATCTGCCAGATGACGGGATGCCTCCACCTCGATCCCGTCAAAGGACAGTGCTTTTAATATTTTTTTTGCTGTGTTGTTGATCACGTGATACCTCTCTAATCTAAGCTGCTCATGCCTGCTGCCTTTTCTGATAAATGGCTGTCAGAGACTCCTGGAGCACCTGTGAAAAATTAATATGATTATTTTCAGCAAAGGTATTAAGCCATGCCGGAATTGTCAGACTTTTTCTCACTTCTTTTTTACCAAATTTTTCAGTATAAGAATCCATATCCAAAACCAGCATATTTACAAAACCTCCCGGTTCCGGGATTACATTTTCCAATGGGCTCGCAGAAGGCGCTTCCCTTCCATCCTCCAATTCATCCAGCACCCATCCGGATGCTGCATCCATAGCCATGAGGATTGCTTCTGCCAGTGTGTCGCCTCCGCTTACACATCCGGGAAGATCCGGAACTACCACTGCATAAGCCCCTTCTCTTTCTTCATCCGGATAAAAGCAAGCAGGATACATCAATTTCATATAAAAGCCCTCCTTCTTAAAATTTATAATACCGGCCCTAAAGTCCGGCCTGCTTCAATATCTGTTTTACTATTTGTGGAGCAATATCTCCGGGATGTTTTGGAATAGTTACTTTCCCCGGCTTTGACGGATGGATATACTGGCAATGTGACCCTTTCGCATTTTTATATTCCCACCCATCTGCTAAAATTATTTTTTCAACTTCCCGGAATCTCATCTTATACCTCCATGTACTATAATACACCGCTTTTAAAAATCATCGCCAAACGGGTATTCCTCAAATTCTTCCATCAGCTCCCGTTCCACCTCTTCTTCATATTGTTCCAGTGTTTTCTTCATCTGCTCCGCAGTCTTTTGATCCCCTTTTTTCTCGTACAGGCGCACTGCCGCACGGTAGATCAGTTCCGTATCATCCGTACATTCGTCTTCTTTTGAAATATACTTCTGTACAACCTCTTCTGCCCCGGTATATTCCTTCGCATTGATCCTGGCATAGATCAATGCTGCGGCCAAAGGCTGGGATTCGGTATTCTGCCTGTGCCACTTCTCACAAAGCGCGACAGCCTCCTCCGTTTTTCCCTGGGCGGACAGCGCCGAAGACATTTCAAACACAAAATCCTCCGGCAGCTGCTCTTTCCAGGCAAATAATCCAATGACCTTTTCACAGACCTCGCAGCATTTTTCATGCAAATTCCGCATCCCCAGCTCATCCAGATAATCCAGCAGCCAATCGTCTACGCCGTATTCAAAATCTGTCTGTTCATCTACCTCATAAAATTCTCCCGCAAAATCTGGATTCCTGCTCCGTGTCTCCTCAATTGCGCCCATCAGAGCATCAAACGCCTGATGCCACTGCATCATGTCTGTCTTCCCTTTGCCCATATTGATATAACATTCTGCGGATAAACGCTCAAAATCTTTCCATAGCTTCTTCATGATCCATCTCCCTCGTATTTCTTTTATGATTTTCTCTTTGCAGTCCGGCCGGAAGCATCCTGTTCCGCCATGTCTTGTTCCATGATAGTCTGTCACCAGTTTTCGACAGAAAATTGATGACCTGCTTGCGCATCAGCGCAATTCCATTATAACAGAAGTCGAATCAGAATCCTATCATTTCTTTTATACATTTATCATTTGCTATGATCTACGGTGCCTTGCACCTTGCTGCAAGGCATCCGGCCCGTCACCGGCAGTCTTTCCCTATACGCTGGTACGAAAAAAGGGGGCTCTCCGCCCCCGTCTTGATACCAATGTATGCAGAAAGGCTGCCAGTGGCAGGCTTTCTGCATTCACAGTTCTTTATGATTCGTTCACCAGCTCTTTCACAGATACCCTGTGGATGGCCTTTATGACCGCGCAGGTACCCAGGGTCATACAGACCGGAACCAGACACATGCTGACCATCATTCCCGCCGTCGAATTGGAAAACGGAAATCTTACAAGCCCCAGTCCCTTTGCATAGGGTGTAAGCAGATCCGGTACGAAAAGCACCCCTGCCGCAATTCCCAGACAGCTTCCCAAAAGCGCGGCCAGGCAGTTACGCCACAGATAGATCTTTAAGATCTGCCAGGACGTCATTCCGACGGCTTTCAAGTATCCGACCTGCTTCTGCTCCCGACGGATCAGTAAAACGGTCAGATTCATCGTGATCAGAACCGTGATCGTCAGCAGCACCGTCAGGATCGCCGTGACCGCAGGCACCAGAACCCCTGTGATATGCTCTCCGTTGGATTTGGCGGCGATAAAGGAAAATCTTCCGTCATACCGTTCGGTCAGCTCCTTTGCATAGTTCCATTTATCACAGCCCTTTGCGAGTACCAGCATATAATCTCCGCTGATGCCGTCTGCTTCTACGGATCGGTCCAGATCCTCCGTCACCATCCGTATGACATTCCCGTAATTGGAAAGTGTCCGGAAAATGCCGGTGATCTCAAATTCCTTCTTTTCCCCGTTTACATACAATTCTATGCTTTTCCCGACCTCGAACCCGTATCTCTGGGCCAGCGCCGTCCCCACACTGACCTCATTCTCCTTCTGCGGCCTCCTGCCGTACAGGGACTGGTCCTCCATATTTTCATTCCACGGCAGTTCATAAAGCTCCGTTACCATGCTTTGCCAGGTCTCTTCCTGATCCGGCTTATATTTGGAATAAATTTTATTGACCCCGTACACATATCCGACCTCCGGAGCATTTTCCAGGTCCTCTGTGACCGTACTTACCGGCGTGCCGTCCTGGGATGTCACATAGATATCTGTCTTTAAAATCCCCCAGGCTTCCGGCTCCTGGTCGATCTGTCTGACGGCATTCAGACAGCCGAAGCAGACCACGGCCATACAGCCCAGAATCAGGGACACTGCCGCGATATACACATACCCTGCCTTTTTATTCTGCATGCCCCTGATCGCATAATACCATGCAAAAAGCCTGCCACTGGCTTCCTTTCTGCATACGATGGTATGCAAAGGAGCTCCGGCTGCCGCGGAATGATTTTTGGGCGCCTTCCGGACCCGCCCCCTGGTCTGCCATGTCCCGCTTCGGATGGCATGGGAAGCATTGCAGGTCCGGATCTGAAACACCGCGCAGAGGCAGATCAGCAGGACCGCCGCCAATACGGCCAGACACACGCCGGCCTGATACTTGCCTGTCTCGATTGCAAATGCCGAATAGATTCCTACATTTCCAAGGATCTGTTCCAGAATCCGGTGGTTCAGCCAGCCTCCCAGGATGCTCCCTGCCGCTGCCCCTGCAAAGCCTGTCACGCCGTAGCAGACAAGATATCCGCCTGTGATCTGCATTCCGGTCATGCCTAATGACCGGTAGATCCCGATCGTCCTTATATCCTCGTCCATGTCGCTTTTTACCAGAAACAGGGTCAGAACAAGGATCACCCCGGCCAGGATCACGCTGACAAGGCAGAGAAGGTTCCCCAGCATCTGCCATGCGGAGGTATAGCCGCTCTTGATCTTATCATATGTATACAGCGTATCGCCCAGCGGCATTTGAAAGTAACTTTCCGCGTCACGGATAAAGCGCTGCTCCGTCTGAGCGCTGTATTCCCGGAAGCGGACTTCCAGGTAGCTGATCCTGCGGTTGTCCGCCAGCGGGAAATCCGAAAGCCTGCCAAAACCGCACCACATCCGGTACACGTTCGTATTGCTGCTTCCAAAAACAGGATCCGCAACGATCCTTGCGACCTTCGCCTTCACGGACTGGTCTGCCGACTGCAGCGAGATCTCGTCACCCGCCTTCACATTCAGGATATTCGCGATCTTGGGCGTGATCCAGATCTCATCCTTTTGGGGCATCTCAAACTCTGATCCTTCTAAAATTTTAGGGGAAAGCATGTCCCGGCCGATGGTTTCGGGCAGCTCCAGCAGGATACCATTACCAAGCCTGATGCCGTCCTTTTCCATGTATTCCACGGGTTTTGTATTTTCCGTGATCTGATACGCAAGGTCTTCCGGCGAATCCTCCAGATACTGCCTGACACGGTCCGAGGAAACCATCCCGTGGCTCCACAGGCCGCAAAGCTGCGCCCCTTCCATTCCCTCATAAGCCCGGTCAAATACCGGATTTAACTCTTTCAGTAAGATCAGCGCGTTCACGAGCAGCGCCGCGGTAAACAGAATACAGATCCCCAGCAGCAGGCCCGGAAGCTTTTTTCTTCTCAGCTTTGCAAGGCCGCACATCCATAATGTCTTCACCATTACCATCCCCTCTCCTGCAGAAAATGTATCAGCTTCTCTTCTCTGCCCTCTATTGTGTGAACCGCATCCGTCCCGGCAGTATCCGGGCCGGAATCTGGATGCATTCCTGCCCCGTTTGGAATGTGCTCCGTAAAATCCAGCTCTCCCTCCACGTGTCCGTCTTCAATATAAAGCACCCGTTTTCCTCTGGCAGCCACCCGGATATCATGTGTGACCAGGATGATGGTCTGCCCGTCCTTGTTCAGTTCCTCCAGCAGGTCCATCACAAGCTCCGTCTGTGCCGAGTTCAGGCTTCCGGTGGGTTCGTCGCAGAGCAAAAGCGGCGGGTGATTTACGACGGAACGCAGGATCGCCGTCCTCTGCTGCTGTCCCCCCGACAGCTGGGAAGGATATTTTCTGACATGCTCTTTCAGGCCGAACCTCCCGCACAGATTCATGATCTTCTCCTCTTTGGATGCGTTTTCTTTCCTGCTCCTGTCAAGCATCAGGGGCAGCATGATATTTTCATAAACCGTGAGATCCGGGATCAGGCATTGCTGCTGGAATACAAGCCCGATGTGTGCACGCCGGAACATGGTCTTTTCTTTTTCGTTCATACGCGCAAGATCTGCGGGCCGGTTCCCGCCGGACTGCCCATGTCTCCTGCTCCTGCAGAAAGGGCGGACTTCGTCCGGCAAGGTATACCCAGGGGCACACCTGGACACATGCCCTGCGGGCTGGCGGACTTCATCCGGCAAAGTGTATTTTATTGAGCCCTCACTGCAGGTATCAATCCCCGCGAGCAAGTGCAGTATACTGGTTTTTCCCGAGCCGGAAGCCCCCATGATGATCACAAATTCCCCTTCATCCACGTCCAGGCTTACATGGTCAATCACTTTGCTTTCCGCCGTCCCCTCTGCATACTTTTTTGTCAGGTCTCTGACCTCCAATATTGTTCCCATTCTGTTGTCTGTCCTCCTTCAATTCTGTTCAGCAAAATGCGGCTGCATCAGCAGACGCAAAAGTGCGATAGCACGGATTTTGCGAATAGATGCGCAGGCTGGATGATCTTTAGATCATCCAGCCGTACAGTTAGTTATTTTTTCAGCAGCATATGCTTCATCTGAAACAGCAGGATCGCATAAACGGTTTCCTCGACTGCCACATAAAAGAATGTCAATGTGATCTGCGCAAGGGCAGGAGCAATCATGGCCCCCCACTGTTTGGTATAATTCAGCATCGCAAAGATTCCGATGGATGAGGTGATCCCGCCGATCGTAAGTGTCAGGACAGCCGCATATTTTACGGCCTGTATTGCTGTCTGGATGTCCTTTTCCGGCAATGCCTTTCTGGAGACGCATATTTTCCATGCGTTGAAATAGTGGTGGATCCAGCCAAAGGTCGATAAGAGCAGGCATTTGATCCCTGACAGATAGAGCAGTGTCGGCAGATCAAAAATGTCGGTGAACCTTCGGAGCGAGGAGCCTACCATACTCAAAAACGCAAATACAATACATAAAAAGCCGATGATCGTACCCACCCTGCCGCTCTTCCTCTTTTTGTCCATTTCATTTAATTCCCCGACCAGATTGACCAGATTGCTTTCTGATCTTTTCAGATATTCTTCCGAAGAAAACTCTTCCCCGGCGAGCAGCTCATTGACATCAATCTCCAGCGCCTGGCTCAGCTTCAGAAGCATCGACGCGTCCGGCATCCTGCTGCCGGTTTCCCACTTCGAGATGGTCTTATCCGTGACATCGATCTGCTCCGCCAATTGCTTCTGCGACAATCCCTGCTTCTTTCTCCTGTATGCGATAAACTTTCCTATTTTGATCTGGTCCATGATCTTCGCCTCCTGATTCGGTATCTGTCTGATTGCATGACGGACCTGCCGGTTCATCGGCCGGATCCCGTACACTACGCTGCGCAGCATCGTGTGAACAGGCAATGCCTGACACACTCATAGTATGTAGCATGCGGGTTCTCAGTTCAACCCCCAAATGGGAGAATTGCTCTCCGATATGGAGATTATGCATGATTGTGCGCTGCATTTGACTAATCAGGTCACGCATGATATGATTCTATGAAAACAAGTATATGAGAATAAACGGAGGTTCGATATGTATAAAAATATCATGAAACAGACAAATTTAAAGTTAAAAGATCTCGTGGATTATCAGGAAGGACAGGTTGTCAGTAAGACATTGGTACAGAATGACCAGATGAGTATGACCATTTTTTCTTTTGATAAGGGGGAAGAAATCTCTACCCATGCTTCCGGCGGAGACGCTATGGTCACTGTGCTGGAAGGCATCGGACGGTTTACCGTGGACGGAGAGGTGTTCATTCTGCAAGAGGGGGAGACTCTGATCATGCCAAAAGATATCCCGCATGCGGTATATGGCGAAGAGAAGTTTAAAATGCAACTTACAGTTTCATTTTAAGGAAGAGGGCTACCATTTGATTTACGAATTAAGTACAAAAGACGCAAAATTAACTGCCAGTGAACGAGAGGCTTTAAAAAAAGCGAAAAGCATGCCTGTCATTTATGATGATGACTCTCCGGAAATGACGCCAGAAATGGAACAGGCTTTTATTGCAGCACGCAAGAAAAAGCCTTTTAGCAAAGAATTAGCCACCACAGAGTATAAAGCCATGTAACGATATGGCTCATAGTTTGTTTATTTTAACGGGGCCGCCTTAGTGCCGCCCCGTTTCCTTTCTCTGGTGGTATCTGATTCACTCAAATAGATGCTTTCAATCTTTATCCCCTTTACGGGCTTGTTTGCTTTTCGATGATATTTCTCAATTCATCAGCATAGCTATTGTCAGTAATTTCTTTATAATCCAGAAGTTCTTCATCTCCTGTTTCAGCAATGATCGAAGATTCATCCACCCATAAAGAGATCTGCGCATAGGATATGTTCGCCTGCGGATCACTGATCGCTATGACTGCATCCGCAAGCTGTTCCGTGATTTCCGGTTTTTCAATTGATCTGGCCTTCAATAAAGAAAAGAGCACGGTATTCCTATCCTCTTTTTCCTTTATTGGTTTCGATTTTTGGTAATCAACCGCCGCGGAATCATCCTCACCTTTTACAGGAACTCCTATCAATATTTCGTAATCTGATTTTTGAGATTCGTAGATAAAATACGCATTGCTTATGATCAAAACGATCACAAGAATGGCTGTCAGTATCTTTTTCATTTTCATGCTGTAATCCCTCCCTATGGCTCATCGCAAAAAGTCATATCCCCTGCATGGATCAAAGGGTTTCATGTGCTGCCGGATGTCCTTCGGAACTTCCTGAATCTACGTTTACGAAAAGCGCGTCTCTGCTTATTCTGCCCATTGGAATATCCTCGTCCTGATAGTCCAGCAGGACAACCGCATCCGACTCTTTGTCATACACCAGCTTCGTTTCTGACAGGGTATCCTGAGAGGTCAGTCTGTAGACGATATCTTCATTGCCCATTTCTGGCAGGAGCGGCTCGAAGGTTCCCTTTTCCAGAACCTCGAACTGCCGATAGATCGTATATCGGCCGTCCGTCTGCAGAACAAGGTACAGGCTGTCCGTCAAGGGCTCGTTCCCGGTGCTGTAGGTCCCCCAGAACTGATGCGGCATCGGCGCAAAATGTATGACGGAAAATACCATTGCCATACACATGGCTATGAGGATCAGAGGCATCCATTTTTTTCTGTTTTTCATGATCTCATCCCCTTTCCGATAGGAACAGTTTCCATTTTTTCTCCGGCTTATTTATTTTTTTCTAAGAGTCTCAGTTCCTTTTCAAAATCCACATTTTTTCTGTTTTTCACATAATTCATTCCCAGCCAGATCAATACCGGAAACAAAATCAAACACGGAGTCAAATCATAAGAAAATACCTTAATAAATCTCCAGTACAGATCCATCTTCGCATACTCTGTGATCAGCTCCATGACCGATCTGAAAATCCAGTAACCTATGAACTGTGTCAGCCAGAAAATTTCATGCAGCCTTAAATACTCGGCAGCACAGATACGGTTTGCAATCAGCAGAATTGCGGCAATGATCATAAAGCCAAAGCACAAATACACAAAACCGTAAGACAGCAGTTCATTGGTCCGGCTCATCTGCGTTTGGCTGACCCCTCTCGCCATCAGCCGATAGATTGCCAAAAACAGGGCTGTCAGGTGCGTAAGAAGTGTAACCACTGCGTAAATGAACGTTATTATTTTGATGCGTTTTAGAGTTTTCATCTTGATCTCCTTTCCGATACTCACCGTGCCCCGTATGGTATATAGGGCGGTTATGAGCAGAGTGGGGTTAACAAATGGTTACAAATGTTCCAATTATAAAATGTTTTGCGCCAATTCCAAGAACAAGGTTGTTATGTTTATTTTAACACGGCTGTGGATTTTATACAATGAGGAATGAGTGATTTGCAATATATCTGCTGCTATTTACATTTTCCTCTCATTTATTTTCTCCTCTATTTATCCGATTTGTTTTCCAGTCACAGCATCATATAAAATCTCTCCATCCACCATTTTCCCGTTTTCCTCCATTTGTACCAGGAACCTCCAACACGGAGAAATCACCTTCTGCATATCAAATTCACTTTTTCCTGTCACTTTCATTTCTGTTTCACTAAAAATAAGTTCTATTCCATATATGCGGATTTTTCCTGTCAAAATGGTATTTTCGTACACTTGCAATAAACGCTCCAGTACAATATCGGGATGCACGACCTCAATATCTGCCTCCTCGACTACCTTATAGCTACAAGGAATAATAATATGAAAACAGATTTTTTTTATGCCGCGTCTCAATTCCTTCCTTTTTTTCCATGATATCATCCTCCTTCTATATTATCAGGGGTTCTAAGTCCTTCCCTCCTCTCTTTCCCCTAATATTATAATTCCAATATCTCTGACAATTGAACATAAATCTCCTTTAGCAGTTCTTATTAAATCCTATCACATGATATTCCTGTGAAGAAAATCACGCCAAATTCGAAGATTTAACTAAGATATAAAAGCGCCAAGATGAAAAACTTGACGCTTAGATTCCAATTATTTGTATCTTTTTTGAGAGAATTGATAACTTTAATATTCCTTATAAAATTTCATTTGCTTTTTGATTATTTTTTTTAGTTCAGTAACATCATAGATATTTTCAATTTTTTTATAATTAGGAATCCTTGAATCTTCTATTTTTAGAACAATAGAAGATTCATCTAACCATAAAGTAATCTGTGCATATGATATGCATGCCTGAGAATAATCACTAATAGTTATTACAGCATCAGGAAGATGTTCTGTAGTTTCAGTTTTATCAATAGTTCTAGCCCTTAATAAAGACAAAAATATCGTAGTGACATCCTCTTTGTCTTTTAATGGTTTAGATTTAGTAAAATCAACTCCCACCGAATTATCTCCTTCACTATTTACAGGAATGCCTATTAATATTTTGTAATCTAATTTTGGGGTTCTAATGACAAAATATATATTACTTATAATTAAAAACAATACAAGTATAACTATTAGTATTTTTTTGATTTTCATAACTATATTCTTACCCACCTATGGCTCAATGAATACTGGGGATCATGGGTATAGTATGTATACTGATAAACATTATATTTATATACATCAATTTTTTTCGATTTGATTGTATAATTTTTGATAAAATCAAATCTATAATATCCTGTGCCGGAAGGAACTGCTGCAGCATAACCGCTACCAGAAGAAGTAGTTTGCCCTGTTTCAGCAGTAAATGTAAAAGGCGCAGAATTTATTGTTACAGTAAAATTAGTAGAACTTCCACCAGAACTGAAGAAAAAAACTGTTGCTCCTGACCCCCCTCTATACCCAAGTCCTGGTTGCCCCGTCGGGGTAACATACACTGTTTTATACGTAGTATAGTTTGTTGTAACCTGACTCTCTCCATGGGTGTACTAACAAATCTTTGGTGATTTTGCGGCTCTATAAACCTCTGAGCCGCATGAAAACCTGTAATTTCATTCTCCATAACAATGTTTTTGCATAAGGGAGACTACATCACCCCAC
>Ga0073906_1005369_pt1 | contig 11610 bp, 13 predicted proteins | sample Inofromicrocosms_FD_65485 | JGI IMG/M metagenome (GOLD analysis project Ga0073906, IMG submission 65485) | Mouse cecum microbial communities from Vienna, Austria - Inoculum for glucosamine and mucus D2O microcosms | ecosystem: Host-associated > Mammals > Digestive system > Large intestine >... | reverse complement strand
CAGGCCAGCGGGCAAATGATGTTGACGTTTACTCCTGCCGGCGCCCACTCGGTGGCGGCCACGCGGGTTAGGCCGCGGATGCCCTCCTTGGCGGCGGCGTAGGCGCATTGGCCAAAGTTACCGAACAAGCCTGCGCCGGAAGCAAAGTTGATAACTGTGCCTTTGGTTTCCACCAAATGGGGATAGCAGGCCTGCATATAATAGAAAGCGGCGTACAGGCCGGAGTAAATGGCCAAGTCAAACTGCTCGGTGGTGTGGTCCTCCAGCGTTACGCCGGAGGCTGAGGCCTGAGCGTTGTTAATCAGCACGTCAATCCGGCCGAATTTTTCCATTGTCTGCCGCACCACTTCCGCCACCACGGCCTTGTTGTCCGCCTTGGCGTTCACGTCGGCCGCCACCGTCAGCACCTGGATGCCGTAAAGGCGTTCCAGCTCCTCCTTGGCGTCCTGAAGCTTCTGTACGTTGCGGCCAGTGATAACAATATTAGCGCCCTCCTTGGCGTAAGCTGTGGCAATGCCGTAGCCGATTGAGCCGCAGCGGCCGTCGCTCAGCACGGCCCGGCCTGCGCCGGTGATAATTGCTGTTTTATCCTTTAAAAAACTCATTTTGATATACCTCCTCAAAAAAATAAAATAGATAAACCCAATATTTGTTTATGGTTATTGCAAAAAGTTTTTGATTAGCTCTGCTATTTCCTCCGCGCGTGAGAGTAGCAGGGGATGAGCGCCTTGCTCGAATATCTGATATTCGATTAGCGGGTTGCAGCTGCGCAGGCGGGCGCACTCCGCTAGCGTGTTGTTGTGTAGCATTTCATCCTCCAGGCTGATGGTGATGAGCAGCGGCACCTGAATTTCCGCAATGGGCTGCAAAAACAGCCGAGTTTGCTTCTCCTCATATCTTACCAGCACGTCGGTGTCCAAATCCACCACCTGTTCCCAATCTGGGCCTTGGTTCCATTCGTAAAAGCCGCGGGCCTGTTCGTCCTGTTTGGCGGCCTGGCGTTCCTGAATAATCGCTTGCGCAAAGCCAGGCGGCAGAGCGTCGCCGTCAAAGCTATCGGCCACAACCCGACGGAAAAGCTTCGGCTCCGCCAGAGCGGCGTTGATTGCCGCATAAGCGCCGCCGCTGGTGCCCACCAAATTTACCGGCCCACAATTTAATGCTTTGCATAGTTCAACAATTTGTTGGCCCTGGTCAATCCAGAGCTCATCAGGAAAGGCGGCCACCCTTTCCGATTGTCCGTTGCCTAAAAAATCAATGCGGATTACCTGAAAAGCATCCGTGTATAACGGCAGAATGAAATCGAACATTTTGGACGAGGCGGTGTTGCCGGGCAGGAACAGGCAAGGTTCGCCGCTGCCACTGGCGGTGTAAAAAACTTTTTGATCTTTATAATTGAAATATGACATAAAAATGCCCTCCTTATCATTTGTTGTGTGGTGATATACAGGGCGTTTTGTCATTAACCCTGTATGATTAGCGGTTTATTCTCATTGTTGCGCCTCCTTTATTCAGCTTATCTTTATTATAGCCTTTTGTTCAGGGTTGTGTCAATATATATAATATGATATAATAAAATATAATTAAATTAATATAAGATGGGAGGGTATAGTTGATGAAAGAGTTTTTGCGCACAGCGTTGAAGATTGTGCTTTTTGTGGTGGTGTTGTGGGTGCTTTGGCAGGTTGCGTTGGGAGTGTTTGTTGGTGAAAAAAACTATGACCTGCACGTTAGCCTGGATGGCAAAAAGGTGGAGGCCGACGGCACGGTGTATTATCAAAGCGGGGTTATGGCCCGGCTGGATTGGCTGGCAGAGGTGATGGGGGCGGAGCTGGAGCAGGAGGGCGGCAAGTTTACTCTGCGTTTGGGCGAGGACGAGCTGGTTCTGAAGCTGCGCAGCAGCGAGGCTGTTTTGAATGGCGAGCGATATAAGCTGGCTGCGGCTTCGGTCAAAAAGCGGGGGCAGGTTTGGGTGCATGCCCGCACGGTGGCCGAGGCGTTTGGCTGGGCGGTAGTTTATAAAGAAGATGTGCTGATATATACGCCTGAATATCTGGCTAAAGAGGAACGGGAAAAGCCAGAGGTTATATTTAACGGTGAGGACGTAACGCAGCAGCTGGGGCCGCAAATGCAGGGCGGTATCTGCTATGTCCGGCTGGACGATTTGATTAATTTGCTAAGTGTTCCCCCTTTGGCGGAGTATCCTATATATGAGCCTGCAAATGGTAAAGGACAGTATGAGATGACGGTTGACGGCGAATGGCAGCATAAGCTGACTTATTTTACCACTTATGATTATCAGGAATTGGCAGAGATTGATGCGATTGTCGTTTGGCCTCATTCCAATGCAGTGCTGATTAAGCGCGGCAATCAGTTTGAGGGCGTCGAAATGGAGCATAATGTGATATATAATCCCAGAATTTCCGGTAAAACAATGGGCGTATATAAGACGGCGGAACCACTGGAGTTTGTTGATGGCGGAACTGATTTTTTTACCAGCGATTCTTTCAAGGGCAAACTGGAAATTGACGGCTGTAGGCCATTAATGATTCCTGCGGCGGAGTTTGTGCCGTTGCTTCTGCCGGGCGCTGAGGTTGAATTTGATTCTTATGGCAATACATTGACTATAAACTGCGAGGGAAGCTATTAAAATTGCTGATGAGGTGTTTTTTATGCAGGTGGAGAAATTTCCTTTGGCTGAGTAATTTTTGCCAACCGACAGATTTTAGTGGAAATGGCGGGCTGGGTGTGGTATAATTTTAGAAACAGTAATTTATAAGCCTGTATGTTTTGAGCTGTTGAGCTGACTTTTAAGGAGGCGAAAAAATGCAAACTGCAAAATTGGTTTTAAATGATTTGTTGAACAATTTGGAGGAAGAGGATTATCGAACTGTAATAGATTTTATTGAATATTTGTCGGCCAAGAGACAAAAAGAGCGGATAGCTAAAAACAATGCGATATTGTCGGAAATTCAGTTCTGTTTTGCCGATGACAAAGGTTGGCAATCGGAGGAGGCAATGCTGGCGGATATGGCGGCGTTTAGAAAGGGACGCTTGGGAATATGAAGATTTTGCTGGATACTAATGTGCTGATTTCAGCTTTTGTTTTTGGAGGAACGGCAGGCCGATTGTTAAAAGAGTTGTTGGGGTCAGAGCATAAATTATATGTTTCCGAATATATAGACCAGGAATTTAAGGCTAAACTTATTGATAAATGGCCGGATAAGGCTCAAAAGGTTTATAATCTATATAGAACTTTGGATATTTGTTTTTGCGAGAGCAGCAAAAGCCAGCTTGGAGAATTGCGTGATATTAAGGATATTCCGGTTTTAAGCGATGCGTTGTATCATAATTTGGATGTGATATTGACTGGGGATAAGGATTTCTTAGAGACGGAGCTGGAAAAACCGTTAATATATTCACCGGCTATGCTGTTGGAATATTTAGCAAAGACTATATAAAAATGTTTAAGGAGTTGTTTGCTATGAGAAAGTGTTGGTTAGCTGCGTTGTTGATGGTGTGGCTGGGTTTGGCCGGGCAGGCGTTGGCGGCGGACGCTGAAATCCGTATCTATTTGGATGGGCAGTTTGTGCAAACGCCTGTTCAGCCGGAGATTGTGAACGGCGTAACCTTTGTGCCGGTGCGGGTGGTTTCCGAGGAGCTGGGGGCTGATGTGCAATGGTTTGATAATAAGGTTATTATTACAAATTATAAATTTAATCCGGTTGTTCGGCAGCAAACATTCAGTAATGGCGCTGTTGCGGTTTGGACGGAAGCTTCAATAAAGCTGGTTCCTGGTAAAAAAACAGCTGTTATTGGATATAATGGAGATATTAATGGTGTCCTGCCAGTGTCGGAGCTTTGTGATGATAAAGATACAATAGAGCTTTTGGCGGTGCCTTATCTGAAAAATGGCAATGTTATGGTGCCTTTGCGTTTCATTTCTGAGCAGATGGGCAGCAAGGTGTCTTACGCTGATGGTAGGATTGATATTAGTCCTGCGCTGAATTTGCAGCTGGACGGCAAACCGGTTTTCAGTCTGCGAATTTCCAACAATTTCAAAGATGAGCAGACCAGGCAGCGAAATATTGTTACTCTGTGTGTGAAATTAATTGAGGAGGCGCGCGGCGAGGAAATCAGCCAGCCGGAAAATGTGTCGACTCTGGGCTATCAGGGCTATTTGTATCAGTTCAGGAATTTTGATGATGAGGTTGTGGCGGCCTGGCAGTTCTATGTTCCGGCGGCAGAGGTGGCGGAAGGCTATGGTTGGAGCGCGCTTTATCTTTATGACAGCCTGAATGATAAATGGTATACGGCGGACAGCGCGGTTTATGAGAAGTATTTTTATGAGGATATTTTGGAGCCGGCGTTGAACTCGCTCAACGTTAAACTGCCTTAATTGACAAGATTAAGTTGTTAAAGTGGAGAGGAGAGAATTTTTTGAAGATTTTAAGTAAAACAATGATGTTGGCGGTTTTGGTGGTGTTGGTTTTTGTGCTGGCCTGGCCATTGTTGCCGCCGTTGCAGACTGAGGACAAGGTGGCGGAGGCGGCCACGGCGGCAAATGGCGTGACTGCTAGCACGGAAATGCGCGGGCTTTGGGTTTCCAGCGTGATTAATTTGGATTATCCCAGCCAGCCCACCACCTCGGCGGACGAGCTGCGCAGCCAGGCGGATAAAATTTTGGATAATGCTAAGGCCTGCGGTTTTAATGCTGTTTTCTTGCAGGTGCGCCCTTGTGCAGACGCGATTTATCCCTCCAAAATTTATCCCTGGAGCATTTACTTAACCGGCCAGCAAGGCGTTGCTCCCAACGCCAGCTTTGATCCTTTGGCCTATTGGGTGGAGGGCGCGCACCAGCGCGGTATGGAGCTGCACGCTTGGATTAATCCTTATCGTATTACCAAAACGGCGGCGGAGTGGGACAAAATGGCGGCCAGCTCCCCGGCCAAGCAGCACCCAGAATGGACGATTGTTTATAAGGATAATTACTACTTCAATCCGGCCTTGCCGGAGGTGCGCCAGCTGGTGATTGACGGTGCGGTGGAAATGGCGCAAAATTACGCCATTGACGGCGTGCATATGGACGACTATTTTTATCCCGGAACGGATTTTGACGATGCAGCTTCCTTTGCGGAGCTGGGAGCTGGTTTTTCTGATATTTCCGATTGGCGGCGGGATAATGTAAATCAGCTGGTGCAGGGATTGGATAAGGCGTTGCACCAGGTGCGGGCGGATATTCAGTTTGGTATCAGCCCGGCTGGCATTTGGGCCAGCAGCAATCTGCACCCAGAGGGCAGCGCCACCACCAGCACCTATTCTTCCTATTTTAATATGTATGCAGACACGCGTTTGTGGGTTAAGTCTGGCTGGTTGGATTACATTGCGCCGCAGATTTACTGGGAGGCTGGCCACAAAACCGCTGATTTTACGGCTTTGCTGAATTGGTGGAGCGAGCAGGTAACTGGCACTGACGTAAAGCTTTACATTGGTCTGGCAGATTACAAAACTTTGGAGGCCAAGGCTTCTGATAGTCCTTGGTATGACGGTGCAGAGATTTCTCGGCAGATGAAGGCTTGCGCAGCCAAATCGCAGGTGTCTGGGGTTATTCACTTCCGTTATGGCTCTATTAACAGCAGCCTGGCTTTGCAGCGGGTTATTAGGCAGGCTTATCTGAATACTAACGCAGGCGCGGATACAAACCAGACCGCAACTAATCCGCCCACGGTGACGGTTTTGCCAAACCCAACCCCAACGGCAGATGGCGTGCGGGTTTTGGTGGATGGCAAGCAGCTGACATTTGATCAGCAGCCCTACATTGAGGAGGGCCGGGTGATGTTGCCAATGCGAATTATTTTTCAGGAGCTGGGCGCGTCTGTGAGCTACAAAGACCGTAAAATTGAAGCTCGCCGTGATGATATAACTATTCAACTGGCTTTGGATTCCAAGGAAATGCGGGTGGGCAACACTGTGAAGCAGTTGGATGTGCCTGCGGTTTCAGTTGGCGGGCGCACTATGTTGCCCCTGCGCGCAGTGGCGGAGGCTCTGCAATGCCAGGTGCAGTGGGACAACGCCAGCAAAACGGTGACGATAACTAGCGCTAAAGTTTAAAACCAGGCTTGGCCTGGGCTTGACATTCTGAAAACGGAGGTGTATAATTGTGCTTAGAAAGTATTGGCGTAAGCTTTTGGCGCCGGTGATTATAACTATTATAGCCGTGGCAGTGCTTATTTTGATGGCGATAGTCTATTTTGGTTTGGGGACTGTTATGCTTGCTTTTGGCGGGCCGGTTTGGCTTGGTGGTTTGATGTGCTTGTCTTGTTTGGTGGGCTGCGGCGCTAGCGCTTATGTGTTGTGGGAGCGTATTAAAGAAATAAGGAGTGGTGAAGAGGATGATCTTAGTCAATACTGATTATATTGAGGGTAAAAAGTTGGAAATGCTGGGCCTGGTTAAGGGCAGCACCATTCAATCCAAAAACATTGGCCGGGATATTACGCAGGGTTTTAAAACTCTGGTGGGCGGAGAGTTGAAAGCCTATAACGAGATGATGAACGAGGCCAGAGCCCTGGCAACCAAACGGATGGTGGCGGAAGCGGAGGCTTTGCAGGCAGACGCAGTGGTTAATGTTCGCTATGCCTCTTCTGCGGTGATGCAGGGCGCTGCCGAGGTTATGGCCTACGGCACGGCTGTTCGTTTTGTGTGAAAACGCTTTATAGACGGGAAATACACAAATATTTATAAAACGCTTTGTTAGACAAAAGGAGCAGCCTGGGGTTTGGGGCGGCTCCTTTTCTGTGAATAGTTCTGTTTGGGACAAATTTATCCCTTATAAATGCCTGAAGAGGAGGCGAAATTGATGTTGGTGGGGCGTTTTGCACCGTCGCCTAGCGGGCGAATGCACTTGGGCAATGTTTTTGCAGCCTTACTGGCCTGGCTTGATGTGCGGCGGGCCGGCGGCCGTTTGTGGCTGCGCATTGAGGATTTAGATCCCGAACGCTGTTCACGAGCCAAAGCGGAGCAGTTGGTGGATGACCTGCAATGGCTGGGCTTGGATTGGGACGAGGGCGGTTTGCAGCCTCAGTTTTGCCAAAGCCAGCGCACCGAGCTTTACGCTGCGGCTTTTGCTAAACTCCAGGCTGCCGGTTTGGTTTATCCTTGCTTTTGCAGCCGGGCGGAGCGGTTGGCGGCTTCGGCTCCGCATTTGGGCGAGGCTGGGCCGGGAGTTTGCCCTTGCCGCGATTTGCCGGCGGCGGTGCAGCAACGACGGCTGGCAGCCGGCGAGCGGGCGGCTTGGCGAGTTCGGGCGCCGGCGGAAAGGCTGGCGGTGCAGGACGGCCACTTGGGCGAATATGTGGAAAACCTGGCGTTGGATGGTGGCGACTTCATCATCAAGCGTTCCGATGGTGTTTTTGCTTATCAGCTGGCGGTGGTGGTGGATGATGCGGCAATGGGTGTGAACCGAGTGGTGCGCGGCCGGGATTTGTTAAGCTCCGCGCCACGGCAGGTTTGGTTGCACCGACAGTTGGGTTTTGCACCGCCGCAGTTTTGTCATGTTCCGCTGTTGCTGGCTGCGGACGGCAAACGCTTGGCCAAACGGGAGCGCAGTTTGGATATGGGCGCTTTGCGGGCCAGCTGCACGGCTCCACAGTTGGTTGGTTGGTTGGCTTGGCTGGCGGGTTTGCAGCCGGAGCCGCGCCCGCAACATCCCAAACAGCTAATCGCCGGTTTTGATTGGCAGCTGGTGCCAAAAGAGGATATTGTTGTGAACACATACATTTGACTTTGTCAAATGTAAACTTATTAATCAAGCGCTCACTTTAAGGTTGCGGTTGATTGTTGTCGAAAAAAAATAGTGGTTTTACAGCCTGAAATATGCTAAAATATAAAGAATATATTAATTTTGGAGAGGGCAAAAGGGGTGTTGGCGATGATTCAGGTTTACAATACTATGGAGGGGCATAAGGTGGATTTTGTGCCCAGAGATGCCGGCAAGGTTGCTATGTATGTTTGCGGGCCGACGGTGTATAATTATATCCATTTGGGCAATGCCCGGCCGATTGTGGTTTTTGACACAATCCGTCGCTATTTTAAATATGCTGGTTACGCGGTGACTTACGTGCAGAATTTTACTGATGTTGATGATAAAATCATCAACCGAGCCATTGAAGAGAAAAGCAGCGCGGCGGCGGTGGCGGAAAAATATATTGCCGCTTACTTTGAGGATGTGCAGGAGCTGAACGTGTTGCCGGCGGACGTGCACCCCAGAGTGACGGAGCATATGCCGCAAATTATCGCTTTGGTGGAGCAGTTGCTGGCTAAGGGCGCGGCCTACGAGGTGAACGGCGACGTTTATTTTGCGGTGGAGAGCTTTGCGGATTACGGCAAACTTTCCGGCCGGGATTTGGAGGATATGCAGGCCGGGGCTCGGGTGCAGGTGGGCGAGCAAAAGCGCAACCCGATGGATTTTGCCTTGTGGAAAGCGGCAAAACCGGGCGAACCAAGTTGGGAAAGCCCTTGGGGGCCGGGCCGGCCGGGTTGGCATATTGAGTGCTCTGTGATGAGCCGGGAATATTTGGGAGATGGTTTTGATATTCATGGCGGTGGTGCAGATTTGATTTTTCCGCATCATGAAAATGAAATCGCCCAGGCGGAGGCGGCCAGCGGTTGCTGTTTTGCCCGCCATTGGCTGCATAATGGCTTTATCACGGTGAATGATGAGAAGATGAGTAAATCATTGGGCAATTTCTTCTTGCTCAGGGAGATTTTGGAAAAGTTCCCCGGCGATGTGGTACGTTTTTATCTTTTGAATACGCATTACCGTAGCCCGATTGATTTTGATGACGAAAAGCTGCAAATTGCCGCCAAAAGCTTGGGGCGGATTCGTAATGCCTATGCTTTGTTGCAGGAATTGGCGGAGCAGCCGGCGGCGGATCCGCAACCGGAGGCTTCTGACGCTTTGCGCCAGGCGGCGGAAACTTTGCAGCATTGCTTTGCTGCGGCAATGGATGATGATTTTAACACTGCTTTGGCGATTGCTGCAATTTTCGATTTTACCAAAGCGGTGAACACGCACGCCGCCCAGGCGGAGCAAACCGCGGTGCAGGAGGCGTTGCGGCTTTTGGAGGCTTTGGATGAGGTGATTGCCTGCATTAAGCCGCGCCAAAAAGGACTTAACGACGAGTTGGTGGGCAAGCTGATGGATTTGCTGATTGAGGTGCGCCAGCAGGCCAGACAGCGCAAGGATTGGGGAACCGCAGATTATATCCGCGACGCTTTGAAAGAGTGCGGTATTGCCTTGGAGGATGGCGCCGACGCGGTGCGTTGGAAGATTTTAGAATAAGCTGGCGATGTTTTAAGCTGAAGAAATATTAAGGTGGGAACAACAAATGTTACAATATTTACAAGATGACCCGGAATTGCTGCCGGCCTTGACTTTGGCCTATATTGGCGATGGCTACTATGAAATGGCAGTGCGCAATTACCTGCTGAAGCAGGGGTTGCGCCGGGTGGACGACCTGCATAAGAATGCGATTGAGTTGGTTTGTGCCGCTACTCAGGCTCAGCTGGCCCACCGGCTGCAACCTGGCTTGAATGAAGTGGAACAGACGGTGCTGCGGCGTGGCCGCAACGCCAAAGGTATGCACATTCCCAAAGGCGCCACGGTGGCTAATTACCGCCTGGCCACGGGAATGGAGGCTTTGGTGGGCTATTGGTATCTGTGCGCGGATTGGGAACGCCTGGATGACTGTTTTGCGCAGCTTTGGCAAATGCGAAAGGAGAATTTGCAGTGAAAGTGATTTTGTTGGAGCACACGCCGGAGCCGGAACGTTTGGTGGCGGCTGCCGCTCGCTTGTGTTATTCGGCCAAAACGGCGGACGAGCTTTTGGCGGATTTTACGCCGGACAAGGTGCAAGCCTTTGTGCGCAAGCTGGTTTCGTTGGGGCATGAAAGCCCGATGGAGCACGTCAGCTTCACCTTTGCCATTGACGGCATTAGCCGGGCTTGCTCTCATCAGCTGGTGCGTCACCGGATTGGCGTTTCCTTTTCCCAGAAATCGCAGCGTTATGTTAAGGAAAAGCAATTTGATTACGTAACTCCGCCTAAAATTGCCGCCAAGCCGGAATTAGCTCAACAGTTTGACGCGGCGATGGCGGAAATGCAGCGGGTTTATGAACAGCTGTTGGCGGCCGGTGTGCCGGCGGAGGACGCTCGTTTTGTGCTGCCCAACGCGGCTTCAACCAGCCTGGTTTTGACCATGAACGTGCGCAGCCTTTGGCACTTTTTTGAGCTGCGTTGCTGCCAGCGGGCGCAGTGGGAAATCCGCGCTTTGGCTAACGCTATGCTGGCCGAGGTTCGCAATGTGGCCCCGCTGTTGTTTGCTAAGGCCGGCCCAACCTGTGAAAGCATTGGGATTTGCTTTGAGGGGGCGATGAGCTGTGGCCGTTGTGCTAACGTGTTGGAGAGATAAAGTAAATGAAATGGCCTGTCGGTTAAAATTTTCCGGCAGGCCGTTTTATTTATTTGCGTTTCATTTTCTTTTCATTGAGCGGATAAGCTCTCTGTCCTCTGGCAGCATACGCCGGGATTCCAATATCTTTTGCAGAGATTTGTTATAGGTGAAATCATCAAGACGGCTGTTTTGCAGATAAGCCAGCCCTTCTTCCCGATATTTGACAAACAGGGTGGCCAGCAGCCAGGCTTTGGCCATATTCACGTAATAATCGTTGCCTGGCACTTCTTCCAGCAGGCGCAGAATATCAGCCAGATATTGCGGTTGCAGATAATGAGCCAACAGCATTACCAGCACAAAACGCCGGGCGTAAGGCAGGGGATTTTGGCTGTGGCTGAGCAGAAAGGCGTACATCTGGGCGGCCTCCGCCGGCTGTTTCAGATTGAAAGTGGTGCTGGTGCAATCGCAGATTGACCAGTTGTTGATTTGCGGCAGAAAATCGGCCAGCCATTGCAGCCGTTCCTCCATTGGCATTTTGGCCCCGGCCAGCACCAAGCCGTGCAGCATGGTATCCTCAAAATACTGTTTATGGTAGTCGGTTAAAAAGGCGCGGAAGTCCTGCTTACAGATTTGCTTGGCAAGCGCACGCAGTTTAGGAATTCGCACACCCAGCATTTCTTCACAGCCTGGCACCAGTCCGGCCGAAAAATCGCGGTAATCTGGCTCTGCATTCTCCTGCAAAAACTGGCTGACAAATTCAAAATTGGCATTTTTGGCGTTGTTTGGCATAAAAAACTCCTCCGATGGTATTGTTGTCTATATTATACAGTACGAACAATCGTTTTGTCAAGTTTTTTTGAAAAAATATGTTGAGCTGCGTCTGTGAAATCAATAGATGTGAACCATTTTAGTATAGAAATTCAAATCAAGATATAGAAATAGGATTTATTCCTGATTAAGTTTAATTCTTAAAATTGCAAGTGGACTTTTTCCAGCAAATATTCTCATCGGCTTATTATTGCTCCAATGCAAATGCTCCCTTAGCTTTCTGTTTAATTCATCAATATTGCCAAATTTTTCCCAATCATAAAAATATCTCTGATCATTCCTATGACTGCGTTCTACTTTCCCATTGTGCCAAGGCGTCCTCGGTGGAATT
>Ga0073906_1005368_pt1 | contig 11613 bp, 11 predicted proteins | sample Inofromicrocosms_FD_65485 | JGI IMG/M metagenome (GOLD analysis project Ga0073906, IMG submission 65485) | Mouse cecum microbial communities from Vienna, Austria - Inoculum for glucosamine and mucus D2O microcosms | ecosystem: Host-associated > Mammals > Digestive system > Large intestine >... | reverse complement strand
TTTTTATCCGTGGCGAACGAATATGGCTGCGTTCTCTTGACCGGGCCGAGACAAGTGGGAAAATCAACGATGTTGCGCCATTTGATGGAAGGAACGAACCGGCTGGAGGTTTCACTTGATGACATGGAGGCGCGCGGGCTGGCCAAGAAAGACCCGGCCATGTTTTTGAAATTATATCCCGCCCCGGTTTTGATTGACGAGGTACAGTACGCGCCGGAATTATTTTCCTATATTAAAATGGAAATCGACCATGGCGCGGCACCCGGGTCTTATTGGCTGACGGGTTCGCAGTCTTTTCGCCTGATGGAATTGGTACAAGAATCCCTGGCAGGGAGGACGGCCATACTCCACATGCCTTCGCTTTCACAGTCGGAGTTGTACGGCGACGGGCGTACTCTTCCTTTTTCCGTGGACATGGATGGGCTTCAAACGCGGAAATCCATGCTGGCCGCGGCAGATCCGATGGAAATGTACGAGCGTATTTGGAACGGGTCGCTTCCCGGCCATAGGAGCGGAAAATACAAGGATAGGAATGTGTTTTACAGTAGTTATGTGCAGTCATATATTGACCGGGACGTTACCACGGAAATTCCCGGGGTGGACAAGATGCTGTTTGCGGATTTTATCCGGGCGGCGGCCTGCCGGAGTGCCCAGATGCTGAACGTGCATGACATAGCGGGGGACGTGGGTGTAAGTGACGAAACGGCGAAGCGGTGGTTGAAGGCACTGGAAAAATCCGAAATTGTATTTTTCCTGCATCCCTATTCTAACAACCTTTTGAAACGGACGATTAAAACGCCAAAGATGTACTTTTTTGAAACGGGCCTGGCATGTTATTTGACAAAATATTCCAGCCCGGAGATTTTGATGAACGGTGCCATGAACGGGGCGATTCTGGAAAATTATATCGTTTCGGAAATCGTGAAGACTTATCACAACGCGGCGGAAGAATGCCTGCTTCATTATTACCGGGACAAGGATAACAACGAGATTGACCTGATTATGGAGAGTGACGGCCGGCTTCACCCGATAGAGATTAAGAAAAATGTCAATCCGCCGAAAAAAATAGCCGGCGCGTTTGAAATCCTCGACAAGGCCTCCGTGCCCCGCGGTTGCGGCGCGATTATCTGCCTGCGGGAGACGCTTACCGCGATTGACAGGGACACGTTCATCATCCCGGCGTGGATGATTTGAGGGTAACGTCTCGTTTTGTGGCTGTAGCTGGCGCAGCAATACTCACGGAAGAAAAAAAGTATAATTAATGGCGCGATTGGAGGGAGAGACGGTGTCTATTAAGAAAATTGAACTGGAAAATTTTACGGTGTTTGAAAACATGGAGGTTTCTTTTTGCAAGGGAATCAATGTCATGCTTGGGGAAAATGGAATTGGAAAGACGCATATCATGAAAGTACTATATGCGGCGTGTCAATCATCGCGGCATGACGTGTCATTTTCGCAAAAAACGGTCATGGTATTCAGACCGGACGGTTTCTCCATCGGGAGGTTGATTAGCCGTAAAAAAGGAGAGGGTCATACCGCGCGGGTAACGGTGATTTCCGACATGTCCAAAATAGGAATGTCGTTTACAAATAAAACAAAAAAGTGGGATGCCAAGCTGGTTGGAGAGGAACAGTGGGAGAGGCAAATGTCGGATTTGACAAGCGTGTTTATTCCTGCCAAGGAAATATTGTCCAATGCGTGGAATTTGGAATCGGCGGTGAAAATGGGGAATGTGGAATTGAGTCGCTTGGTTTCAAGCGGCGATACGAGCAACAAGCAAAGCGGTTGCGAGCCGGTTTGCGTAGGCAAACTGGAATTTGATGACACGTATCTTGACATTATTGCGGCGGCCAAGGTGGACATTTCGAAAGGCGTGGATTCGGCAGAACGGAAGAAATATTTGGACCTGCTTCAAAAAATCAGCATGGGAAAAGTGACGATTTCGGATGAGCGGTTTTACTTAAAATCGAACACGCAGGCAAAGTTGGAGTTTAATCTTGTGGCAGAAGGGCTGCGCAAGATTGCCTTGGCATGGCAGCTGATAAAGAATGGCACGTTGGAAAAAGGTGCGGTTTTATTTTGGGATGAGCCGGGAGCGAATGTCAATCCGAAATATATACCGGTTCTTGTGGAACTTTTGCTGATGTTGCAGAAGGAAGGTGTGCAGATTTTTATTTCCACACATGACTATTTTCTGTCGAAGTATATAGACGTGAAGCGAACGGCCGAGGACTCTGTGCGATATTGTTCTTTTTATAATGAAGATGAAAAAGGAAACGTCTCATGTGAAATAGCGGAGTCCTTTGACTTGTTGGAACACAACGCGATAATGGAAACGTTTCGCCAGTTGTATATGGATGAGATAGGGGTGTCAATATAGAGGGTTCGTGGACAAAACGGGTCACTTATTGACATCCTTTTTCTTAGTCCTTCCCAACAAATAATCCACGGAACAATTATAATAATCAGCCAATGCGACCAGGATATCCAGAGGGATTTTCCGGGTTCCGTTCTCGTAATGAGAATATGCCCGTTGGCTGATATTGAGGGCTTTTGCTAAATCCCTTTGCTTTAAATCCATGTCTTCGCGTAAATCTCTTATGCGTCTTAAATTGATTTCAAACATGTTATGCTAAATCCTCCGTAAAGACAATTATATGCAGAACAAAATGGACTATTGCATTAAAGAACAAAATGGGCCATGCTATCGGAATAATAAAGAGTATGTTTTTGCATGAAATTTTTGTAAATATAGGGACTGTCATTTCCCGACAGCCCCTTGTGTTATTCTGTTTTTACCCCAGCGTCTTCCCGCCGTCACAGACGAAGTTCGCCCCGTTTACATAGCGTGCGTCGTCTGAAAGCAGGAAACGAACGACGTTTGCCACTTCATCCGGCGTGCTTGGGCGGTTCATCGTGCCATTTCGCAGAGTTTCCTTGGTGTACCCGCCGTCCTTGGTGTCCGCATATTGGGACAGGATGTCATCGAGCATGCCGGTGTTCACCCAGCCCGGGGAGACACAGTTGACGCGGACACCGTTTCCGCCGTTTTCGTTGGCGGCGTTCATGGTCATCCCCAAGACGGCGGACTTGCTCGAACCATAGCCGATTTCCAAGGCGTACCCGCGCATGCCGGAGCAGGAACAGGTGTTTACGATGGTACCGTAACGGTTTTTCTGCATGTATGGCAGACAATATTTCATCATCAGGAAAGTGCCGAACACATTAACCGCATATACATTTTTAAATGCGGAGAAGGAATAATTTTCCACCCGTGCGCTTGGCCCCGGGATTCCGGCCATGTTCGCGAGCAAGTCGATTCTCCCATATCGCGAGGCGATTTGTGTGACCGCGTTTTTCACCTGCTCCTCATCCGTGACATCAACGGCAACTGGGTAGCAGTGCGTCTTGTCCAGGCTGGTTACGGCCTTTTCCAAGGCTTCTTGTTTGAGGTCGAACAAGGCGACCATTTCCGCGCCGTGCGCAATCAATTGTCTCGCGACGGCGAACCCGATTCCCCTGCCGCCCCCCGTCACGATGGCGATTTTTTCGGCAAACCCTGATTGCGGAGCGTCAGGAGGCGCGACGGCGGGAGGAATGTTTCCCGGAAACGTTTTTTCTAAAGTGATAGTTTCTGGAGTTTTCGTAGTTTTCATCATCAGGCAAATCTCCTTTCTGGAATAAATTTCTGGAAAAGTTCGATGTCTCTGGCAACGAACCCCACATATTGAGGACTTGTTCTTACGTTATCCATAGTAAACATATAATACCTTTTCAGAAAAAACAAGATTGAGAATATTTTCTATCATCGGTTATCTTTCGCGTGAAATTGGGCGGCCACCTGCGGGACTTGTTTGGCGTGGCAATGAAAATATTTTCAATCTTGTTGCTGTATGGGGCGGTTGCTATAATTGATTTAAATTAGCGGGGCGGGGAATATAGCGGCCGGTATATTGGAAATGCCCGCTTTGCCGTTGTACGTACGAGAGTAAAAAAATCCAAGAAAAAGGAAAAAACACTTGACTAAATAGGGAGGGATGTTTTGTGATTATTTCAGCAATTATAGTCGCTCTGATAGCGACGTTGTCGGCTTGGTGGTTTTGCACGCTTGCTAATTTTACGTTGATTTACCCGTTGGTGTCGGGGTTCCTTACCGGCCTGGCGATGGGCGACCCGGTCATGGGCGCCATGTGCGGGGCGAGCATCAACCTTGTCTACATGGGATGGATGGCACCGGGCGGCGCGCAGCCGTCAAGCATCCAGTATGCCGGTATTTTCGGCACGGCGGCGGCCATCATGGCGGGTTCGAGTGACCCGGCCATCGCGCTGACGTTCGCGGTTCCGTTCTCCATGCTGGGAATGCTGGCCGACCAGTTCGTCCGCACGGTCAACGTGGTCTGGGTGCACGCGGCGGAGCGCGAGGCGAAAAAGGGCAACATGAAGATGGTCCGGTTTTATAATTTCGTGCCGTCGTTTTTCGTGGTGTTTCTGGTGTACGGTTTGCCGGCGTTTTTGCTAGTGGCTTTTGGCGGCGACGTGGTGAGCTCGATTTCCAACGCGATTCCGGAATCTTTGACGAACGCGCTGTCCGTGGTGGGCGGTTTGATGCCGGCCCTGGGAATCGCCATGCTTTTGAAGTTCATGGGGAACAAGAAGCTGATCGCGTTTTTCTTCGCCGGATATTTTATGGCGGCCTATATGGGGCTTGACACCATGGCGGTTACCATTTTCTCCGTGTGCATCGCCGTGACGTTGTTCTTCTTTGGACACCAGCCGGGCAACGCGTCGCAGGTGGCGGCAGTCGAGGCGGAGGAAGCGGCGGCTTTGGAAAACCCGAAGGCCAGGCTTTCCAAAAAGGCGTTGGTTCTTCACTGGCTTGCCAGTTATTCCTGCGAGGCCACGGTCAATTATGAGCGGATGATGGGATTGGGGCGTGCCTACGCGAGCACGTTTTTGATGAACAGTCTGTATGAGACGAAAGAGGAAAAGGCGGGCCACATTGGAAAATATTTTGCCTTTTTCAACACGGAGCCGAGCTTTATTGGGCCGGTCATTTTCGGGCTGGAAGCCTCGATGGAGGAGCAGATTGCCAACGGCGTGGAGATAAAGGACGAGGAATTTAACGCGGTGCGCTGCGGGCTGATGGGACCGATGGCCGGCATCGGGGACGCGCTGGCATATGGCATCGTGATTCCAATCACGGCCGCCATCGGGTGTAACATGGCCTTGCGGGGAAGCGTGTTCGGGCCGATTTTCTTCTTCCTCGCGTTTACGGCCCTGATGGCCGTCTGCGGGTGGGTGACGTACAACCTCGGTTACAAGCAAGGGAAACGTGCCATCACGACATTTTTGTCATCCGGCATTTTGAACCGGGTCATCGAGGGCTGTTCCATGGTCGGACTGATGGTGATTGGCTGCCTGGCGTTCAGTTATGTAACGGTTTCCACGCCGCTGACGTTCACGGTTGGCGGGTACGGGACGGCGTTGCAGGATATGTTTGACATGATTTGCACGGGCGCGCTCCCGTTGGCGGCGACGCTTGGAACATGGAAGTTGCTCCAGAAATTCAAGGTGACATGGGTCGTGGTTATCATGATTGTGTTCAGCATCGTGATGTCTTATCTGGGCGTGCTTGCCGTATAAAGAAAAAAGCGTGTGCCTCGCGTGCCGGGGAAGGATGGGATGGCCGCGCGCGGCGCACGTTTGACACAAGAAACGAATCAAGGCGCGAGTGCTTTGTTCGTTTCCTGATAAATATAATGGCAGGAAGGAGGAACTGGAATATGATAGGAGTTTTGATTCTCAGCCACGGGGATTTTTCCAAGGGACTCGTGCATAGCGCGAAAATGGTGTCGGGGTGTTACAAGAACGCCGCGCGCATGTCGCTCGTGCCGGGAATGTCGCCGGAGGAGTTCGCGGCGGGAGTGGAGGAAAAGGTCCGGAGGCTGGAGCAAGGGAAAGGTGTGTTGATTTTGACGGACATCAAAGGCGGAACCCCCTTCCTGACCGCTTGCAAAATGCTGAAGGAACATCACGTCGCGATTGTGACGGGGGCGAATCTTGGCATGGCGACGGAAGCCTTGATGGGCAATGGGGACTATGACGATTTGCGGGAGTTTGCCGGGGCGGTCGAGGAGGCCGGGCGGTATGGCATTGACACGATATTTGAGATAGGGTGACAATGGAAAGGACGGTAACATATGATAAAGAACGTATTGCTTTTCAGGATTGACGAGCGCATGAACCATGGGCAGGTAATGATTTCTTATATGAAGAAATATCCGGCTAAACAGATTCTCTGCATCGACGACGCGACGGCGAAGGATGCCTTTTTGTCGAGCATTATCAAGATGAGCGCGCCGGCGGGCGTGACGATTGACGTGGTGGACACGGAAAGCGGGGCGAATTTGCTGAAACAGGGGCTGGGCGCGCCTTCCATCGTACTGGCCAAAACGCCGCTGACAGTGAAGCGGCTTAGGGAGGCGGGGGCGGATGTTGGCGAGTTCATCATTGGCGGTATCGCGGACGCCCCGAACCGGAAGCGTTTTTATAAGAGCATTTTTATTTCGGAGGAGGAAATGGACGCGGTGAAGGGCATGCTGGCGGAAGGCGTGTCGATAGACGTGCAAATCGTGGCGAGCGACAAGAGGGTCCCGGCGCGGACATTGCTCAAATAAAGGAAAAGGGCGATAAGAAGGTTCCGGCGCGGACGTTGCTCAAATAGGAGACAAGGGCGACAAGAGGGTTACGGCGCGGACGTTGCTCAAATAGAGGAAGAAAATAGAGGAAAGGAAGGAAAAAAGATTATGGGACGACTGACATTGGCACAGATGGCAAAATATTTGGATCACGTCATCGAGATTGACATGGATTTCAAAGCGGAGACGGATTTCGCGAAAAAATACGGGGTCGCGTGCTGCCCGGTGGCGGAGAATAACGTGGCGGACATCAAGGCGCTTTTGCAGGGCTCGGATGTCATGGTCAGCGGGGCGGTGGCATTTCCCGGTGGGGACAGCATGCCGGACGCGAAAATCATTGACGTGCAGCGGTGCATTGATTTGGGTGCCGACGAGATTGACTATGTGATTAACTTAACGGAGCTGAAGCAGGGCAGATGGGGCATGGTGGAGGAAGAAATGGGCAGGATTGCCGAACTGTGCCGCAAGCATGGCGTGGCGGACAAGGCCATTATCGAGAACTGTATTTTGACGCGGGAGGAAAAAATCCGGGTCTGCGAAATCGCGAAAGAGGTGCGCCCGGCATTTATCAAGACGACGACCGGCAACCGGAGCGGCGGGGCCACCGTGGAGGACGTGCGCCTGATGCGCTCTATAGTCGGAGACACTTGTAAAATCAAGGCGGCCGGAGGGGTTCGCACGTACTATATCGCGCTGGCCATGATCGAGGCGGGCGCGGACAGAATCGGGACGAGCTCGGCGCGGAAAATTCTGGAGGGATACGCCGCGTACCTGGAATCCTTGAAATGATAAAGCGGAGAAGTGGGCCGGAGATAAAGAGTATGGAAACGCCCCGCATGGGGACGCAAGGGAAATTTTGGAGGGTGAAAGATGCCAAAAAGGGAAGAAATGTATAAGTTCGACGAGCAGAAAATGTTTATTGATCCGATTATCATGCAATTACCGGAGGAAATTGACCGCGAGCGGTTCGTGGTCGCCACGTACTATGCGGCGGGGAAGGCGGGGACGAACATGGTGAAATTCGCGGCCGCGCTGGCAATCGAGCAGACGTGCGGGACGTGGCTGAAGGTGCCGGGGGAGACCCCGGAAGTGAGGGAACGCGCGATTGGCCGCGTGCTCGGCGTGTACGAGGCGCCGGCGTACCAGATTGGCGTGCCAGAAGACGTGGGGGAGCGGCATTTTATCATCCGCATCGCCTACCCGTGGCACAATTTCGGGGTACAGTTTTCCATGATGTTGTCAACCGTGATTGGTAATATTTCCAGCTCGGGCAAGGTGAAGCTGCTGGATCTGGAATTCCCGAAAAGCTTTCTGGATAATTTCCAGGGACCGAAATTCGGGGTGCAAGGAATCCGGGAGATTTTAGGCGTGTACGACCGGCCGCTTTTGAACAACATGATTAAGCCGTGCATCGGGCTCACCCCGGAAAAGACGGCGGAACTGGCGTATGAGGCGGCCGTCGGCGGGGTGGACGTGATCAAGGATGACGAGCTCGTGTGCGACCCGTCGTTCTGCCGCCTGGAAGACCGCGTGAAAGCGGTCATGGAGGCCATCAAGCGGGCGGACGAGGTGAAAGGTGAAAAGACGTTGTACGCGTTCAACATCACGGCTCCGGCGTTGCAGATGCGGGAGAACGCGTATAAGGCGATTGAGGCGGGGGCCAACGCGCTGATGGTTAATTACGCGTCGGTCGGTCTGGACACGGTGCGGCTCATCACGGAAGACCCAAATGTAAATGTCCCGGTTCTGGCGCATTCGGATTACACGGGCGCGCAGTATGAGAGCCCGTGGTCGGGACTTTCCGCCACGCTGATTGGCGCGAAGATGCCGCGTCTGGCCGGCCTGGACATGATTATCGGCCTGACGCCTTACGGCAAGTTCCCGATGATGATGGACACGTTCGTCAACATGGGATTGCAGATGCTCGCGCCGATGCGGCACATAAAGCCGGTGTTCCCGATGCCGGGCGGCGGGACCACGCAGGGGCACATCGAGGACGTGGTGAAAAAATTCGGCAACGACGTGATGATCGCGGCCGGCGGCGCGATTCACGGGCACCCGATGGGGCCGGCGGCAGGCGCGAGGGCGTTCCGCCAGGGAATCGACGCGGTGTGCAAAGGACGGTCACTGGCCGAGGCGGCGAAGGAGCACGAGGAGCTGGGTGCGGCGGTGGAATGCTGGGGCATTTACACGGAGGACAAGACGGGGCTGTTCGATCTGAAAGGCTGACATGTGAGGAAAAAGGCCGCGGGCGGTTGAAAAGCGGTTATCCGTATGTTTTTGAAAGGCTGGCTCATGTGAAACGAGGCCGCGGGCGACGGCCGGTACATGAATGATAACGATGAAAGAGAGGTAAAGGATTATGGAATTTATGGATGCCGTATGCGCGAGGAGAAGCGTGAGGAAATTTACGGAGAAAAAAGTGGAAAGGGAATTAATCCAGGAAATTCTGAAGGCGGGAATGGCAGGGCCGACCGCGCTTGGCAAGAATCCCTGGCAGTTTTTGGTGATGGACGAGTCCGGGAGCGTGGAAAAATTGAAAGAAGCCCTTCCGTATGGACAGTATAATTGCACGGCCGCAATCGTGGTGATGGGTGACGTGGAAATCAGCAAGCATTACTGGGCGGTGGATGCCTTAATCGCGGCTACCAATATCGTGAACGCGGCGGCGGACAAGGGGGTCGACAGCGTGTGGATTGGTCTTTACCCGTTTGAAAAGGAATGGGCGGTGGTGCAGGAAAAGGTCGGATTGCCGGAAAACGTGAAACCGGCATGTGTCATCGAACTGGGCTACGGCGAGGAAAAGCTGGAGGCGCGCACGCAGTACATGGAAGAGCGGGTTCATTGGAACAAGTATTGAGGCGTACATGTCTGCTGGCGCAAATAGTTGAAAAAAGGGACAAGAGTGGCGGCACGTGGTGTAACACGGGCGTGCGCGACCCTTGGCAAGGAGGTAAAAGAAAATGTTCAAGGTATATAAAAACGTGGAAATGACGAAGGAAGGGTACTTGTTTGGTATCGAGGCGGCGGAAGCGTCGCGCCAGTGCGCGCCGGGGCAATATTTTGAACTGGCGATGCCGGGGGATGAACATAGGATTCCGGTCGTGCTGACGGACATCCTTCCCGACCGTGGCATTATCAAAGTGGTGTTCCGTCCCATAAATGACACGACAAGAGCCATGGCGGTCATGGAGGACGGCGGCGAAGTGGAGGGCGTGTTCGGCCCGTACGGCAGGAAGGCCCCGTTTCTGGACGAGGAGTGGGAAGGAAAGCAGGTGCTTGTCATCGCGGAAGATTTGGCCGGGGTGCAGGCTTACATGATAATCCATGATTTGAAGAAAAAAGGCGCGGCGGTGGATGCCGTCGCCGGCGGGCGGACGAAGGGGTGCCTTTATTTGTCCGAGTTCACGGGTGAATTGTGCAGGGATTATTTGAACTTGTCCGAAGACGGGACACAAGGCGAGACCGGAACAATTTGCGGAAAAATAGATGACATTCTGGCCAAAACGGATTATAATATGTGCGTGGTCATGGGAAGCGTGGAGATTTTGCAGGTGGTGGCCAAAAAGACAGCCATGAAAAATATCCCGACGTGGATTTCTGTGGATTCGATGGTCACATCGAAGGACGGGTACCGTTTCCTTGACCATGTGATGGTAAAAGGGGAGCGCGTGGAAATCCGCGAGCAGGGCACGATGATGAAAGCCGACGGGGTAGATTTTGAGGAATTGAAGGGCCAGCTTTAAAGAAAGGCAGGCAGATTGCGTGAACGCGCCAAGGCGACGTATGCCTTGGCGTGCGCCTTATACGAGGAGGAATAAAAATGTACTGTAAATCGACGAAGGTCGTCAACGCGACGGGGCTGCATGCGCGTCCTGCCGCCGATTTCGTGAAGGTCTCGAAAAAATTCGATTCGAAGATAACCGTGACGAGGGAAAATGACCCGAAGAACGTCAAAGCCAATGGAAAGTCCCTGATTTCCATTCTCGCGCTATGCGCGACGAAGGATTCCGTGATACATATCGCTGCCGAAGGGGCGGACGAGGTGGAAGCGGTGGAAACGCTGGCCGCGCTGGTGGATTCGGGTCTGGGAGAATAAATCATGGATAAGACACAAAACGAAAGCATCAGCTTGAAGGGCAACCCGGTTTCGCGGGGAATCGCCGCCGGCAGGGTGTTCTGGTACGAGCCTTTCGTACCAGATATAAAGGAATGCCATATCGAGGCGGCAGGCACGGAAGCGGCCTTAAGAAAATATGAGGAGGCGGTCGCCGCCGCCAGGAAGGAACTGCAGGATGTTTATGAGTCCCTGAAAGAGGAGGACGAGCATAGGGCGGGAATTTTTCTGGCGCACATGGAAATATTGGAAGACGAGATGCTGGACGAGGAAATCCGTTCGGCCATCGGCGAATCCCTATCGGAACCCGGGTGGGCGGCCGAGCGCGTGTATTCTAATTATGCGAAACTGTTAGGAGAGATGGAGGACGAGCTGATCCGCGAGCGGGCGGCGGACATCATGGATGTCAAGAACCGGCTGCTCCGGTGCTTCCAAGGAGTCCCGCAAAGGAATTTGTCGAGGCTTCCGGGAGCGGTCATCGTGGCTGCGCATGACTTGCTGCCGTCGGATACCGCGACGATAGACCGTGAAAACGTGCTGGCCATCGTGACGGAAGCGGGAGGGGCGACCTCGCACAGCGCGATTCTGGCGAAGGGGTTCGGCATCCCCGCGCTGCTCGGCATAAAGGGGCTTAAAGACGCGCTGGGGAGAGAAGAGGCGGCCACCGCCGCCTGCGAGGTGCCGGGTGAAATGAGGGCGGCCACCGCTGTCGGAAACGTATTGGATGAAGCGGGGGCGGGCGTTGCCGTCGTGGATGCGTTGGACGGCGTGCTTATCGTGAATCCGGACAAAGACACG
>Ga0073906_1005365_pt1 | contig 11619 bp, 8 predicted proteins | sample Inofromicrocosms_FD_65485 | JGI IMG/M metagenome (GOLD analysis project Ga0073906, IMG submission 65485) | Mouse cecum microbial communities from Vienna, Austria - Inoculum for glucosamine and mucus D2O microcosms | ecosystem: Host-associated > Mammals > Digestive system > Large intestine > Cecum... | reverse complement strand
TGGTATTGGCATAGTATACTTTATCTTGTATAATGTTTTAAATGTTTTATGGTTCTCAAAAAAGGATATTGTATAAATGGTGGATTAATATGGAGATAGGATTTATTGCAGTAACTGCAATTTTAGGCATACTGTTAATAATTGTTACTATAAAGTACATTTTATACAGGCGGCAGGTAATAAATATCTGCCGCCAGATGGTGTTTATAAGGGAAAATTATACTAACAGGATTATTTATAATGATATAATAGAAAAGGAAATTTTAAATCTTACCAGCCTTATAAACCTTATGTGTGAAGAACATAAGGCGAAAGAAAATCTTTTAAAAGAAAAGGACAGGCGGCTTAAAATAGCAATGGCTGGAATTTCGCATGATATAAGGACGCCTCTTACATCACTCAGGGGGTTTTTTGAACTGCTGGAAAGTGAAACTGATACAGAGAAGAAGAAGAAATACAGTAAAATAATAGATGGGAAGCTTATTGAACTTACAGAGCTTTTAGAAGAGCTTTTTACTTATACAAAACTCCAGAATGAAGACTATGTGCTTGAACTTGGCAAATATGATTTTACAAAAATTGTGCTTGGTACACTGTTTTCATTTTATGGTACATTTAAAGAGAAAAATATAGAAGCAGAAGTAGATATAGAGGAAGAGCCTGCAATAGTAACCTGCAATGATGTAGCAGTTAAAAGGATGCTTTCTAATATATTGAAAAATGCAATGCTGCATGGAAGTGGAAGGATTTTTATAACATATAAAACGGGAAATGGAAGGGTGGAGTTTTTATGTAAAAACAGTGTTGAAAACCCTTGGGAAATAGATATATCACAAGTTTTTGACAGGTTTTATAAAGCAGATATTGCCAGGAGCAAAGGTTCAACAGGGCTTGGGCTTTCAGTTGCAAAAGAACTGGCAGGCAGGATGGGAGGGGAAATAAGTGCCTCTGTGAAAGACAGGATGTTTATAATAAAGGTTGTTATGCCACGTCCGTTTCATAAATTCCCAAATATATGATAATTTGCAGTTATCCTGCTGTCTGGTGTTTTACTGGTTAATATTGACAGGTTTTACATAACCACAAAATAATAAGAAAAAGGATTTATTATAATGCTAAGAATATATAACATTATCCCTGGCACACCTGTTTATGAAAATTCCATTATGGATAATATATTTACATTGATTGATAGTGTTAAATTTAACAACTGGATTGAGGTTAATGAAGATATTTATAATTGTAATTTATTTAAAAGACACCAGGAATTTTATGTACTATATCTTGACCCTGCAGATATAGTTAAAAAGCTGTTTCTTACACAATGCACTGAAATCATTAATTTTATGAAGGAACACATTAATTATGCGCACTGTGAAGGAATAGATATTGCTATTTGCCCAGCACAATTTGATAATGCAGTTATATGCAACCATGATGGACAGGTTTTCTTATTATATCCGAATATATAAATTTATAAAGACATAACAACCACATCCGTTTCATAAATTCCCACCTGGTAAATTGTATACAGGATAATTTACTGTTATCCTGCCCATCCTGCTGGTTTATGTTTTTTCTGGAATTCTGCCAGCAGACAGCAGGTTTCCAGTGTTCCAGCTAAATATTATTACATGACAGGGGCACTTCAGCACCGCCGGCATTTAAGCCATATATTTAATGTGACGGAATAAACGTCAGTTTATTTTGGCGCACTAAATATATGGCTTTACGTGCCGCTGCGTGGGCTGACGTAGCAAAAGCGTTCCCTGGAATGTAATAATATTTAGCTGGACAGGGAAATCCTGCGTCCGCTCTAAACACCAGATAACTGTAAATTATCCTGCCCATTTTTTATTGTAGCAGTTTTGTATTAAGTAGACAATATACAGGCAAGTGTGGTAAAATCTGAAAGGATAATATAAAGTATTTTTACGGGAGGATAAGTTTAAATGGGAGAGAGAAACAATAGAAAATTTTTATCATTATTATTGGTGGTTTTATTAGTTATTTCAATAGTACCAGCAGACAGCCAGGTTTATGCACTGGCTGGAAACAGAATACAGCTAAATGCAGGAAAGACTAAAACAATGGAGACAGGGACTGTTTTTAAACTTAAGGTTAAAAACTTGCCGGCAAAGACAGGGAATATTAAGTATAAATGGTTATCTTTAAAAAGCAGTGTTGCTTCTGTTACAAAGAAAGGTGTTGTAAGTGCCAGAAAAGAGGGTACTGCAAAGATTACATGTACTGTAAAGTATTCTGTTAAAACAGGCAGCAGGAAGGTAAATAAAACAAATAAGCTTGCATGTAAGATTAAAGTAGTACCAGCTCCAGATGTTACACCAGCTGCCAGTGCTGTGCCAGAGGAAAGTGCCATGCCATCTCCAGAAGCAAGCCCGCTTCCGTCTGCTACGCCCGTTGCAACACAAGTTCCAGAGGACAGTATAAAACCGGATACTAATAATATAGTGAAGGAAATGGGAATTGGGATTAATCTTGGGAATACTATGGAAGCACACTGGTCAGACAAGAATAATAAAACAACAGGTGCACAGTCTATTGGCGGAAACCAGCCACAGGATTATGAGAAATGCTGGGGTGCGGTTGTAACAACCAAAGAAGTTATAGACGGTTATAAGGCAGCAGGTTTTTCTACTGTAAGAATACCTGTTTACTGGGGCAATATGATGGAAGATGATGGAAAGTTTGAAATCAATAAGGAATATATGGAGCGTGTGCAGGAAATTGTTAAATACTGCCTGGATGATGGATTATATGCAGTGGTTAATATACACCATTATGATGAATTTATTATAAGGAATTATGCAAAAGGTGGAGCTCTGGAAATAACAGAAAAGCTCTGGGTACAGATTGCAGAATACTTTAAGGACTATTCTGGCTATCTTGTGTTTGAAGGGTTTAATGAGAACCTGGGCACACAAAGGGAAGAGGATAATTATACAGATGATGAATTGTATAATTATGTTAACCAGATGAACCAGACATTTGTAAATGCCGTAAGGGGTACAGGAGGAAATAATGCACAGAGGCTTTTAATTGTATCAGGCTGGTGGACAAATATTGATAAAACAACAGATGTACGTTTTAAGATGCCTTATGATACTGCTGATGGCAGGCTTATGGTTTCAGTACATTATATTGATAATGCAATGTACTGGGCTGGAAAGACGGGAAGCCAGGAATGGCTTGATTACAGCAGGCAGCAGTGTGAACTGCTAAAAGAGGCATTTACAGATAAAGGCATACCTGTTTTTGTTGGTGAATGTTCATCAGTTTATGATAACGGGCATATGGCAGATAATGCAGTATATAAGGAGTCATCACAATGCCTGGATATAATTATGGATATGGCAGTTAGTTATGGGTTTGTGCCAGTCCTGTGGGATATTAATGACAGTTTCTATTCAAGAACCAGTTATTCTGTAAAGTCAGAGAGTGACCAGAAGGTAGTTTCAGAAACAGCAAGGAAGATTAAGGAGTAATAAAAGAAGTGCCATGTTTTAAAGTATTACAAACATGGCACTTTTCCTTATTACAGGATTTGTTTTGACAAATGTTTTATATGGGCTTATACTTATACATCATATCACTTTAACTGAAAGGCTGGTTATTTTACAGATGGATATTTATAAAGTAAGGAAATTTACACATCCTGTCCATATAGATGTGGAAGTGCCAGGTTCTAAAAGCATTACAAACAGGGCGCTTTTGCTTGCTGCTATGGGAAGTGGTGAAACCCTTCTTAAAGGTGTGCAGTTTAGCGAGGACTCTTATGTTTTCCTGAAAGCACTTGAGGGACTTGGATTTAAGACAGAAATGGATAAAGCTGCAAGAACGGTAAAGATTAAAGGCATGGGTGGAGATATTCCTGCAAAGGAAGCTTCTATAGATGTCCGGAGTGCAGGCACGGCAGCAAGGTTTTTAACTGCTTTTACAGCAATGGGAAGAGGGGTTTATACAATTAATTCTTCTGGACAGATGAAGAAAAGGCCTGTAAGGGAACTTTTAGAGGTTCTGGAAGATTTAGGTGCAAAGTTTGAATGGCTTGGCGGGGAATATAATTTTCCAATGAGGGTTACAGGAATAAGAAACCCTGGCAATAGTAATTCTTGCAATAGTAATATGCAGGATTTAATGCCAGAAAGGTCTGTCCGGTTAAATATTGACAGGAGCAGCCAGTTCCTTAGTGCGCTTCTTATGACAGCCCCTGCATTATTTAATTCATTAACAATAGAGCTTACAGGAAAAAGGGATGCAAGGTCTTATGTAATGATTACAGAACAGATGATGAAACAGTTTGGGCATAAGGGTGTGGAAAGACCTGGTGCAGACTGTTACAGGGTGTGCCAGGGTTCTTATAATATACAAGAATACCAGATAGAGCCTGATGTTTCGGCTGCATGTTATTTCTATGCAATAGCAGCAGTTACAGGCGGCACAGCGGTTGTTAAACATATAAGGAAGGACAGCCTGCAGGGGGATATGAAGTTTATTAATGTCCTTGAAGAGATGGGCTGCCATACAGAGTGGGGCAGGGATGGGGAGTTAAAATTATATGCCCCGGATGACAGGCTTAAGGGAACAGATGTTAATATGGCTGATTTTTCAGACCAGGCACTTACGCTTGCGGCAATAGCACCATTTGCAGATTCGCCTGTAACAATAAGGGGAGTAAGCCATATAAGGGGACAGGAGTCTGACCGGATTAAGGTTATTGTTAATGAGACCAGGCGCATGGGGATAAAGTGTGATGAACATGAGGACGGGGTTGTAATTTATCCGGGTTTCCCAAAGCCGGCAGTAATACAGACTTACAATGACCACAGGGCAGCAATGGCATTTACAGTAACAGGGATGGCAGCAGAGGGCATAGAGATTGAAAACCCGTTATGCTGTAGTAAGACATTTGCAGGTTATTTTGACGTTATAGAAAGTTTATATTAAAAAACCATAAAAATAGAAAGCAGTAAAAAGAATAAAAAATAGTACAGGAATAAAAAGCAATATAAGAATGGAGATTACAATGAAAACTATAATTGAATTAATTCAGGAAGAATTGTGTGAGGCATTTAAGAAGGCAGGATATAGTGAAAAGTATGCAAAGGCAGCTTTGTCAAACCGCCCTGATTTGTGCCAGTACCAGTGTAATGGCGCACTTTCTGCTGCAAAGGAGTACCACAAAGCACCAATACAGATGGCAGAAGAGGTTGTGGCTCTTTTAAAAGAAAGCCAGAGTTTTAGTGAAGTACAGGCGTTAAAACCAGGTTTTATTAATATAACTTTAAGTGGCAGTTTTCTTTCAGATTATATAGGCAGGATGGCAGAAGATGAAACATTTGGCTGTGAAAAGACGGACAAGCCACAGACAATAGTTATTGACTATGGCGGGGCAAATGTTGCAAAGCCTTTGCATGTAGGGCATTTAAGGCCTGCAGTTATTGGTGAGAGCATTAAGCTTACAGCACGTTATCTTGGACATAATGTAATTGGTGACGCACATCTTGGCGACTGGGGGCTTCCTATAGGGCTGATTATTACAGAAATAAAAAGGCGCAGCCCGGAACTTCCTTATTTTGATGAAAGCTTTGAAGGGGAATACCCGGAAGAAGCACCATTTACTATAAGTGAACTGGAAGAGATATATCCATTTGCAAGCAAATATTCAAAAGAGCATCCAGAATATAAAGAAGAGGCACAGGAGGCAACGGCACAGTTACAGGCAGGCAGGAAAGGATATATTGCCTTGTGGCAGCATATTATCAATGTATCTGTAAATGATTTGAAAAAAGTGTATACAAGGCTGGATGTGGAATTTGACCTCTGGAAAAAGGAGTCTGATGCACAGCCATATATCCCGGATATGGTAAAGGATATGAAGGAAGGCGGTTATGCACATATAGATGATGGTGCTTTAGTTGTTGATGTTAAGGAAGAAACAGATACAAAAGAAGTGCCGCCATGTATGATACTTAAGTCGAATGGGGCAACACTTTATAATACAACAGACCTTGCTACTATTGTAGAACGTAAAAAACTTTTTGACCCGTCAAAGATTATTTATGTTGTTGACAAAAGGCAGTCACTTTATTTTGAACAGGTATTCAGGTGTGCAAGGAAGACAAAGATAATAGGAAGTGATGCAGAACTAATATTTGTAGGCAACGGGACAATTAACGGCAAGGATGGCAAGCCTTTTAAAACACGTGACGGCGGTGTGCCGCGCCTTGAAATGCTTCTTGATGAAGTTGAGGAAAAGGTGCTTGAAAAAATGCAGGAACGTGAAATGGAAGAGAACGAAATTAAAGATGTTGCTGCTAAAGTTGCCCTTGCTGCAATTAAATATGGTGATTTAAGCAACCAGGCATCAAAAGATTATATATTTGACATGGAACGTTTTACTTCATTTGAAGGCAATACAGGGCCATATATTTTCTACACCATAGTACGTATAAAATCGCTACTTGCAAAGGTTAAGGAGAAAGGGATTGTTATAGATGAGGATGCACCATTAGAGCCTGCACACAGCCAGAGTGAAACAGATGTGATGCTTTCACTTTGCAAATGGCAGGATACAGTTTATGCGGCATATAATGAGCAGGCGCCACATAAAATCTGCCAGTTTATATATGAACTTTCTGATGCATTTAACAAGTTCTACCATGAGAACAGGATTGTAAATAATGAAGATGCAAAAGTGCGCAATTCATATATTAAATTAAGCAGGCTGGCAGGGGATATCCTTGGGACAGCAACAGGGCTTTTAGGGCTTGAAGCACCCGAACGCATGTAAACAGGACAAATTTTTACTGGAGGTGTAAAATGTACCGTTTAATTTCTAAACTGGTTATTTACAGAAACGCTGGTGAGGACAGCATATTATCCAGGCTTGCAAATATCTGCCACCAGTTTGATACTTTACAGCAGATTGATGCACGTGGGCATATTAAGGAAAAACTTATTACACAAATTTATGTTGAAATAAACCGCCTTTTAGATATTGCAACCTGCTATGGTTTTGACAAAAATTTATGGCACAATTATCTTGCTTTTATACTGGCAATGAGTGAAAACCCGTTTACCCTTGTTTCAGAGAAAACAGGGGCTAACGAAGGGACGGTAAATGTATTTGCAAAGAATGACTTTTTAATATTTAAAAAGCTTTTTGATTATGATTTTTCAAAAATAGAGAATGAACTTGGAATAAACTGTTTCAGTGTAATATTTAATTATAAAGCAGTAGTAAAAAGCGGGCATATAACTAATAAAAGTGTCAGTGAAAAAGTCCAGGAACTTAGTGAAGCTATAGAAAATGCCACAGACGAAGACCAGGTTTATAATATTGTAACAGGGTTTTATAAAAAATATGGTGTTGGCAAGTTTGGGCTTAACAAAGCTTTCAGGGTTTCAGCCAGCAAAGATGCCAGAGAGGTTTTAGTTCCTATAACATCAACAGGGAATATGGTGCTTGATGATATTATAGGTTATGAGGCGCAGAAAAAGAAACTTGTTGAAAATACAGAAGCATTTTTAAGCGGGAAGGCGGCTAATAATGTATTATTATTTGGTGATGCCGGCACAGGGAAATCTACAAGCATTAAGGCAATTTTAAATATGTATTACGGCAAGGGGCTGCGCATGATTGAAGTCTTTAAACACGAGTTTAAGGACTTGTCACGTATAATTGCAGAAATTAAAAACAGGAATTACAAGTTTATAATTTATATGGATGATTTGTCATTTGAAGAGTTTGAGATAGAATACAAATACCTGAAAGCTGTAATAGAAGGAGGTCTTGAAGCAAAGCCTGAAAATGTGCTTATATATGCTACTTCAAACAGAAGGCATCTTATACGTGAAACATGGAGTGACCGTTCTGACATGTCACAGGATGAGCTGCACCGCTCTGACACAATGCAGGAAAAACTGTCACTTGCGGCACGTTTTGGTGTTTCAATAGGCTTTTATAAACCATCACAGCAGGAATTTTTTAACATTGTAAAAGGGCTTGCTGCAAAACATCCTGAAATAAAGCTGTCATATGAACAGCTATGTGCAGAAGCTAATAAATGGGAATTAAGCCATGGCGGCATTTCAGGGCGTACAGCACAGCAGTTTGTAAATTATCTTGCAGGTGTGGCAGAATAATATACAGAAGAGATTTTGGCAAAAGGGGGTGCTGTAATGGAAAAATTAAAGCAAATAGCATACAGGTTTGTATTCTGCTTATTTTGCCTGTTTTCTACAGCATTATGCCAGGAAACAGGCAGCAGGGCAGCATCTAAAGAAGATTTTGCAGAAATCAAAAGCAATATTATAACAGCATATAAAAATTACCAGGGAATTGTTGACCTTTCAAGGTACAATGTCTATGAAAAAACTGACAAAGATGGTTTAAAGCAGGTTATGACAGAGGTTATTAATGAAACGCCAGGTTTATTTTATGCAGGACAGGAATATACTAAGGAAATAGTATCAGACACATCACAGGTTAAAAGGATTGTGCTTTCATATTCAAAGGAGTATACTAACGCTGATGGCGCTATAAATGTCCCTAAGATAAAGAATACAAGAAAGAAGATTAATTCTGGAATTAAGTCTGCTATGAAAAATATTAAAAGCGGCATGGATGATGCTGAAAAGGCAATGGTGCTGCATGATTATATTGTGGCAAATACTTCATATTCAGACAAGCGTACAGACAAAAACCGGGTCAGTGAAGCGGGGGTTTTTATTGATAACAAGGCAAACTGCCAGGGATATTCACTTGCATATGGAATACTTCTTGAAAGAGTGGGCATAAAGGTACGTTATGTTGTATCAGAGAAAATGGGGCATATGTGGAATCTTGTCCGTATAGACGGGAAATGGTATAATACGGATGTTACATGGGATGACCCGTTAGACACATATTCATCAAGTGACCAGTACAGCCTTGTCCATCACAAATATTTTTTAAAAAGCACAAGGAACTTTAAAGCAAATGGCCATTATGGATTTAAAGCAAAGCAGGCGTCATCTGGCAGGTTTAATAATATGTACTGGAAAGATGTAACAAGCAGTTTTTACTACCGCAATGGCAGATGGCTTTATATGGGGGAAAATGGCATAATGGAGAGGAAAAACCTTATGTCAGGGACACCAGAAGTTTTATTCAGAGTAAATGGCAGGGCATTTGCAAGGTTTAATAATAATAAGTATTATTTTATTTCAGGAAATAGTATTTACATATATAACAGGCTGTCTGGCAGGACATTGCCTGTATGGCGTACATCGGATTACTACAGTCCGTCTTATTACCTTACACAGGTAATGTATTCAGAAGGAAAAGTTTACTACCGTCTGCTTAAAGGCAGAAAATATATTAAAGGAAGTTTTAAGGTTAATAATAGTGGCTTTCCTTGACAAACAGGCATCATATCCTGGTTTTGATAGTTAATAAGCCGTAAATCCCGTGAATATGGGATTTTTGGTTTGCAAATGTTTTACTGCTTTTGTATAGAGCTAATCTACCTCCATGTCTGTTATAATATATATATACAACAAATACAACATAAATATAAGAAAAACTTGATATTAAAAATACTGCTATCAGGTGGTTTGTATGAGGTTTAGTTTTATCCAACTGTTAAAGTATTGCGCTTTATGACATAATATGGCTATAATTTACCATGGTTTTTCCTATAGTTTGCCAGATTGAAGAACTCCTCTTTTTTTTATAAAATGTTTATAAAAAAAGAGGAGGTTTTTATATGAGAAAATAGCTGTAGTTCTTAGCTTTTCTATTGTTAGAGACCTTTAATATACTGTAACCCATTAATTACACAGATAAAAGTGTCCGGACAATATCTGTATGTATCTAAAAAATGATAAGGAGAGAAAAGATATGAGAAAACAAAATGTTTCAATCGCAATTATTATTTGTATTTGCCTGCTTATGTTTAATCCGGCAAATGTTAAAGCTGAAGGTAAAGGAATTGATGACCCTTTGCTGGAAGTCCAACAATTTGTGCTGGAAGCTCCCAAAGACTTCCCAACGACATCCTCCTGGATTCACAATTCAATTATTAGTGCAATTCCGCTATATGGTATTAATGATACGGTAAGTGCTTATTGTGTAGATTTTTTTAATGAAGATGTAAAACAAGAAGCATATATGATTGTAAATATCACATCTGGTGAACCACAGATTCTTGAATTCCATCCAAATGGAAAATCACCATATTCAGATTCTGGGCAGGAAGAATATTACTATGGCGGCTTTGAAAATTATTATGTGAAGGAAAATGACGGCCAGTTGCAAAATTTATTGACAAATACCTTGGCTTCCAGAGATGAAGTTTTATGGGATGGTACAGCCAGTACATCTGGTGTATCCCGCAGTGTTACCGATGGATACCATAATATTTCAGGCGTACCTGACTACAAATGGCGAAAAGGCTGCACGCCTACAAGTCTTGCTATGTCGATAAAATATAGGTTTGGTAGTTCCGTTGATGGTCAAAATACTTTGATTGACCGTTTAGCAAAAGCATGTGTTACTGATGCCGATGGATATACCTTGAGTGTTGATATACAACCAGGTGTTTTGAGTTATTTGTCATCCAAGAATATTACGCCAAGTTTTTGCAGGGCATATTCAGTACTGGCTGTATCTGATATACCTGTTTTTGGGGCGGCAAGCAATCCGCTGCCAGCATATAAAAGTTATATCAATTCAGATGTTCCTGTAATAATTCTTATGGAGGGTGCAAAAGGAACATCTGCAGCATATCCTAATGGGTTTGGAGACCATACTGTATGTGGTACTGGATATTATGTAGGTTCAGCAGGGCAATTTGTTATTGTGCATACTACTGGGTGTGAAGGGGATGTATATGTTGCTTACTCAGAGGCTGCATTAGGAAATTTTGCATGGTTTATTGTTTACTGACATCTGGCAATGATGGGTATTGGAAGTGTCCTTTGGCGGGGAGGTGTCTGGATGAAGAAATACTTAAAAACTGTTTTAATGCTGATATGTATGGTGATGGTACTTACATGTTTTACAGCCTGTGCCAGCCAGGAAAATGAGGGGAATACACCGGCCGGACATCCGGATTCAAAACCGTCCACCCAAAATGGGATTTCAGATGAGGAACAAAATGAGATTCCGAATTCGGATGAGAAACAATTAGAAGCTGCGTACCAGGAACAGGAAATAGAACCGCAGCAGTTAAAGGAATATTATGAGTTTATATCAAAAACTTTCCGCTATATGCTGGCAGGAACGGAGAATAATAATATTACTTATGCACCAATTAATTTTTATGTGTCATTATCCATACTAAGTGAAATGACAGAAAAGGAAGCTGGGAAAGAATTGCAGGATGCGCTTGGGTATGCTGATTTAGATAAGCATGCAACAGGGCTGCAAAATATGGTGAATTCCTTGAAAAAACGTGACCAGTATGATGGCATTTTGGGAAGACTGAATCTGGATACTTCTTTTTGGCTTCAGGATACACTGCGTTATCAGGAAGCTGTAATGGATATGGTTCAGAAGAAATACAGTTTAGAAGTGTTTGAAGGAGATTTCCAAAATTCAGAGTTCCAGAA
>Ga0073906_1005360_pt1 | contig 11634 bp, 10 predicted proteins | sample Inofromicrocosms_FD_65485 | JGI IMG/M metagenome (GOLD analysis project Ga0073906, IMG submission 65485) | Mouse cecum microbial communities from Vienna, Austria - Inoculum for glucosamine and mucus D2O microcosms | ecosystem: Host-associated > Mammals > Digestive system > Large intestine >... | reverse complement strand
TTTTTCACATCGCAAAGGTAGTAATATTAGCCGAATGCGCATAAAAAATGCAACCACCCTCCCGGGCAATTGCATCCTAACCTATGATTCACTTTTTCTTACATTGTGTGTTGTACTGCCGGTATGAGGGGCAGTCACGTAATTTGGAGCAAAGCTAATATAAATTTTTTTAAATATAGCTTAAAACAATCGATAGTTAACCATTTTTAAGTTAAACGCCCTGTATGGGCTTGCGCCATGCGCGGCGGCGGCGGTGCTGGCGCCGCTCGAAGTATTCCCATTGCTTCTGCACGTTCTCGTTTCCTTCGAGTTCGAGGTTGCTCTCGGCGTATTTGTAGCCGTTGCGTTTGTATTCGGGAATGAGATCGCAGAAAATCATGGCGTTGACGCCCTTGCTCTGATATTCGGGCTTTACGGCTACCAAGAGGAGGTCTACAACGTCGGACTTGCCTCTTATAGCTTTCAGCAGGTGGTACCAGCCGAAGGGGAACATCTTGCCGCGTGCTTTGCGGAGGGCATCCGACATGGACGGCATAGATATGCCCATTGCCACAAGCTTATCGTCGGAATCGACCACGAGGCAAACGTCCTCGAGGCGGAGTATGCCTATGTACTCGTTGATATAGTAGTCTATCTGGCGCTTTGTCAGGGCGGCGAAGCCGTAGAGGTCGGCGTATGCCTCGTTGACAAGCTCGAAGATGGCGTGGCCGTATTCGCGCTTTATTTTGGAGCGGGAAGTGTATTTCTTGATGCGCAGCCCGAATTTTTTAGCCACTATGTCGGAAATACGGACGTATTTTTCGGGAATCTCGTCGGGCACGGTCATGCGGAATTCCACCCAGTCGACATCTTTTTCAAATCCGAGGCGTTCCATATGGCTCACGTAGTAGGGATAATTGTATATTGTGGCCATTGTTCCCATTTCGTCGAAGCCTTCGATGAGCATGCCTTCGTGGTCCATGTCGGTAAATCCCATCGGGCCTACGATATGGGTCATACCGCGCTCCGCGCCCCATTTCTGCACGGCGGCGAAAAGCTCGTCGACAACTTCCTTATCGTCGATAAAGTCGGTGAAGCCGAATCTCAGGTCGTGGCGGCCTGTTTTTTCGTTGACGGTGTGGTTGATGATGGCTGTGATGGTTCCGACAGGCTCGCCGTTTCTGAAGGCCATGAAGGACTGGGCGTCGCAGAAATCAAATGCCGGATTCACATCTGGCGACAGTGTGTTGATGTCATCGCTTATCAGCGGCGGCACGTAGCAGGCATTGTCTTTGTATAGGTCGATGCCGAACTGGACGTATTGTCTGAGCTGGTCGCGGGTAGGGGCTATTGGGTGTACGTGTACAGACACTTTCAGAATGTTTGATTTGTAGAGTTATATGGCTTGTTGCCACGAGATTTTATCCGCCGTATGCCGGAATGGGACGGTAGGGCGATTCGAGCCATAGCACCAGCAGAAGCATCACGGCCATAAAGACGCCCAGGAGTATGTAGGGCCATTTGTTGGTACGGCCTTCGAGAGCCAAGTGGAGCTGCTGCAGGTCGCGGTAGCGCTTTGCCGGCGACGGGTCGGTGCATTTGCGGGCCACGCGGCGCAGGGTTGCGTCGGTGCTTCCCGTGGCGTCGAGCACTTCGGTAAGCACTGTGCCGTAGTTGAATATGTCGTCGGATATCGACTGCGGCGACAGGGAGGGACGCTGCTCGAAACCGACGTCGATGAGTTTGAGGTTGCCTATGTTCTCTGTGAAGATTATATTCTCGGCACGCAGGGGAGGGTGCACAATGTGGTTCTCCTGAATGTACTCGAGGGCGTTGACAAGCTGGTGGCGGAGCTGCTCCATATGCTTGTCGGTGACTTTGCCTTCGTTGAGCAGCTTGCGCAGGGTGTCGCCGTATACGTCGTCGCAAACGATGCTCCGACCGATGCCGGGAATGTCCTCGAAATCGTTTATCATCACGATGTTCGGGTGCGCCAGATTGTAGCGCACGTCGAATTCCTTCTCGAACATGGCCTCGTAGGTGGGATCGTTGCGGTATTCCGGCTTGAGGGTCTTGATCATTACCCATTTGCCGAACTTTTTGGCCGTGTAGATGTCGTAGAACTCTTCGTCCCATGCCGGAAGATGTTCGATTTCGGTCCAGCGTTCTGTTGCTTCGGTCATTCGTTTGAGTCGATAGTGTATAGTATGTATTCTCCGGGTTTGAGTTCCGGATTCACTTCTGCCGGTTTCTCGCCTGAGAAGGCGTCGACGGCTCCCTCGACGGCGCTTGCGGCGCATTTGTCGCAGGCGAAGGGACGGGTCGGTTCCGCGCCGAGGTTAGCGGCTATCAATGTGGCTTTTCTGCCTAATACGCGCTTGAAGGCCACCACATTGGGCGACGATGTTTTCACGGCTACAAAGCGACCGCCTTTTTCGCCTGCCGCCAGCTCGGGACGCCTGTGCTTGAGCGCGTTGAGATTGCGGTAGAACTCGAAGTGGCGGTTGCGCGGCTCCCACTGGGGCGCTATGTCTTTCTTGAAAAACTCCAATGCGCGGTCGAGCCCTGCTTCCTGACCGGTGTATATGAGCGGCATGCCGGGCAGTATGTAGGAAATTGCGGCAAAGGCGGGCGCGAAATCGCCGAGGCGTTCAAACTCGGTGCCCTCCCACGAGTTGAGGTCGTGGTTCGACGTCATATTCATCATATAGCTGTCGGCAGGATAAGTGGCAGCCTGACTGGCCACGAGGCTGTCGATGTCGGCGGCGTTCTTTGCCGGAAAATTCGGCTTTCCGCTGCCGAAGGAGTATCGGCCTGCGCTTGCGGCTATATGGCTGAAAAGGTCTTTCATAGGCCAGTTGTACACCATGTCGAAGGCGTGTTCGGCAAGCTCCGGCTCGGTGGCTTCGGCGAGCATGAACACGGGGCGTACGGCAGCTGTGTCAAAGGAGGCGCGGGCCTCGTTCCAGAAATCGACAGGCACCATTCCGGCTACGTCGCATCGGAATCCGTCGATGCCCGTTTCGGTAAGCCAGAATGTCATGGCGTCGAGCATGGCGGAGCGAGTGGCGCGCTGACTGTAGTCGAGCTGGTATACGTCGGTCCAATCGTATGGGCCGTACATCTTTCCGTCTTTGTCGAGTTTGTAGTACTCGGGGTGCTGCGTCACCCAGGGGTTGTCGCAGCCGGTATGGTTGGGTACCCAGTCGATAATCACCTTTATGCCCGCGGCGTGGGCAGAGTCGACAAGGGCCTTGAAGTCCTCCATCGAGCCGAATTCGGGGTTTACCTTTTTGTAGTCGGCCACGGCGTAGTAGCTTCCGAGCTCGCCCTTGCGGTTGACTTCCGAGATGGGGTGTATGGGCATAAGCCACAGTATGTCGGCCCCGAGCTCTTTAAGGCGCGGGAGGTGCCTGCTGAACGCGCGGAATGTTCCTTCCGGGGTGTACTGGCGCACGTTTACTTCGTAGATAACGGCGTTGCGGCTCCATTCGGGGTGCGACAGCGTGGTGTGGGCAGGAGCCGCGCCCCAGCCTACGAGAGCGGCGAGAGAGCCTGCGAGTGCGGCAAAAAGACGCTTCATTTATTCTTCGTTGGTTTCGCGGATAGGTATCACGCGAGCTATCGACTGGTCGAGCGATATGAGGGTTTCTGTGCCGGTAACGCCCGGAATCATCTGTATCTTCTTGTTGAGAAGCTCCATCAGGTGCTCGTTGTCGCGGGCATACAGCTTGATCAGCATAGTGTAGGGACCGGTGGTGAAATGGCACTCCACGATTTCGGGTATCTTCTGGAGTTCCGGCACTACTTCGCGGTACATGGCGCCGCGCTCGAGGTTCACGCCTATGTATGTGCAGGTGGCATATCCGAGTATCTTGGGGTTGACATTGTAGCCCGAGCCTGTGATTACCTTGAGGTCTATCATGCGTTGCAGGCGCTGGTGGATGGCCGCGCGTGAAACGCCGCATACCAAAGCCACGTCTTTCGACGGTATGCGGGCGTTGTGCATAACTATTTTGAGTATTTTGCGGTCGAGGTTGTCGATTTTTTCAAGCATAAGTAAGATGTTGTTCTTTCAAGTTCAAATTTACCGCAAATATACAATATATATGCTAAATAGCCAAATTATAGCGTGCTAAATAGTGTTCAGACAGTAAAATTAGCTCGAAAAACAAGCATAATGCCATTCTGTCGAAATGCCGTCTTAGTGGTGCTTGTGGTGCTTATGGTGCTTGTCGTGATGCTTGCTGTGCTTTTTGTAGTGCTTGCGGAGGTGTTTGTAGTAATCTTCGTAGTCGTCATCGTCGTAGTCGTGGTGGTGATAACCGCCGGGTGTCCCTACGTAGATGGTGCCTATCGGCGTGGCGAAAGAGGCTCCGACACCGGGGCGAGGCCGAACCGCCTCGCGGTAGTGGCGGCGGGCCTTGTCGTAGTAATGCGCGGCCTTTCTGAGGTGCTTGGCGGTATGGTGTCCGTAGGGCATATAGCCGGGCATCATCGGTATGACGGCCGGGACAGGCGCGACGGCCGGAGTCACAAGCACCGGGTAGGCCGGAGCATTGCCGGCATTGAAGGCAAAACCCTCGGTGGCGATACCGAAGTTGAAATAGGTCTGTGCCGAGGCCGAAGTGGCTGTGGCGGCGCATAAAAGGGCCATTGTTATGAAGCGGTTCATAGGGCTTGTGTTACGGTTTAATTATAAAAACAAGCATACCGCTGAGGCGGTTCGTCGCCTTTCGATTTAGGCGGATTTTTCGCAGTCAAGATGCATATATCGCCTTTATTATTAGAATAAGGTGTTTCAATTTTGAGTTTTTGATAGAAAAAGCGTATCTTTGTGCGCTTTTATCCAAAAAAAGACCAAAGGAAATATTTAAACCACTTATCATACAATGGCAACCTTAGAGAAAATCAGAAACAAGTCGGTGCTGCTGTTCGTTATCATCGTAGTAGCCCTTCTTGCCTTCATCCTCGGCGACTTCCTGACATCGGGTCGCACCTATTTCGGCTCTCCCACAACTGTGGCGAAGGCCGGAGGCGTCACGGTGGAATATCAGGACTATCAGAACCGCCTCGCGCAGGCCGGGGAGCAGCTACGCAACCAGGGCCGCGATTACAGCAACGACCAGCTTGCGCAGAACGTAGTAAGCGGCCTTGTCGCAGAGCAGCTGCTTAAGAAAGAGTACAAAGAACTCGGCATCACCGTGACCGACAAAGAGCTTACCAACGCCCTTACCGGCCCGAACATGCACCCGGCGGCGTATCAGATGATCGCTTACCTTTCGCAGCAGCTTCAGTTGCCCGAGGTTAGCGGAAGCGCCGTGTATGACGCTATGACGAATCCGGCCAAGTACGGCCTGCGTCCGCAGGTAGGCGAGGAGCTTCGCCGCATATGGGCCGCTCAGGAAACAGAGATGGAATCAGCCATGCTCAACGAGAAGTTCATGCGCCTCGTTACCGGCCTCTACACTTACAACAAGCTCGACGCAAAAAGCTTCTACGACGACAACGCCGTGACAAACCACATCGAGTACGTGGTGAAAGATGCCGGAAGCGTTGCTGACGACGATATCGAGTTTACCGACGCCGATGTGGAAGCCCTCTGGAAATCGCAGAAGCAGAACTATGCCCTCGACGAGGAAACCCGCGAGGTGAACTACATATACGTTCCCATCGAACCTTCGCAGTCCGACCGTATCGAGGCGCAGCAGGCCGTCGAGGCCGCTGTGCTCGCTCTTAACGAAAGCGAAGGAACTCAGGGCGTGGCCAACAATCCCCGTTTTGTGGTAAACAACGTCAATGTTCCCCGCTCGGGTATACGCGACGGCCGTCTGCGCACATTCCTCGACGAACACGGTGTGGGGCAGGCTGCAGTAGTGGCTCAGGACAACGACACCTATACCATTGCCAAGCTTATCTCTACTTCGGAGGGCATCGACAGCATCAATATATCGATGCTGCAGGCTATCGACGGAACTAACCTTGACAGCATCGTCGAGATTGTCAACGGCGGCAAGACCATGGCCGATGTTAGCAACGGCGCCACCATTCAGGGTCAGGACAGCATATGGACTCCCCTCGAAGGTATCGGAATATCCGACAAGGTAAAGGCTGCTCTTGCAGATGCTACAGTTGGCCGAGCATTCGTTTTCACCGACTCCGTGCAGGGACAGGCTATTTCCAATGTCTACAAGGTTAACCGCCGCAAGGCTCCTGTTACCTATTACGAAATTGCAACCATCGATTATACCGTCGATCCCTCCCAGCAGACTCTCGACGAGCTTTCGGGCAACCTCCGCACTTATGTGAGCAACAACTCGTCGGCTGCCGACTTCAAGGCAAACGCCGAGGCTGCCGGTTACTCGGTGCTCTCCGACCAGATCAGCGCTTCGAGCGCAGGCATTGGCAATGCAGCTGAAAGCCGCCGCTTTGTGAAGTGGGCGCTTGAGGCCAAGAAGGGCCAGGTGTCGCCCATGCTTCAGGACGACAAGCAGAGCTATCTGATGGCAGTGGCCGTGGCAGACGTGTACGGCGACTATATGCCTTGGTACAGCCCCGCGATTGTACAGCAGCTCCGCGCTCAGGCTCGCAACGCAAAGAAGGCCGACAAGCTCGTGGCCGACTATGCCGGCAAGGCTTCCGATATGGCAGGCTACGCTTCTGCCATGGGTGTTGAAAAGGCCGAGGGCGATGTTTCGTTCGCAGGCGTTCTTCCCGTGAGCATCGGCTTTGGCGAAAGCGCAGTGCAGGGTGCTATCGCGGCTGCCCCCAAGGGCAAGCTCGTAGGTCCTGTGAAGGGCAACCGCGCAGTTGTCGTGTTCCAAGTAACAGACGTGAATTCCGACAACCGTCCCTTCAACGAGGCTGAATACGGTCAGCGCTTCAACCAGACCTTCGGTATCGGCCGTCGTCCCAACTCGCTTCCCCTGCTTCTTGGCAGCGAGAAAATCGACAACCGCTCGCTCAACTTCGTTCAGTCGATAGGCGAATAAGCCACGAATCATAAACAACGAAAGAACCGTCGGAAAACGATTTCCGGCGGTTCTTTTGTTTGTGCTGTTGGCAGTGGCGCGCGTGGCGGCAGGGTAGGGGAGTGCCTCCTGTTTTTTTTGGCTGTCTGAAACGGCGGTATTCCGATGGAATGGTCGGGCCAGATTTGAATTTTGAATTCTCAGAAAGGTGTTTTTGTTGTCAATATTCTGATTGACAATGTATTGAACTGCATTGTGCGCAGTTGTGTATTTTGATAAACTGTGCTGTTTTTTGCCTGTGTTGGCGCTATTGCGAAAATTTACTATCTTTGTGATTCAATTATAATGATATGACGCCCGCATTTGAGTGGTTCGCATCGGGTGTTGAACTCCCGAGCCTCGATTACCGGCAGCTTGAACAATGGATTGTTCGGGTTGCGGATTCCTACAACCGAATTGTAAGAACGGTCAATTATATTTTTTGTGACGATGAGGAAATACTCAAAGTCAACCGCCGTTTTCTCAATCACGATTACTATACCGACATAATTACCTTCGACTATTGTTCGGGCCGCCTCCTGCGTGGCGATCTGTACATATCGCTCGATACCGTGCGGTCCAATGCCGAGGAACTCGGTGTTGATGCCGTGCGGGAACTGTTGCGGGTGATTGTGCACGGCGTGCTGCACCTTTGCGGTATAAACGACAAAGGGCCTGGAGAGCGCGAGATTATGGAAGAGGCCGAGAACCGCGCCCTTGCCATGCTCGACGAGATGAGGCTTGCATAGCGGCTTTCACCATTGTTTTATATATAAACAATCAGAATAAATTGACATTTGATTTTGATGTAATAGTAGTTGGCGCCGGCCATGCCGGTTGCGAGGCTGCGCATGCCGCGGCCCGGATAGGCGCTCGCACCTTGCTCATAACAATGGATATGAACAAGATTGCACAGATGAGCTGCAATCCGGCCATCGGAGGCATTGCAAAGGGTCAGATAGTGCGTGAAATCGACGCGCTCGGAGGTATGACGGGCATAGTGGCCGACCGTACGTCCATACAGTTCAGAATGCTGAATCGAAGCAAAGGCCCGGCGATGTGGAGCCCGAGGGTGCAGTCCGACCGGACCAAATTCTCGAATCTCTGGCGGGAGATACTGGAGAATACTCCGGGTCTGTCGATGTGGCAGGGTAGTGTGGACAGCCTTATATTTGAAGAAGGGCGGCTTGCCGGGGTTAATACGGCGGAAGGAGCCTCCTTCAGAGCGTCGCAGGTGGTGCTTACCAACGGCACGTTCCTCAACGGCCTGATGCACATAGGGCGCGTTTCCTTCGAGGGCGGGCGCATTTCAGAGCCTTCGTCGCACGGCATTACGGAGCAGCTATGCGCTCTCGGCTTCAAGGCCGACAGAATGAAGACAGGCACGCCGATGCGTCTTGACGGTCGCACAATCGACTTCTCCAAGGCAACGCCGCAAGCCGGTGACACCGACTTTCATCATTTCTCTTATTTGCCCGGCGTGCGCTCTGAATTGCGCCAGCGCGAGTGTTATACCGTATATACAAGCGATGAAACCTGCCGCATACTCCGCGAAGGCCTGCCCGACTCGCCCCTTTACAACGGGCAGATACAGAGCATAGGCCCGAGGTATTGCCCGTCGATAGAAACCAAGATTGTCACTTTTGCGGATAAGACGGAACATCAGCTCTTCCTTGAGCCGGAAGGCGAAACGACTCAGGAATACTATATCAACGGCTTCTCGTCGTCGATGCCGATGCACATACAGATTGCTGCCATTGCCACCGTGCCGGCCCTTGCCGACGCGCAACTGTACCGTGCAGGATATGCCATAGAATACGATTTCTTCGACCCAACGCAGCTATATCACACACTTGAAACGCGCCTCGTGCCGGGCCTCTATTTCGCAGGCCAGATTAATGGAACAACGGGCTATGAGGAAGCTGCGGGGCAGGGCCTCGTGGCGGGCGCCAACGCGGCACTCCGTGCTCTCGGACGCGAGCCTTTCACGCTCGGGCGTGATCAGGCATATATCGGCGTTCTTATCGACGACCTCGTGGGCAAGGGCGTCGACGAGCCATACCGTATGTTTACCAGTAGGGCAGAGTACCGCATATTGCTGCGTCAGGACGATGCCGACATGCGTCTTACCCCTGTGGGCTATGCTATCGGTCTTGCCACGGAAGAACGATATGGCCTCATGATGGCAAAGAAGGAGCTGCGCGACTCCATCATAGAGCTTGCCTCCACCCTTACCGTGCGTCCTGCAGAGGTAGAGGAATTGCTTGCCGAAGCCGGTTCGTCGCCGCTGAGGCAGGGCGTGAAGCTGCGTGACCTGATACAGCGCCCGCAGCTCACTATTGCAAGCCTTGCGGAGTACGTTGCTCCCTTGCGCAAGCTGATTGACGCCTTGCCCGGCGACAGGCGCGAGGAGATTGTCGAGGCTGCCGAAATACTTATAAAGTACGACGGATATATAGCGCGAGAGCAAATGCTTGCCGACAAACTTCGACGCCTCGAAGAGGTAAAGCTGCGTCAGGATATCGACTATTCGCAGCTAAAGGCATTGTCGACAGAGGCTCGCCAGAAGCTTGCGCGGCAGCGCCCGGCTACCGTTGGCGAAGCCTCCCGTATACCCGGCGTGTCGCCCAGCGACGTGAACATTCTGCTCATTATGATGAACCGGTGATTGTTCCACGTGAAACAAAATCGCCACAACAAACGTAATATCAACAATTTAAAAACAACATAGCTATGGAATACATTAAATCGCGCGTCCGCGACGTATACGATTTCCCCGCAAAGGGCGTCGTGTTCAAGGATCTTACCACGGTATTCAAGGATCCCCGCGCCCTACACATAATAGGCTGGGATTTGTCGCAGCTCTATCGCGACAAAGGCGTTACCAAAGTAGTGGGAATTGAGTCGCGCGGATTCATCGGAGGCTCTATTCTCGCCTTCGAGCTTGGCGCCGGTTTCGTGCCTGCCCGCAAGCCCGGAAAGCTTCCTGCCGACACTATCCGTATGGAATACGCCAAGGAATACGGCACAGACGTTATCGAGATTAATCGCGACGCTATCGGCCCGGACGACATCGTGGTTCTCCACGACGACGTTCTTGCCACCGGCGGCACAATGGCTGCTGCCTACAAGCTCGTGAAAAGCCTCAACCCGAAAAAAATCTACATCAATTTCATCATTGAGTTGTCGGCTCTCGGCGGCCGCGCCGCACTTCCCGAAGATGCTGAGGTCAGCTCCCTGATTGTATATTGATTCCATCCCCGAATAAAACGAGCGGGGGCGCGTAATGCTACGCGCCCCCGCTCGTTTTATTCGGGTCTTTGTTATTTCCGCGCCGACAGCAGCGTGGCAATGCAGAAGGGCGCTGTAAGCGGCGGTATGCCGGCAATTTCTATAAGAATCTGGATTATCACAGTTGCCCCGCAGGCAAGCAGGGTGTATGCGGCGGGAGCAATGCCGAGTCTGTCGAAGCGGCTGCCGACAGCTATAGCCGTTAGGGCAGGGGAGAATCCGTACAGGCCATTGCCTATGGCAGCGGGGCTGGCTCCGGCTATCGTGGCTGCGACAATGCCTATGGCCGAGCCAAAGAGAGCAAGGGCAGCCGAGCGGCGAGAGTCTGCGGCCAAGGCGGCTATGAATATAAATCCTGTTATGGCTGAGTCTGCAAGGAATACTTCGGAGAGGCCTTTGAGAATGGCTGTCGAGAAACCGTCTATTCCCGCTGCGGCGGGGATTGCGTCTGTACTGCTTGCCGGGTTTGTGCCGAATATCATAATGGCAAGCCACGTTATGATTACGAAGGGCAGAGTCAGCGAGCCACTGCCGACTTTAGAGAGCGCTTTGTCGAGCATCTTTTTTGCGGCAGGACTCAACGCTGCGCCCAAGGCGAGCACGGCCCACATAAACGGTCTTGAGGCTGCGATTGGCAGCGCGGTGAGGGCGCAGCCCACCAAGACGCCGTTGAAGCCCCAGGCGCCGTCTGTGGCGCTTTCCCGGCCGTATATGGCGGCTCCGACAGCCGTGGCAATTGCTCCTCCCGCGAGCGAGCCCCATATCATTGAGTGATTGTCGCTGCATATTGCAGCGGCGCATATACCTGCAAAAAACAGTGCCCCCGATACCGCATTGCATCGGAACATCACTTGTCCGAAGCCGCGCATCAGTATCTTTATCCATTCAATAGCGTTTACCATACAAGATATGAATCTGCGAAATTATTTTGTGCAAAATTACACAAAATAATGTGGCGGGAGAGTTTTTTGCGTATGCCCTCCGTTTACTGTATTGGAATTTTCGAGGCAGAACCGTCGGCTCCGCGACAATGTATACACCCTAATTCAGACCTTTCGCGGCCTCATCGATGAAAAAAACTCCGGGAGATTGTAGGAATAAGCGAAAAAATGTGTAACTTTGCAGTGCAAAACCACAATCTTGGAGAGATGGCAGAGTGGTCGATTGCGGCGGTCTTGAAAACCGTTGAGGGTCACACCTCCGGGGGTTCGAATCCCTCTCTCTCCGCTCGTAGCGCTGAAAATCAGCGAATTAGCAAATAAGTACCCGAAAAAGTACCCAAAAACGGACTTTTTCGGGTACTTTTCTTTTGTTATGCCCGGAAATAGACAAGCCGGAAGCTGCCCCACGGCTT
>Ga0073906_1005358_pt1 | contig 11639 bp, 16 predicted proteins | sample Inofromicrocosms_FD_65485 | JGI IMG/M metagenome (GOLD analysis project Ga0073906, IMG submission 65485) | Mouse cecum microbial communities from Vienna, Austria - Inoculum for glucosamine and mucus D2O microcosms | ecosystem: Host-associated > Mammals > Digestive system > Large intestine >... | reverse complement strand
CAAGGAACATATCCAAGAGAATCTTATCAGCAGACTTCCTAATGCTCGTCGAGTACGATTGTTAATATTGGAATGGTGCTTGCTAGTCGTAGTAATTATTTCTTTGGCATTGACGCAGGCTTTTTGGTATCGGCAGTCTTACTCTATTCAGGCTTACGCAGATGGTGGAACTTATATCGAGGCGACTATTGGGCGTGTGAATTCCTTGAATCCGCTTTTTGCTACTACTGACAGCGAAAAGGTCTTATCAAAATTAATGTTTGCTACTTTGTCGACGATTGATTACTCTGGGCATGTTGGTCTGGGATTAGCCGCCTCAATTGTCCCTGATGAAACTGGTAAAGTCTGGACGGTGACGCTCAAGGATGGCTTGAAGTGGTCAGATGGTGAGCCGATTACGTTAGATGATGTATTATTTACAGTAAATTTGACTAAGGATGCAACGATTAATACGATTTATTCTTCAAATTTTGCTGGTGTGACGGTAGAACGACAAGGAGATGCGTTAGTATTTGCCTTGCCTTCAGCTTATGCGGACTTTGATTCGACGTTGAATTTACCAATTTTACCAGCACACAAATTAGCAGACGTGGCACCGGGACAACTTTTGGAACATGGTTTTAGCTCTAGTCCGGTTACTTCTGGAGCATTCAACTTTAATGCTATGCAGAACGTTTCAAGTGAGGGCGAAAAGATTGTTTATCTTTCAGCTAATCCGTATTATTATAAGACAACACCAATGTTAAATAGTTTCGCGATTCATACTTATGATAGTATGGAGGAGATTGTGACGGCGGTTTCAACTGGTGAAGTGACGGCTACCGCAGAGCTTTCGGCAGAATATCGTGATCAATTACCGACGGATAGTATTTATGAAAAACAGACATCTCTAGCTAGTGGTGTATTTGCTTTCCTGAATACCACAAGTACAATTTTAAATAATGTTGCGGTACGACAAGCAATTCAAAAAGGCGTTAATATAGCAGAAATACGTTCAGTACTTGGCGACGAATACCCATTAGATTACCCGATCGTTACTTCAGAAATTAAGGTGGAAGCTTATCCTGAGCTACCAGCTTATGACTTGGTTAGTGCAAAGGATGGGATTGCAAATGCTGGCGTCAGTGGCCAAACCTTACACCTAGTCACTATCAGCACAGGTTATTTTCCGGAGCTTGCGAATCAGTGGAAAGAGCAGCTAGAGAAACTCGGTTTCAAGGTAGAGTTGTCAGTCTATAGTCCTGGTCAAGATTTTGTTGTGAACGTAATTCGTCCACGTAATTATGATATCTTGTTGTATGAAGTAGAGTTCGGTGCGGATTTAGATTTGTTTGCATACTACCATTCTTCACAGGCAACTTCGACAGGCCTAAATCTTTCGAATTATGCTAATGCCTTGGTCGATGATCTGATATTAAGTTCACGTAGCACTATGAGCATGACGGCTCGTGCCGCAAAATATGAAACCTTTTTGAAACGATGGGTGACGGATGTGCCAGCGATCGGGATTTATCAGACAAGTTTAGTTTATTATTTCAATAAGAACGCACGTTCTTTCTCGGAAAATGATCGATTAGTCTATGCAACTGATCGCTTTGTGGACGTAGAATATTGGGCGGTTAATCGCACTACTAAGAATCGTACGCCATAATTTTGTTTTGAGCTTCTCAACTAACGTAAATAGTGGTATAATATATAGTATGAGAAGTTTATCTACAGATTTGAAAGCGGAGATTGGTAAAAAAGTTCAAGTTGCTGGTTGGGTTAATTCAAGGCGTGACCACGGTGGATTAATCTTTATTGATTTACGTGACCATAAGGGAATTATACAGTTAGTAATTACGCCAGAGTCGTCAGAGGCATTTAATGTTGCAGAAAGCTTACGTGATGAGTTTGTGATTTCGGCGGAAGGTACCGTGCGTGAACGCGCCGATGACTTAAAAAACCCAAATATTTCTACTGGTGATATTGAGATAGTTGTAGATAACTTAGAGTTGATCACGAAGTCAGAGCCGCTACCAGTAAATACGCATGATGAGGGTGATGCATCTAGCGAGGAAATGCGTCTGAAGTATCGTTATCTGGACTTACGCCGGCCGTCCATGCAAGGGATTTTAAAACGTCGTTCGGATTACTATAAGTTTATGCGTAGTTACATGGATGAACATGATTTTGTTGAGATAACGACTCCGATCCTAGCTAACTCTTCGCCTGAAGGCGCACGTGATTTCTTGGTTCCATCAAGGTTACATCCGGGACAATTCTATGCTTTACCACAAGCTCCACAGCAGTTTAAGCAACTTCTGATGGTTGGTGGCGTGCCACGCTATTATCAGATCGCACCATGTTTCCGTGATGAAGATCCTCGCGCAGACAGGTTATACGGTGACTTTTATCAGCTTGATCTTGAAATGTCGTTTGTGGATGATGGAGAAGTCGTGCGTACGACCATGGAGCCGTTAATCAAGCGTTTGGTGACGGAATTTGCGGGTAAGAAATTACTTAGTGAAGATGTGCCACGTATTCCATTTAAAGAAGCGATGGAAAAGTATGGTATTGATAAGCCTGATTTGCGCTATGGTTTGGAACTTATTGATCTGTCGGAAGCCCTGAAAGATGCAGAGTTTAAAGTTTTTCAGACTCCTTGTGTGAAAGCGATTCGGGTACCAGGTGGTGCAAAGTTTACGCGTAAGCAGATCGATGAGTGTACTGAGCTTGCGCGTAAGAATGGTGCTGGCGGTTTGGCGTACATATTATATGAGAATGGCGATGTACGTAGTCCTATTGCTAAGTATCTAAAGGCTAGTGAACTTGCGGATATTCAGAAATTAACTGGTGCTGAAGATGGTGACGCAGTCTTCTTCGGTGCGGACGAGCGTGATAAAGTAAATAAAGTCTTAGGCCAAATGCGAATTGCTTTTGCGGATGCCCTAGGTCTAAAAGACGATAATGTAGTAGCGTTGTGCTGGATCGTCGACTTTCCGTTCTATGAATGGGATGATGGCGCCAATAAACTAGACTTCGGTCATAACCCATTCTCATTGCCAAAAGGCGGCCTCAAAACGATTCGTGAAACCGAAAATAAGCTCGATATTGTTGCTGATCAGTACGATATGGTGATGAATGGTTATGAGATTTGTTCGGGTGCAGTTCGCAATTATAGTCCGGAGATTATGTATGAAGTCTTTGGTGTACTAGGCTATGGTAAAGAATACGTCGAAGAGCGCTTTGGTGGTATGCTGAACGCATTTAAGTTTGGCGCGCCTCCGCATGCAGGTTGTGCTTTTGGTATCGACCGTATGTTTATGGTGCTAGAGAGCATTACGAATATTCGTGATATTGTAGCTTTCCCGAAGAACGGTTCTGGTGTGGACTTGATGATGAACTCACCATCGACGGTGGATGAAAAACAACTTGAAGAAGCTCATCTTGAGTTAATCAAAGACGACGAAGATTAAGACTATGATTAAGGCTAAGAAGATTGCCTTATTCGAACAAGACTAATTAAAAGTGCTGGTTGATACAATTTTTATAACACAGTTCTGTGTTATAATGATAATATGGTTTGTATTGCGGCGTTTATTATCTTGTGTTTGGTTGGAGTATTTGTTGCCTTCTTGAGCATCTTTCGTCGTGATATTGGAAAAAAATACTGGGCCGTTTTTAAGAAAGCTTGGGGCTGTGTTTGGAAAAAAGTTCGTTTGCAAAAATGTGAAACTAATTTTAAGGACGACGTCAAGAATACTTTGCTCAGTAAGATTGTCTTGAAGCATCCGCAGTGGGTAAAGCCACTGGGTATTGCGATCGAAACGAGCGCGATCTTGATTGTAGTTTTAACGATTTGGTCTTTGGTTGAAGCGGTTAAGGCGATTCTAGCGCTTTGGGTCTTTGGTACTTGTAATGTCTCTCAGCCAGCCAGCTGTGCTTTAGGCGCAGAAGTTTGTGGCATTGATGCGGCGGAGCCTCAGAACCCTATCGAATGGACGGGGCGATGGTTTTCAGAATGGGGCGAGATTTTTGCAAATATTCCGGATCGCTTTCATGATTGGAAGGTGGAAGATTATCTGGTTGAACCGTATAGCTTTGTGAACAAATATCAAGATGGCAATGAGCTAGCGATGGATATTTTTGATCCAGGTTGCTCAGTTTGTCTACAGAGCTATCGTAACCAGAAGAGTTCGGGATTTTTCGATAAATATAATACCGTTTTGATGGTTTACGCAATTCAATTACCGGATGATAGCTATAAGTTCAATAACTCTGATCTTATTGCTAAATATATGCATGCGGCTGACATGCTTGATACTGACTATGCCGGTAAGATTCTAGATCGCCTCTTCACTGGAGTAAATGATAAAGGCGTGATTTATCAATCAGTTTTGATGCAAAGTTCTAGCGAGGAGGCAGAGCATATATTGCAAGCTTGGTTGGCGGAATTTGGTATGGATAAAAAGGAACTTGAGCAGTTGATCGAGGTCGCGCATAGTGAAGAGGTGGTACAGATTATGCAAGAAGTGAAAACGATGGTCGAGGATAAGATTCATGCTAAAGGCATACCAACTTTAATATACGACGGAAAGAAACATAATGGCCTATATAAAGCAGATTAGCTTTGGTTGTTTTGCTGTGCTGGCTTTAATTTTGGTTGGCGTGTTGACTTGGCCTGTCAATGCTCTTAGCGCAGAGCAAAATGACGCAATTGTCCAGAACTGCAGTAATATTAAGCAGTCTTTGCAACAGCTACAAAGAGCAGATTCGCGTACGCGAGCTTATTTGGGATCGGCCTATGAAACTATATCGACGCGCTTTATTACGCCGCTAAACGTGCGCATGGTGCGTAATAATCTCACCTCGACGGTTTTATTCCGGATTCAGAATGATTTCAGTTCAGCGCAGGCAATTTTTCGTGACAGCTATGTAGATTATATGCGAGAGCTAGAGAATTTGATTGCGACCGACTGTACTCGCGCGCCAGAAGATTTTTATAATAAGTTGATTTCAGCACGCAATAAGCGCGAGGAATTACGCTCGGTAACTAAGCAGTTAGCTGATCTTGCGAACGAACAATATCAGACTGTCGAGGAGCTGCGGAACACATTATGAATCCAGGAGTTAATGGGAATAGAAATTTGACGTTGCTGGGTATTGGCGCGTTGATATTGACGGTGTTTACAACGAGCGTAAGTCTGTGGATCTATCGTAGTTCAGGGGATATTTATCTCGATCGTTCACGACCTGGGTATTTGCCCGATGAGGATGAGGCTGATGAAAACTCTCAAGCTAGCAATAGTAGCTATACTTTCAATGATACTGGCGTATTGACAAAAAGCGAACTAGAGGAGTATTTAAGGGAATTGCAAGCTGTTAATAATCGCATCCAAGCCTTGGCGGATCCTTATGCGCCAGGACCTTTGTCGGACCTGTCGCTCGGCATCAGATTTGAGACTAGGGAAGATGATATAAAGAAATAAGTAAGCCCTATTCATTGTGGCTGTTTTCACCAGCAGTGCGCGGTGCATGGAGGTATTGAGTGGCGGCAGATTCTTGGTTTGGGCCGTATACGAGTTTGCGTAACCACAAATCAGCTGGACCGGCCGTCATAAGTAAAATCAAATAGCCTTTGTCATGCCATTTAGCCAAGTTGTGAGATAGCTCCTCATTAAGCTCGGCTGATTCGGCAATTTTTTTGTTGGATAGCTTATTGATAAAATCACTTGGTGTGAGGATTTTTAGATCTGGATCTTCGCGTGTAAGATAAGTCGGTAGCCAATATAGTTTTGTGACGCCTTGAAATACATCAGCATAGTTATCAATTATGCCAGCTTGTCTGGTGTTTTGGTGTGGTTCGTATAGCACGACTACTCCGCGTAGCGCTCGGCGCTCAGCTTCTTCGAGAGCGATTTGCACGGTCGCATAGACCTCTTCGGGATGATGAGCGTAATCAGAATAATAACCCTCAGAAACTTGTTCAAAACGTCTTCCGACACCAGGAAACTCGTTGATCACCTTCACAATTTTTTTGCGAGTTGCATTAGTGAATCGCGCTAGACCTTTTGATGGTGGCAGTATGCGTTGCATTACATCGATGGCAAGCGTTGCATCATAACGCCTAGCTTCACCAGCCAAGGTCACGTCAGTAGCGATTTCGTTACCATGAATGACCTGCTCACTTTGATTCTCAAATTGCCAGAAGGCTTCTTTGTATGCGCGCTCAGTAGAATAAATATCAGGGTGATCATAAGTGACCACTGGGATGACGGCAAGCCATGGATGAAAAGCTAAGAAATTGCGGTCGTATTCATCAGCCTCGTAGATAAAATATTCTGACTTTGGATCATAGCGACCAGCTGGCGCAAAGGGTAAGGTCGTGCCAATGAGGTAGGAAACTGGTACTCCGAGCTTGAGACAAGCCCAAATAATCATAGCGGTAGTGGTAGTCTTGCCGTGTGTGCCAGCGATTGCAATCATCTTGAGCTTGAGTTTTTTAATGAGATAGCTAATCAGCTCATCGCGCTTAGTAATGCGCTTGATCTTGAGCTTCTTAGCCATGAGTAACTCTGGATGGTCTTCTGGTAGAGCCGAGGTATAGACAAACCAGTCGACCCCCTCATCTTTATGACGGGCCTTAAGGAACTCTCCATCTTGTTCGCCAAGATAAATCTTGATATTATTATCAGTGAGCTCTTTCGTGACAGCACCAGGCTGCTGATCGGATCCAAAAACTTGCATACCTGCTTCTTTTGCCATGAGAGCCAACGGTCCCATTCCAGTGCCAGAAATTCCAGAAATATAAATATTCATGAGCTTATTGTAGCATATTTGTGGTACAATAAGTGCAGAAATGGGTGGAAAAAAGTCAAATCGCATCAGTGGAATCTTACGGAGATCATTTAAGGCCATACGGACTTGGCAGTTGTTTTTGATACTAATACCACTGGTATTTTTTACGGCAACCTTGTTAAGATTTGACCATTTGAAGATGGTTGAGCTACGCGATGCAGTGCTGACTGCTGATGAAGTTGGCAATGAGGAAGATCTCAAACAGGCGCTTACGGCACTAAGGGATTTTACTTATTCGCATACAGTTATTAATATTACTGAAAATAATGGTATACAAATGATAACTTTTGGTACGGGTCCATTTTATCTTGAGAATCAGTACTTGCGTGCTGCGAATGCTGCGATTGAAGCCGCGAGGGAAGAACTGGCAGTAGATACCAATCCCAATGGTAATATTTATGCGGCGGTAGCGGCGATTTGTCAACCCCAAGCGATCGCAGGCGGATGGCAATGGTCGGATCAGCGATATTTAGATTGCTGGACTTCTGAACTGGCGAAATATCCAGAGTCGGACATCCCAGACAATGTTCTGACCGCCAAAGTTCCGTCTACAGAGTTATATCGTTATAATTATGCTTCGCCGATTTTTTCTTGGACACCAACAGGTTTTGCAATTTTGGCCTGCATTATCTTATCTATGATTATTATAGTGAGATTTTTGATTTGGTGTGTCTTGAAAATTGCTTTATTGTTCCTCAAGAATTTCTAAAGCGCCCTTAAAAACTTCCCCAAATATTTTCTCAATAACTCCCAAAGATAGCCTTTTTCGATAAAACATAAGATTTTTGGTTGATTCTCAAGAAAACCTCTTGACGCTATTGATAATTCGGCTTAAGATAAGAATATAATAATTCTAAGGAGGAACCTAATGGCCTATCAACATACCAATAGTAAAGGTATTACCTATTATCTACACAAGTCCGAAGTTACTTTGCGCGGTGGCAAGCCACAAACTATCTATTTCTTTACCAAGACCGCAGAGGGTGGTAAGGGTACTCCATGTGATTTACCAGAAGATCGCGTTGTTAATGAAAACCCACGCAATGGTTTCTTGACTTTGAAAAAGAAAGATTCCGAGAAGAAATAATTTTCGCACGTCGGATTGATTATTTAGGTATAATAGTAGCACCTCTTTTGGGGGTGCTACTAGCTTTGCGATAATAAAATTTAAGCTTGACAATTTTACTAATCTGTGCTACAATGGCAAGTATAGCACCAGTGATGGTGGCTCTTGGGGTGTGTATTTGACTCCATTGTCATAATATTACGATGCGTTTTCTAAAAAATATCCACTCGTAGGGGGGCAAGTAGGACAAGACCCTTCTGATAAAATCTTAGAAAAAATTAAGTTTACTCTATCCAAAAATGGATTATATGGTATAATAAAGTTATGAGTAAAAAAGTTCAAGATAAGGCTTCTGTGCGTAAGCGCGGAATCAAAGAATTATTAATTGGTGCAGCCATCGCGGCAGTTGGTGGTCTTGCTAGCTATGCCTCATATAGCTCAGCTCGTGCTGGTGAAACTTACACAGTCTACACTGGTGTAATTGCGATTGGCATCGTCTATGCCCTCAAGGGTGCTTTCGATCTCGCATTTCCAACCGGTTTCAAAAAATCCGACAGCATCAGCGACGACCCGAAAAAGGTTGAAGCTGCCGAGGCTGACATCGTAAAAGAAGAAGAATAGTTGTAAAGAGACTATCACCCGAAATACCGCAGGCCTGGGCTTGCGGTATTTTGTAGGCTAAGTTGCTATTGCAATATGCGAGCTTTCTTGATATAATTAGAGCAGTTCCATGCGCTCGTGGTGGAATTGGTAGACACGCTACCTTGAGGTGGTAGTGGCGATTTTAAGCTGTGCTAGTTCAAGTCTAGTCGAGCGCACCAAAGTTTATAAGGAGCCGATTCTTGGTCATTTTGCCCCTGTTGTTTTGCGGTAAAAACCTTACCAAAATCGTGTTCCATTTTTTGTGCCGATTTTTGCAATTTTTCCAGCCATGGGTAAGGTTCTACCTCTAGGACGCGTTTGGTTAAAACCTTACCTTTCTTGCTGTAACGGTCAAAACACTCCACGAGGTAGACAGCCCTCTCGACCCAGCCAACCCTCTGCTCCAAGCCAGCCATCACAGCCTACGCAACCAGCCAAAAAGCCTGATTATAATCTCAACGACAATTACATAATAGCTTTTTGTATGGCGGCAATTAGTGGAAATACTGCTAATTTTCAGGCTGTTGGAAAGTCTTCAGAAGCGGCAACCAACGCTTGCGTCGCTAAAGCTGTAAGTAGTGCACGTTCCCATAGTGAATATGCTGGTATGTCAGATGATGATATAATGGCAGAGATACTTGGTGGAGGCTATTCTGGTCAACTAACCGAAGCTTTATGCTCTCAATATGGGCTGAGTTGTGGAAGATGGTAAAATAGAACTAGGAAAATCATGACAAAAGATAACACGAGCAGTTTCAGTAAATTAGAACAGAACTTTAAAGATTTGCTCATGGAACGTTGTGGCAGACTCCCTTCTTTTATGGAAGTTCTATCTGAAAAACATGGTTTTAAGTTTCCGAAGATTACTGAAGATTTATTAGAACCTGATGCACAATGCTTTATATCTATTCCGGGTATGTTCGGTGGCTTTGCGTATTATCTTGAGGAAATGGGCGATAAGTTTGTGCTATACGCTGAACAGTCCAGTCGTATGAATCACGATAGCAATGATTATTTATATTTTGAGATTACCGAAAGCGGGAGTAAAAAGCTCGAGGGCGAAGAACGAGAAATAATGCGGAAAAAGTTTTGCGAGCTGGCCAAGAAAGCCCATGAGAAGCATTTACAAAAGCTAAAAGCAATGAGAGAAAGCGAAAGAGCAATATGAACCCAGCAAGTGAAAATAGTGTCACCATTATGAAGTATAAGTCTCCCGATGGAGTGTATGATTTTAAGGGTCTTGATAAGTGGAATGTGGCGGACGAGGTAGAGCGATTAGATGCAATGATTAAAGAGAAGCAGAAGCTAGAAGCTGAGGGCTACGAGGTTTTGTGGATTAAAACTTTGCCGATATTTGATTTATGATAAGTACTTATCTATTGCGTATTTAAACATGTACTTTACGAACATAAGTCGTGAATTTCCTCCAATATTTTTTCGGACATATTCTTTGGTATCTTTAGATCATTGAGTATCCAAGCAATTCTCATTATGCATGAGTTCTCGATGTCAAGCATATAAATCGATTGAGGCAAATCCGCTTCATTATTAAATTTTGTCTTGGCTACCCTTAACTTATCTAACACATGAATTGGCGTTTCATAACGTATGTCAGTTTTCTCATGAACATTTTTGTTACGATGGGCGGCACGTTTATGACGATATTCTTTAAGCTCCTTTATTCTCTCATCTTGAATAAGACTACCAATTTTTGTACCAAAAGCTCTATCGAATCTTTGAATTATGTTTAAACCACTATTATCAAAGAATTGCCATAAAGCATTTACGCCCTCGTCAAATACAGCATCACCGATAAATTGCCAAGTCCGACCACCGTCTGTCGCATTGAAATAATCAGCTACGCTTGGAGCGGCGATAATACAATAGTAGATAAAATACTCAGTAGCCGCTATATAGGTGGCATCATATGCGTCATATAGCTCTAGGAGCTTGTTAGCATCATGGCAAACACTTTTCTTTGTAGATTTCGATACAAAATCTAGTAATTTTTCTTTTGCTTGATTCGTGTCGCTATCATGACTGCGTTTAATCGAAGCACTTATCATGAGCAACTTACTCAAATTTAATCATTGTTGGCAGAAGGGCAATGAGCGCGTCAACACTTTTGTCTGCTAGCCATTTAACAATTGGAGCGACCCTACTACGATTATTCGGTTTATGAATCTCCTCGGCAAGATCCTTGAGTTTTTCTTGCGTTTCTTCATTGTAGGCTGAAAGATTGATTAAGGTGGATATGGACTGAGATTGAGTCTGATTTTGCGAGACATTTACATTAACGGCTGCTTGTTGGCTCTTTGCGACTTTTGATTTCTCTGCCTTGGAGTCGCCATCATATCCCCAAGTTTCAAGTTCTTCCACAAAAGCCTCAAGCAACGCTTTTGCATTTAGAAGTCCGCTACTGTATGAGCGAGCGAATAACTCATTGTCGTCATCATCTCCAAAAAATATTGCTGGCGTGTAGCTAATTTCATCAAACCTTAAGGCATAATCTCCACTCATACGTCTGCAGTAGCCAGTATAGTTGCATGCCATTTTTTAAATTTTGCATCATTAAGACTCAAATTTTTCAAGTCGTCGATTTCGGAAATTTTTCCTCGGAAGAAATTAATTAGTTTTTCAGCATTCATGCGTTCATTATAACCCATCTTTTTAGCGCTCGTCAATAGCAAGTGCTAAACTCACAACGCCACCTCGGCTAAACGGCAACTAGCGAGAAATTTTAGGCTTTAGTAGTGGCCTTTAGGTGTTGAACTTAGAGGCTATATTTTTGTGCTTTACATTTTTGACATTTCTGACGATAATTGCTGTCATGAAACATTTATCTCCAAAGTCAATTACGGTTATGAAGTATCTGGGTACGGATGGAGAATATCACTACGTCGAAGCGAACGACATTACTTTTCCTAGTCTTGAAGATAGACTAAACTATTTGAGCCAACTGGAATATAAACTTTGGGCTGATGGAGAAATTGTTGAGCATATATGGACGAGAACGTCGAGTAATTGCGAGGTGGAGTCTTAAATGACGTTGATAAATGAGGACTGGAAATCTAACTTTTACAAGTATGAA
>Ga0073906_1005352_pt1 | contig 11654 bp, 9 predicted proteins | sample Inofromicrocosms_FD_65485 | JGI IMG/M metagenome (GOLD analysis project Ga0073906, IMG submission 65485) | Mouse cecum microbial communities from Vienna, Austria - Inoculum for glucosamine and mucus D2O microcosms | ecosystem: Host-associated > Mammals > Digestive system > Large intestine > Cecum... | reverse complement strand
TATAATTCGATATGTGCGGTGACGCACGATCTTTACGAGAGAGTGATTGATATTGCGTGCCCTTTAGCAAGGAGGTTTTCCTATATGACAGCTACAAAAAGAAAAACAGGCGCCAAGCGCCTGTTTACAGCCATAATGGCTGTATTAATGTTGTGCACTGTAATGGCAACAACGGCATTCGCAAAGAACATCAATGATTTTACATGGATGCAGAGTACCGGCAGAAAAGTAATCGACTTAGGGCAGATGAGCCCCGGTACCAACATCAATACGAGTGGGATCAAGTTCTACTGCGTAGCGACATCTCCGTCAAACGGAACATATCAGGTTGTACTTCAGCGCAAAGGATTTTTAGGTGTTTGGCAGAATGTCGGAAATCGTTATACCTGCAATCAGACTTCTGAGCGCAAATACGACCCGAGAAATGGCGGGTATGTCAACGGTCAGCCGAGCCTTTTAACGTGGTCAACAGACCAGTCCGGGGAGTATCGGATAATCTTGGAAAATGCCACAGCGCCACAGGCAACCGGTTTTACACGAGTGGAGGCATGGGCCTACTGATGTAAGCGCTATTTCGTAGACAGCTGAATATAGATTAAGCAATATCTGTAACATTTTGTTCTGGCGCGCATCAATTCAACTCTCTCAAAAAACAGTGGGTGCTCCGTAGTGAGCACCCCAACCCCAAAATAAAAAGGCAAGAATATGGAAATCATTCAATTACAAAACATCAAAAAACACTACGGCGAGAAGGTTGTCTTTCAGGACGTAAACCTAAATATCTCCGCCGGTTTTTTTACGGTCTTGCGTGGCGAAAGTGGTGCCGGAAAATCTACACTGCTTAATCTAATCGGTGGATTGGAGATGCCGACTAGTGGGCAGATCATCGTCGACGGAAAAGATGTCGGCAATTTGACGGCAAAAGATCGCACGAATTTTTATCGTCATGAGATTGGAATTATTTTTCAGGGATCATATCTTCAGCCGCAATTCACGTTACTGGAAAACATTACCTTACCGGGAGTTTTTGCTGGTATGCCTGAAGCGGAAAGAAAAACGAGAGCTGAACAGCTGGCGCAGATGCTAGGTATATCCGATAATTTGAAATATCTACCCAAAGAAGTGTCGGGTGGACAAGCAGAGCGAGCTTGTATCGCACGAGCATTACTATTGAGTCCTAAAATTATTCTAGCAGACGAGCCAACTAGTAATCTCGATGAAGATAATGCGAAAACGGTTTTGGAGATTTTGAATTATGTCCGTCAGCAAATGGGGGTAACAATTATCATTGCTAGCCATAGTCGCGATGTGCTGGAGTTCGCAACACAAGTCGTAACGGTGCGTGGCGGTATAGTTACAAGCGAACTATCGAATACGGCAGCGATGCAGGATAACCAGAAAGCAACAAATGACGTTCAAAGAACTATTTAGACTGTCGCACCGAGAGTTTACTGTTTATAAGACGCGTAGCCGAGCAACAATAGTAACTATCGGTATATTGTTTGGTGCATTGTTAGCGGCGCTATTGATATTCCAAGGTTTAGAAAATACTACCCTAAAATACGCAAAAGATGCAACAAACGGAGAAGTATATCTAGCAAGTAGCTATGACAAGGCTTCTTTAGTTTCAGATCGCATCCAGAAATTCGGCGGAGTGGTTGCTACTCTAAATGACGAACAAAAAGCGGAAATTGGTGAAGAAATACCAGAATCCGTCATCATAGCAAAGTTCTCTAGCTTAGATAAAGCCTATGAGTATTATAGTAAATCAGATAAAAAAGACCTACACTACAATTCCGACGATTATCAAATAGTTGAATTGTTTAGTAATCAGATTGGTGTGTATAAGTATTTTCGTGATAAAAACAAAGACTTTATTCGTCCGATTAGTCTAGTGTTAGTGGCGGTGTCGGCATTTATTTTGGCCTTCACTATGGCGCACTTAATCGCAAGTAGCACGAAAACTTTTGTATTATATCGTTCAATCGGAGCATCCAAGGGGCAACTTTTGCTAATTTACTTTGCTTATTTATTGGAACTTTGCGTATGGGCGGCAATTTTTGCAATAGCTTTAGCACTTGTGCTAGCCGGAATAGCCACGGCAGTGTGTTGGAAGCAGTTACTAATACAACTTGCCACAATATATCCTAGCGCTCCGAACTTTTGGCCGATATTAATTGGAGTTAATCTACAGTGCGTCGAAGTAATATTATGTATGTTTTTGGCAGCACCAGTTTCATTCTTACTTTGTCTTGACCAATTCTCAAGTAAAAAGATAGCACAAAAACTGAAAGGAGATTAATATGCGAATAAAAGATATTTTACATATTAGCGCAAAAAACATCAGAATATATTTTAAGCGCAACTTGATTATTATGGCAGTTATGGGTGTAATTTTTGGGCTTATTTTAACAATTAATTTATGGTTTCAGGGCATGGAGAATGCTTATATGAAACTCGCAAGCCGGATAACGGACGGTAAAGTAATAATTGAAGCAACGAATAGTATGGAAGGCATGGTAGTAGAGGATACTATGCCACAAGTAACGCATCAAGCGATGCAAGAAGATATCGAGACGTACGGCGGCAAGGTGCTTGGCGATGCAGAGAAATATGGTGTATTTGGGAGTGTAATTTTACCAAAAGAATTAGTAGAAAATGCAGTAGAAGTTGATATGAATAAAGTTCCTGCCGATGCTGCGCCGGTGCTAGTATCAACTTTTCTCGGAGAGCAGTTACTTGGTAAAAGTTTTCCATCCGAATATACAAATGCCACCCAGAAGCAAAAAGACTACGAAGAATATCGCAACGAAATTATCGGCAAGACTTTTACAGACGCGTACGGCGCAAAATACTATGTCGTGGGACTGAACTCTGGAAACTTTCATGTCGGGAATCTTTCATTCAAACAATTAGAGCGCAATAGTAACAATATACTAAATCCACTTCTTGAGTTCATCACGACACCGGAAGGCATACCGATAGTAATAGATAATGGCAAAAGCGAAAATTGGCAAAAGGACGAAAGCGCTTCCCTAGAGGACTTAACTGGCATAAAAACAGAAAGCGAATCATTAATTGCAATCTTTGACGATAATGTGAGCGCATATGACTACTTTCAGCACGGCAAGGGTAGATTCATGAATGTTAATTTGCCAAATCGAGAATATTCAGTAAATATCATAGCAGGAGTGTCGCCTGAAACTATATACATTATAAAGAACATAAAGCTCGTCATCAATATAGCATCCATAGCACTTGGGCTAATTGCAGCAATCGTAGTAGTATTTACGAGTATTAGGCTAGTCGATCAAGACGAGAGAAACATCGCACTGTATTATAGTCTTGGGGCAACTGCTGGGCAAGTCCGCATGATCTATTTGTTTTATTTCTTGGAACTAATGATTGGAGCGGTTATATTAGCATTTTGTATGGCGAGCATGCTTGTTGCGGCATTTAGTGTGCTTAATCGAGAACTTATTGGCATACAGTCAGCACTTGGATTCAACTTAGCAACTACATCAGAGGAAATTTGGTATGGCACCAATGTCAGTACATTTGCTATCGTTATCGCTATGCTAGTAATGTCATTTGTCTGCATGATTGTTAATAACAAAAGATTGAAGCAGGCAACATATGAGAATATGTAAAAATTATTCTGCAAGTGAGTCGTAAAACTATAGTTATTCACATATAGTTTTAATCTCTTATGCTCGCATATCAACAGATATAGGAGTATAATATATAAGTAATGATAAGAGGTAAATATAAAAATCTTAAACATGACTATGGTGGGCTAATCTTTTATAATACGGCGCGCAGCAGCGCGTAAACCATCACCCATCATTGAGATTATGGAGGTAGAAAGTAAATAGCCCTATAAAGTGCTTTACATTCTCATTGCGGTAAAGTATAATAAGACTAACATTTGTAGTGACCCTAGACAAGTCATTGGTAAATCCCGATCTGAGTGCGCGTTCGTGCGCCAACAGATACGGGATTTTTGCTTGAAACGGTAATGGTCGGAAGTCATGAACCGACTGTGTAATAAGCAAGGCTCTATCACTGTATTATGCTGACGGCGGCGCTTGGCTGAAAGCAGAATACTCTAACATCAGTCGCTTAAAACTCTGTAAGCGGAGAGTTTTTCGTGGCAAAAATTAAGGAGGAACAGATGTCAAATTCGCACAATGACATTGGCCTTTCCGTAAAGGAAAGTTCATTGCCAATGAATCAACTATTAACAAATAGATTGGACGCGATACGCGCGGAACATATAAAACGCGCGGCGGATTGTGCGCACTCAACGGCGCAGACGGATATTGCTGACGGCTATCCCGAAGTTGCCACGGAGTTAGATGTGGACAAGGCGGCAGAATACTTAGTAGCGGTGTTTAACTCACCGAGAAGCAAGGCATTCTACTGCGACTGTGCACGACACATAGGCAGAGATTCCATCATTCAAGCGATTCGGAGTGCTACAACTCTCCGCACAAATAAGCCAATCAAGAGTCCTCCGGCTTATTTTGGGAGAATTTGCACAAAGAAATTGGTGAAACTCGGTATCTATAAATAGACTCTGTTCTTCCTCTATAAAGTAATAAGTATAGAGGAGTAAAAATGACGACAGCGGTCGCGGAACCAACCACAATTCAAACAAACACTTTAGCGCAAACCCTCAATATAGACCCTAATACTTTTGCTCAATGTATGCAGATTATACAAGCAATGCAAGTGTCTATGCCTAATAATGGCACAGTTGCACCGCAGTTTCAGCTGGTGCAGGTAGCAAAACCAAAAACTGAACGCATGACGGTCGCAAAGGCTTTTGACGAATATATCAACGCGGAAGTTATCCCCTCTGGCATGGCAGCAAATACCGTCAAGCACTGGAAGTATATGAAACTTCTGGCCGTCAATTATTGTAGTGGCGAACCAAATCGGCATGGGTTTGTTGGCAAGAAAGTAGAGGCGATTCAAGACCTTGAACTGGACGATGTGATAAAGTATCGCGAATATCTTTGCCAGTGGATACGGCAAGACGGAGTGCGTAAGGCATTAACCGCACTACGAAAGTTATTACAGTGGCTAGATATGCGCGGATACGAAGTATTAAATCCCGGATTCATCGGACTGCCAAAGCACGAAAAACGACAAATAGAATGGCTATCACGCGAGGAAGTACGCGACTTTATAGACATCGTAAAAATGCCGAGAATGAACCTCTGCGAGCAGGCAAGGCTACGGAATGTGGCGATTTGCGAAGTATTATTTAGTAGTGGGATTCGCGTGTCGGAACTAATAAAATTAGACCGCGATAGTATTAAAAACCGCAAGTTCGTGATTAGCGGTAAGAGTAAAAACTCGCGGCCATGTTTTATCTCTAAACGCGCCGAAAAAGCCCTTAATGAATATCTAGCGACGCGTGTTGACCACTGCTGTGCATTGTTCATCTCTACGCAAGAAGATAAGAGAATGACCGACCAATCTGTGCGACATTTTTTCAAAAAGGCTTGCCGCGATTCCGACTTTTGTAAAATCCATCCGCATACTATGCGCCACTCGTTCGCAACTTATCTGCTAGAAAAAGGGGTTGATATTGTATCTATTGCGAACTTTCTCGGCCACGAGAACCTGCAAACCACTCAACTCTATACTCATGTATCCAGCCCGAAGCTGCAACTCACTCATGACCGTATTATGGCGCGCGTTTAAGGTGTGGTGTCAATAAAAATATCCCTAGATCCTGCAAGGCTAGGGATATTTTTATTGATTGCGTTGGTTCTATAAGTAGAGATTGGCGACCAAATGACGACTTGGGCATCCGCGGCGACTTTCTGAAAAATGTTGCATTTTGGTATTGTATAATTTTTGAAAATCAGGTATAATGGATATATCAATAAGTGATTTTTAACTTTTTACTTAATAGGGGGTCGTTATCGTTTCTTATGGACATCCTGCGTGACAACCCCGGCATCAACGACCGTTACCTCCGGGAATGCAGTCATCCGAGAGCTCTGCTCTACGAGTATCGACAGGTCATCAAGGATGCCTTGGAGGAGCTGGCGGAGCTGGGATTTGAGCGCTTCAAACAACACCTCTGGGACAATACGCCTTTCGCGACGACGATTTAGCGCATGACTCCCACTTCGGAAGATGAAACCAGTTTCGTTACCTCCCTTGAGGACTATCGGCGTGCCATTAGCGAAAAGGAATAGTTGTTTAACATAGCATCTCAAGTGAAGCGCAAAAACCATTCCAAGTTCTATAGCACAAAAGCATACTCCCAGCCCGACTCTCACGAGTCGGGCTTTTCCTTTGTCAAGATTATTGAATCGCAAATCCTAAAACAAGGGGGATTATCCCTTGTACATAAATCTATGGCTTATTTTCGCTCATGTTATTAAAGTTATATGACAATTTGGCAATAAAATTTGCTAAAATTACATAAAATTACTTAAAAAGTGCTATAATAAACATAGAAAGTCAGGAAAATCACAAAAAGTCGATTTTATCTATTGACATGTATATTAAATCATGCTATTATAAAGCAAGTTTATAATATTAAATTTATTGTTCAACGAAGGGAACCTGATGGATCAGAACTCCAGCACCATAGAAAACGCCATTTCGGGTAGCTTAAATATTATTGAGCAAGACCGAGAACGTGAGATTATTTCGCGACGCTTCGGCTTGACTGGCCAGCGAGAAACTCTGGAGCAAATTGGCGAATTGCTAAATATTACACGCGAGCGCGTACGCCAACTTGAGAAGGCGATCTTGGTACGTTTGCGCATTGGTGCTGAAGAGGGGCAAATCACAGAGCTTCCAGCCGCCGAGAAACTCATCATTCGCAATCTTACCGAGCTTGGCCGTGTGGCACGTACTACTGACTTAGCAGAGCAGATTTATGGTCGCAAAGCAACGGCTAGCGAACGGGCTAAGCTGGTTTTTATTAGCGCGATCTCACACGTTTTGACTTCAATTGATGAGAATGATAGCTATTATTCAGCCATTGGCATCGCTGACTACGGTGATGTTGCCGCAATTCACGAAAAAGTCGACGAAGTCGTAGATGTCATCAAGAAAAATAAGACACCAATGACTATTGAGCAACTTGACAATGTTTTAGATTATGAGCATCCAAGCTATATTAAAGCAATCGCGTCAATCTCTAAACAACTTGCTTCGTTGAACGGCGTTTGGGGTTTGACCAAGTGGCCAACTGTCAATCCTCGTAATATTCGTGACAAGATTTTTGTTGTATTGGAAGCGAAGAAAGAGCCGATGCACTTCTCTGACATCGCTAAGGCGATTTCTGCTTCGGATTTTCGTCGCAAGAATGTCACAATTCAGGCAATTCATAATGAGCTCATCAAGGATCCACGCTTTGTCCTGATCGGTCGCGGCATCTACGCTTTGAGTTCTTGGGGCTATGCTCGTGGCACAGTCGCTGACATTATTACTAAGATCTTGCAAGATGCTGGTGAGCCTCTCACTCGTGAGGAGATCGTCAAGCGAGTTTTGCGTGCTCGCAAAGTTAAGGAAACTACCGTTCTACTCAATCTTCAGAATAAGGAACTCTTCGCCAAAGTTGACAAAGACTCCTACAAACTTGCAGAAGCCCAGTAAAAATCACTTAAATCATTACATAAAAACCATCTAATCTAAGCTATTCTCAGTCAACCATAGCTGTGTTATAATAAAGTTATCATGCTTGCGCAAATTATTAGTTTTATTTTGCAACCTTTTGTTTGGATTCCAGTCGTTGGAGTGCTGGGTTTCTTGAGCTACCGTAACTATAAAAAGCTAAATCAGCTCAAAGTTCTGAACGTTGATTCGGTCTTACTCATGCTGGAAATTCCTCGTACTAACGACAAAAAAGAGCTAGCAGCAGAACAACTTTTTGCAAGTCTGCATGGTATCTTGCGTGATGCCGAAGAACTAAAGAACTCTGGCGGCGTCCAAGAACACCTGAGCTTCGAGATTGCCTCTACGAGTGGCCAAATTCGTTTCTATGTCTGGGTACCAAAAATTTTACAGAGTTTCGTTGAAGGGCAAATCTATGCGCAATACCCAACTGTACAGATTTACAAAATGAACGAAGACTACAGTGATGCACGCGCCAACTATCCAGTGACCTACTCAGCTGAGATTACTTTGACAGAGAATGAAGCTTTGCCGATCAAGACTTTCGATAACTTTGAAGTCGATCCACTGGCTGGTATTACTGGTACACTCGCGAAGCTCAATCCAGATGCTTCAGAAGAGCTTTGGGTACAAATCTTAACTCGCCCAATCCCTGACGACTGGCATAAAGAAGTAACTGATAAATGGGTTAAAAAGGTCAAAGCCGGCAAAAAGGGCGGCATTATTGACTGGGTCTGGGTCGGTCAAGCTTTTGGTGCGTTTTTCCGTCCACCAGAAGGCGGCGACAAAGCTGCTGCTCCAGAACTCTCCGAACGCGACAAGACACGTATCTCTAAAGCCGAAGAGAAAGCCACGAAACTAGGCTACGAAGTCAAGATCCGTCTAGCCTACATCGGTCAAGATCAGATCAATGCCAAACTCAACATGCAAGCTTTGGTCGGTACTTTCAAACAGTATAATTCCACCAATCTAAACGGCTTTAAGTTGACCAATGGCAGTTTCAAAGCTGAAGACCTCGATAAATACAAGCTGCGTCAGTTTGCTGATCATGGTTTTATTTTAAATATTTCCGAGTTAGCTTCGGTCTACCATTTACCACACACTTCCGTAGAAACTCCAAATATCGTTTGGGCCACCTCCAAAACCGCCGAGCCGCCATCTACCTTACCGCTTATCACTGGCAATCCCGCCCATGATGAAAATGTCTCAGCTTTCGGCTTGACGAATTTTCGCGGTATTAATCATCAATTCGGGATGCTACGCCGAGATCGCTCACGCCACGTATATATCATTGGTCAGACTGGTGCTGGTAAATCTGGTATGTTGGAGCTATTTGCACTTTCGGACGTATTCTATAACCAAGGCTATTGCATTATTGATCCGCACGGTGATTTTGCCATCAATAATTTGCGTTTCGTACCAGAATCTCGCATCAACGAAGTGATCTATTTCAACCCTGCTGACACTGCCTATCCAGTGGCTTTCAACCCGCTAGAATTAAGTGATCCAGCTCGCAAGCCAAATGTTTGTTCGGAAGTGATCGGCGTACTGAAGCGTATGTTTGGCGAATCTTGGGGTCCGCGTTTGGAACATATTTTGCGTTATACTTTGCTCGCCCTGCTTGATCGACCAGAAACAACCCTACTAGATATTTCGCGAATGTTGACGGATAAAGATTTTCGTAAAGAAACGCTGGATTATTGTACTGATGTGACCGTCTTGCAATTCTGGAAACATGAGTTTGGCCAGTGGAACGAAAAACAAGTCAATGAAAGTATTGCTCCGGTGTTAAACAAGGTGGGTGCTTTTACGGCCAACCCGATCATTCGTAATATTATTGGTCAGTCAAAGTCGAGTTTTGACGTACGCAAGATCATGGATGAAGGTAAGATTCTCGTCGTCAACCTTTCAAAAGGCTTAATCGGTGAAGATAACGCTGGTATCCTTGGGGCTTTCTTAGTGACAAAAGTTCAGCTCGCCGCTATGTCACGCTCTGATATTCCTGATGCTGCCGATCGTCGCCCATTCTATCTCTACGTAGATGAGTTCCAAAACTTCGCTACCGATTCTTTCGCAGTCATTCTTTCTGAGGCTCGCAAGTACGGTCTCAACCTCACTGTTGCGAACCAATATATTTCCCAGATGACTGACTCAGTGCGCGACGCAGTATTTGGTAACGTTGGTACAACCATTTCTTTCCGCGTTTCAGCTGACGATGCGCCAATCCTTTCTAAGCAATTTGAACCAACCTTCGATCAATCCGACCTTATCCAGATGAACAACCGTCACTTTGTAATCTCGATGATTATTAACGGTGAGAAAGTACCGGCTTTCTCTGCTACTACCCTCTCCTTACCAAAAACTCCACAGGATAACTTTGATAAGATTGTCGAAAGTTCCCGTCGAGGCTATGCTCGCAATCGCGCCGAAGTCGAAGCCGAAATTCGCGAAACCATCGAACAGTCAGAGAAATATAAAAAAGAACTTTCCGACAGTGGACGTCTTGTCAATGAACAAATCAGCAATAGCTACACAACTAAAGGCGGGGCAGTAGGTGTAGCGAACGGGGAATCAAGAGAAAACCGAACAAATGCCGAACGTAAGTCTTCTGGACGTGCTAATTTTCAGTATGTGCCTACCCCACAAAGCGATTTTCGTAAAATGAAACTGTCTCCGAATAGTGCCGAGGGTAAAGATCGACCAAGCCTCAAAGATCTCGGCAGTCTGATCAAAGAGCGTGAAACCCAGCAATCTACCCGAACAAATGCCGAGCATAATAATACTCTGGCTGGCGGGGAATTAAGTAGTATCACTTCTACCCCTATCGCAACCCAGGCTACGCGCCAGAGTGCACCAGAAGCCCCTCGCAATTCTCAACCGCAGAGTGGTCTAGATAATCATCAAAAAACCCATAAAGAGCCTAAAAATAGCCCTAGGAGCGAAAATCGTAAGCAAAATAGCCGCAAAACACCATCCAAATCACCAAATGGTCAAAATCAAGCTAGGGAAATAGCAAAACGTGCAGAGGCAAAGTTCGCTGGTAAAGTTGCTAACCCAAAGCTCAAATCTACCGGTAAGGTAGCCCTATCGGCAGCTGGTCCAGCCCAACAACCAGCCGAGCGCTATGAAGATACTTATCAAAACGACACAGACTTCACAGTTCAACACTAAAGTTTCCATATCACACCAGCCGTATCCCTAAAGCTTGCGGTATCCACGCAGGCTGTATGACTATTGATGTTGTGTTTTCCCAACTCCTATTACTTCCGATAGACTAAAAGAGCATTGAAGAGTATATGTGAATGAGGTATTAATATCACACCCAGCCGTATCCCTAAAGCTTGTCCGCAGTTTACGAACGAGGAGAAGGTGACACACACCCGTAACGACGGGATGCGTGGACACCGCAAGCTTTAGGAATAGGCTGGGTGTGATATTAAACTACTGTATCCCCTCACCACTCTTAACCCATATACTATTTAGGTAGTAGCGACGCAGCGTACGGAGAAGCCGACGTAACGGTTGTAGTCGCCGGCTGGGTTGACACCGGAGCTACTGAAGTACAGGCCGTATGCGCCGGTATTAGAGTAGGCAGTACGTGACCAGTAGTAGCCGAGGGAGCCGACATTGTATAGTGAACCATTGCTGACGTTCCCGGCATAAGGGAAGTTGTAGGGAGCAGAGAACTATAGATTTTACAATTCCCCAAATTGCTACACACTCTATCGTTCCCGTCTATGTCTACCAATAGTATTTACCCCACCTATATAACTCCATTATATTCACAAATGATGGCTCCAGTTAACACTACGCAATGAACAGCAAACCGTTACTATTTTACCCATACACGCAAAATGCTGGAACATAAATAAATGTCATCGAAAAATAAAGGAAAGAACAAAAATAGTCCTTTGATCATACGTATAAACACTCGTCTTTCGGCCAGATTCTTAATGTCGCACAATGCAGACGTGGCGACTAGAATACATTATATTTATGCCTTA
>Ga0073906_1005343_pt1 | contig 11675 bp, 10 predicted proteins | sample Inofromicrocosms_FD_65485 | JGI IMG/M metagenome (GOLD analysis project Ga0073906, IMG submission 65485) | Mouse cecum microbial communities from Vienna, Austria - Inoculum for glucosamine and mucus D2O microcosms | ecosystem: Host-associated > Mammals > Digestive system > Large intestine >... | reverse complement strand
TAAGACCCTGTAGAAAATCAGCCATTTTTGACAATCGAACAGTAGGAAATAGTGAATCTTTTTTTGGGGGAAATATCTTATCAAGCAGTCCTCTTTTATACTTCTTGATGGTTTCGAGAAGAAGCTGCTGTGTCTCAATACGTCGATTTAATAAATTGATAAAATCAGCGATTTTCCGTTGTTCCTGTACATTTTCTGGCAAATTATGTTTTGTATTGAAAAATTCGTCTGTAGGCATATTAAGCAAGCCATGATTCCGTGCGCCTTCCGCAGAGATTTTATATATTTCCTTATACCATTTTAAGGAATCAAAATATACTTTGATAAAATCACTATAGTGTTTTTTTAGCATAAAACAAATATACAGAGTAGATAATGCTCCCATGGGATAGCGGTCAAGCCGCTTAATCGAGCCAAAGTCATAACCTACAGAATAGCTCTTATTATAGGCAAATTCGCCATTTTTGAGCAGATAATAACCACTCATATCTTTGCTTGCCACTGTTTTGTTGAAATAACTGATCTGGTCAACAAGCCCATCTTTTGAAGATATTGTAAGAGGCAGATTCGTTTCATTATCTGTATTCTTTCGTGTTACCCGATCTGCAAAGTCTGAAAGCCTAAATACGCCCCACTCCCCCTCAAACCCCGGAAACCGCAGCTTCGGCACGTTCCCCTCTTGACCGTTACTTAGGGATAATACTGCCCAAATTCACCACTTCACAAGATAATAGATGTGGAGGTGGTCAAAATGACTGATAATACACAATTTAAGACGTTGGTTAATGATTGGTTAAATCAGAAGAAGCCAATGATTACCCCGTCAACTCACGCCGGTTTTACGCTGATTGCCGAAAACCACTTAATTCCCCGGTTTGGCAAGCGCAAGATTGGCAGCATCACGGAGGCGGATATCCAGAACTACATATCACATCTCCATGAGGAAGGCAGGCTGGACAACACAGGCGGATTAACGGTTAAGACAATCCGCGATATTATTCTTGTTCTCAGACTGTCGATGGAATATGCCTACAAGGAGCGGGCTATTCCCCTGTTAAACTGGGATCTGATCGAATATCCGAAGGAATTTGGCATTAAGAAGGTCGTTTCCCTGTCAAAAGACCAGGAGCAGGCGCTGATCCAGAGTATTTACCTGAACCTGAACCGGAAAACTGCGGGGATCCTGATTGCTTTGTTTACAGGCGTCCGCATTGGGGAATTATGTGGCCTTCAGATGAAGGACATTTCCCTTACAGACAAAACAATCAACATCAACAAAACGGTTCAGCGTATTTATGACAAGAAAAAGGGAAGCTCCTACGTCCATATCGGCCCGCCGAAAACAAAGACTTCCGCAAGGACGATCCCGGTTCCCTCGCTGCTCATGAATATCATCAAAAAGTTTTACACGGACAACCCGAACCATTACTTCCTGACCGGAAAGACCAAACCCAGCGAGCCGCGTACCTACAGGCAGTTCTTTTCACGCTTTTTGAAAAAGCATAAGCTGGAAAAGGTAAAATTCCATGAAATTCGCCACACCTTTGCCGTAAGGGCGATTGAGATCCCGGAATTTGACATTAAGTCTCTTTCTGAAATCCTTGGGCATAAGAATGTTTCATTTACGCTTAATGTGTATGGAAGCGCTAATTTGCAGCAAAAAGTAAAATGTATGAACCTTCTGAATGATCTTCTGTAATTTTCTCCAGGCAATTCTTCCGGCCATCCTATATTTTTTAGGCTGGCCGGGTTTCCTGAGCAGATTCCTGTGTCTGTTTTTGATAGGAATTCCACAATTTCTTTTATTTTGACAATAAATATGGTAAAAGAGTGACATTTTATGGAAAATGGTGTATACTGGTAAACGATCCAAAAAACGCACATTTCATGGAAGCATTGGCGCTGCAAGACCGTTGATTGGTTCTGAGTAGCAGTGCGCTATAAGGAGCGATAAAAACAGGTGACGGTTTTAGGTTGTATCATAGCCGTTACTTTATGAATAGAGATACGGCATTAGGAAAGGATGTCCGTGTCTGTTATTATTTTACAAGCCCTTGATTTGTCAAAAAAATCTTATCGCTGTCAGGGGCGCAGTTTTCAAGCCAGTGCGAAAAAACTGTTTTCCTGTCAATTAACGCTGTAGTTTGTTGTATCCGTATAACCCAAAGGTATACGGATATTTTTATTTTTCAATATATTTTTGACAGGATATTTTTCCTGCCTGTTTTAGCTGCCGCATCCGGTATTTACCGGGTGCGGCTTTTTTCTTGTCGTTTTTTGAAGGAACCTGTCATAGATGCCCGGTGTCGTTCGCCGCCTTCGGGATTCTGGAACCCATCAACATTTCAGAATCCTGGAGGAAAATAATGTCAGAAAATGATTTCTATTTATACATAGATGGGCAGGCGGTAAAAGTCAGTGAAGAAGTTTACCGGGAGTACAGGCGTGCGGAAGATAAAGAACGCTACTTCATGAAGCGTCTAAAAAAAGGACGTTTTGTAGTGGATGAGGACGGCCAGACGGTTACATATCTCCCCAGCAGGGAAGCCTCCTATGAACAGCTGCTGGAAGCGGACTGGACATTTGCCGCGCCGGATGAGGCGATAGACGATGTTATGGTAAGGACGCACCTTATGGAAACATTGGAAACAGCCCTGCAGAGCCTGGCCGAGGAAGAGCGGGAATTGATTTGGAAAATCTTCTATCTGGATCAGTCTGAACGGGAGGTCGCCGCAGCCTGCAACCTTACACAGGCGGCTATCCACAAGCGGAAAAAGAAGGTACTGGAAAAATTAAGGAAATTTTTTGAATAATCTGGTTTTCAACCCCGCTTTTCGTTACCGAACCTTATGAGGGGGCTTTTGCACCCTCCTATGAACATTGAAAAATAACAGGACAAGTGCCTGTTCATAGATGATCAGTATTCAAGTTTCTTCCGCTGCGCGGGGCCGAGAGATCGGCAAGCGGCCCAGGCACGGGCGCGACGACTGCCTGCGGGCCAGGCAGGACAAGGAGGTGATCTTCCCCTGTCCTGGCCCGTCAATAAGATGACATCAAAGGCACGAGCGGGAACCCGAAGGGCCTGTGACCGGCAATGGTAATGCCGGAACCGCCATGAGCCGCCAGCAAAGGAAGGACCAGTCATATTCCCGTACCGCAGGGTGAAAGGGGGATACTGTGGGCATGGCCTGGGCAGCTTAGTCACCTGCCGCCACCTGCCGTCGGTATCATGGCGCTTATTAACCATAAGCGGCTTGGATATTCCCGTGCCGGGGGTGAGAAGTAAGGCAATCCCGTTGCCTGATAATACGGCACAGATATGGAAATGAAATGAGTTTACGGGAACCTGCTCCGGGAGACAGCGGCATATCGCCATGTCCTGCCTGGGGCGGCTTTCCCATTTGTGATAATACCGGTTTGGGATGCCGTGATGCGTCCCGCCGGGCTCTTGCCGGATGCAAGACCTGTCGCCACAAGCTGATTGCGCCCTTGTTTGGGGCGTACTGCCCGGTTTGCGGCGCATGGTGTTTCATTCGGCGGCCAACAGGGTGGGGGAAAGCCTGATGTGAGGAGGTGAACGATATGCGGGTGCTTATAAGGGAAATAAGGATAAGGGAAGGCAGGCGCAGGCTGGATGACAGCAACGTGAAAGAGCTGGCAGAGAGTATCCAGGAACTTGGGCTTCTTAATCCCATTACCATAGACAGGAACCATGTACTGATTGCCGGGTTCCATCGGCTGGAAGCAGTAAGAATCCTTGGGTGGGAGGAAGTGGAATGCACTGTCAGCAGCCTGGATGGCCTGGAAGCTGAATTGGCGGAGATTGATGAGAATTTTATACGTAAGAATCTGCCACCTATTGAATATGGAGAAATGCTTTTACGGCGGAAGGAAATCTATGAAATGCTGCACCCGGAAACAAAAGCGACTTATAAGGGCGGGAAATTCAGGGGGAACCAGCACCGGGAAGTGGTGGCGGACAAAATGTCCGCCACCACAAAGTCATTTGTGAAGGACACGGCTGAGAAATTAGGCGTTGCGCCCCGCACCGTCAGGAGGCAGATACAGACAGCGAAAAACCTTGCGCCAGAGGCAAAAGAGATTATTAAAGAGGCGGATACCAAAATTTCCAGGAAAGCCACAATGAAGATTTCCTATCTGGAGCCGGAGCGGCAGAAAGAGGCCGCCTTGCTCTTGGCGGCAGGGGAGATCCGGACAGTGGATGAATATACCGCAAAAGAAAACCCGGAGGAAAAAAAGCAGGAACCGAAAAATCCAGCCAGTTTAAAAGAAGTTGTGGCGGAACTGAAAGACCCGGATAAGGATTGCAGTGGCACACCGGACAGTTTCCTGGAGGAATACAGCGCATTTGTCCGGAAATTCCATAAAGAGATCAGTTGGTACAGCGACCCATATTATGACACGGTATTTCCCCATGTCAGCATGGAGCAGCTTGCCAGTCTCCGGGAACTGACCAGATCCATCTGTTCCGCCGCCGAAGAATTATTCCAAAAAGTAGAAAGGACAATGAAAATATGAGCAGTTACAGAAAAAAACATAACTCCCCAAAGCCTGCGAAGCCGAAACCGGCGGCGCTGCCTGAACCGGAATATAATAATCCGGGCGTGGAGCGGTCTATCCACACCGACCGTCTGACTTCCGGCCTTCCTTACCAACGCCCTGTAAACCCCAAAGAGGTTGAGCGCCTGATACGGGAATGGGACGAGCGGTTGCTTGACCCTATCACGGTCAGCTTCCGTGATGGGAAATTTTATGTAGTAGACGGCCAGCACCGTATTTCCGCCATGCGGGAAATGAATGGGGGCAAAGGGATCATGGTAAACTGCAAGGTCTATAACGGCCTGACTTACGAGCAGGAAGCGGACCTCTGCTATAAACTGGATAAAGCGAAGAAACGCCTGAGCCTGTCACAGTCCACAAACGTCCTGGCGGAATCTGGCGGAGATGCGGAGATCACGGAGATTAAGCGGCTTGTGGAAAACTGCGGCTTTATATGGGCGTTAGGGAAGAGCCATGGAAAAACCGGGGAAATCGTATCCACCCGCGCCCTCGTGAATGCCTACCAGTTATTAGGCGGGGCTTCCTTCACCCGTATGCTACAGCTTTTGTGGGACACCTGGCAGGGGGATCCCCGATCCCTCACTGCCGCACTCTTGGCAGGGCTGGCGCTTTTTATAAAGACTTACGATACGGAACTGAATGACCATACATTTGTTTCACGGCTCTCTCAGGCGGATCCGGATGAGATCAACCGCCGTGGGCGGGCTGATTTTTCCACAAGCAACAACGCGCTCCGGTTTGCCCGCGTCATTTTGGAGAAATATAACGGGCAGCGTGGGGGGAGGAAGCTCCCTTACCGTTTCCATGGGTAACTACGATTAAGCCTGCCAGGATCCGATGGCATTGAGACAAGCAGGAGCGGCATATCTTGAAATGGAGGTGTTGTCTATGGAAGCAACCCAGGACAGAGACTTTAACCAGATGAGGAATGTAGACGTGCGGACGGTTGAGCGGGGAAGCCTTGTGGATATCAGCAAAATACATATTGACCCCCAAATGCCCCGTGAACAGAGGCTGGCGGATTTTGTCCGCCAGATTGGGAACCCTTATTGCTACAAATGTGGGAAAATTGTGGTCAAAGTGAGTTTTACGGACACCAACGCGACACTGGAGGACCGTTTGGAACATTATTTAAGGACACTATAGGAGATAAAAATGAAGAGGACAGAGTTTATCAGCAGGCGGGCTTGACTTTAACACTTTAAAGTGGTATATTCAAGGAAATAAGCATAACGGTGAAGCCCATTGTGAAAAGTTTTGCTGAGGATTTTTTACAAGATGGAGGTTCACCATGGATAATTTAACAGAAAGCAGGGTATACCGCGCTGCGCTTTATGTCCGCCTGTCCAAAGAGGACGGCGACAAAGAGGAAAGCGACAGCATCGTGAATCAGAAAGACCTGATCAGGGCGTTCCTGGCGGATAAGCCGGATATCCATATCTGCGCTGAGTGCGTGGACGACGGGTACAGTGGGGCGAATTTTGACCGCCCTTCTTTTAAGAGGATGATCCGTGACATTGAAGCTAGGAAAATTGATTGTGTGGTGGTCAAGGACCTGTCAAGGTTTGGGCGTAACTTCGTGGAGGCCGGGCGCTATATCGACCAGATTTTCCCGGCGCTTGGTATCCGGTTTATCGCGGTCAACGATAACTATGACAGCATAAACGGGCGCACATCTTCCGATAAGATACTGATCCCGTTCAAAAACCTGATAAACGACGCATATTGCCGCGATATATCAATCAAAGTCAGGAGCCAGCTTGAAATCAAGAGGAAAAAAGGGGATTTCATTGGCTCTTTTGCCGTATATGGCTACCGGAAAGACCCCTCTGACCGGCATAAACTCGTGGTTGACGAATATGCCGCCGCGGTCGTCCGTGACATTTTCCGCTGGAAGCTGGAAGGGGCAAGCCAGCAGAGGATCGCTGATCGCCTGAATGGGCGGGGGGAATTGTCCCCCATGGAATACAAACGGTTTTGCGGTTTGCAGTATAAATCCGGCTTCCAAGTAAAGCCCAAGGCGAAATGGACCGCAGTAGCGATTGGCCGGATCCTCCGTAATGAGTTTTATGTCGGCACCTTGGTCCAGGGCAGGCGTACCACCCCGAACCATAAAGTAAAAAAGACCATACAGAAACCAAGCGAGGAATGGGTAAGGGTTGAGGACAGCCACCCGGCAATTGTGGAAAAAGATGATTTCCTTGCCGTGGGGCGGCTCCTGATGCAGGATACCCGTGTGGCTCCCAAAGAGGAAACAGTATACCTGTTTTCCGGCCTGGCGTTCTGCGGCGATTGCAGGCAGAACATGGTACGCAACAGTGTGTGCAGGAATGGGAAAACCTACGTGTACTATATATGCGGCAATAACCGTACAAATAAAGCCTGCTCCAGCCACCGGATCAGCGAAGTCGCCCTGACAGAGGCCGTATTACTGTCTTTGAAGGAACATATCGCTAATATCCTGGATGTGGAGCGTGTGCTGCAATATATTGAAACTCTTCCGATCCACCGGGAAGAAGTGCAGAAGGCCGACGCGCAGCTTGTAAAAAAACAGGAGGAAATCTCCCGCTACAGCAGATTAAAGAAAACACTCTATGAATCCCTGTCTGACGGCCTGATTGATAAAGAGGAATACCTGGAATTAAAATCCGGCTATGATATGAAGATTGCTGACGCGAAGGCCGCGAGCGAAAAGCTGAAGGAGGAACTGGAAGGGCTTTTGCAGAACCGCGCAGGCACCAGCCTTTGGATCGAGCGTTTTAAGAAATACCAGAATATCACGGAACTTACAAGGCATATCGCGGTGACGCTGATTGAGCGCATCCTGGTCTTTGAGGACAGCCGCATTGAGATACGATTCCGTTACCAATACGATTATGAGCGGGCGTTGGAACTGATCCGGAATACGCAGAGGCTTTACACGGGGGAGAAAAAATCCCATGAAAAGGAGGCGGTGTGACATGGCAAGGGTAAGCAGGAAAGCCGCTATCATGGAAACGGAGCCAAAGGCCGTGTTTCTTCCGGAGCGGGTTTATAACACAGCGGTCTATGCCCGCCTTTCTGTGGAAGATAACAACAGGACGGGCGACAGGGAATCCATTACCATGCAGAGGTATATGCTTGAGAAATATGTGGACGCGCAGGCGGATATGCGGCTTTGCGGCGTATTCTGCGACAATGGGGAGACAGGCACGGATTTTGAACGGCCGGAATTTGAGCGCCTGATGGAAGGGATAAGGAGCCGCCGGATTGACTGTGTTGTGGTAAAAGATCTATCACGTTTCGGGCGTAACTACGTGGAAACCGGCTATTACCTGGAAAAAATATTCCCCTATCTTGGGGTAAGGTTTGTAGCGGTCAATGACAGTTACGACAGCAAAAAGGATAAGAATGGGAATGAACTGGTTATCTCCCTCAAAAACCTTGTTAACGACCTGTACGCGAAGGACATATCGCAGAAAGTCAACACAGCGCTGGAAACAAAACAGCGGAAGGGAGAGTTTATTGGGGCATTCCCGCCATATGGATACCTGAAATCCCCGGAAGATAAGCACAGGCTTATCCCGGATCCGGAAGCAGCCCCAGTTGTCCGTGAAATATTCCAGTGGAGGGCGGAGGGCATCGGGATAAACATGATTGCACGGTATCTGAATGACAGGGGAACCCCCTGCCCCGCCATGCACCATTACCTGAACGGATACAAAAAGAAGAAGCCGGAAGGGACAGGGGCAATCTGGCAGGGGCAGATTATAAAAAAGATAACCAGATATCCTGTCTATGTTGGCCATATGGCACAAGGTAAAACAAAGAAATCTTTAAGTGATGGGATCCCCTTAACTAATGTTGACAAAAAGGACTGGATAATCGCCCATAATACCCATGAGGCAATCGTCAGCCAAGAGATTTTTGACAAGGTGCAGTCCATAAGTGAGCAGCGCTGCCAGGAACACAGGATGTTGAGAGGGAAATACCCGTCCACGGAAAATATATTCAAAGGGCTTCTGGTGTGTGGGGATTGTGATACGAAAATGTCACGATATAAGAATGTTTCTCCCGCCGGTACGGCAAGGTATACCTATATCTGCCGTGTCTACGCGGAAAACCTGTCCGGGCAGGGCTGCACGAAAAAATGTGTTGGCGAGCCTGAACTGATCGAAGCTGTATTCCATGCGCTGCGCGTTGAGATAGAGGCCGCGATGAAATTGGAGGACCTGCTGAAAAGGACGCAGATGAAATCCGGGTTTAAGAAAAAACATGAGGCGGTCATTGGGCAGATTGGGGCAATGAAGCAGAAAATAGGAAGGAACGCCGCTTATCGTGCATCGCTGTTTGAATCCTTTTCTGACCATACCATTACCGAGCGGGAATATGTTTCGCTAAAGCAGGAATATGACAGAAACGCGGAGGCTTATGGGAAAGAATTGGAGAAGCTGGAGCAGGAAGAAAAAATCTACTCCAAAACTATAACCCCGCAGAATCAATGGATCACGGCATTGAAGAAGTACCAGGCAAAGGAAACGATAACGAGGGAACTGCTGGTGGAGCTGGTTGACCATATCAAAGTGACTGGCTATAACGAGATTGAGATTGTCTGGAATTTCCGGGATGAATTTGCCATGCTGGAAGAAAAGGTGGTGGGGATATGATGGAGACCATTGCCCTCTATATGCGCATTTCCAGTGAGGATGCGAATGAGGGGGAGAGCTTCAGCATTAGCCATCAACGTGATTTGCTTTATCATTTTATAAAAAGCCGCCGTGAATTTGACGGGTGTACTGTCATGGAATTTTTGGATGACGGGTATACGGGGACAAATTTTGACCGCCCTGGCGTACAGAAAATGCTTTCCATGGCGGGAAACCCGATTCAATGCATCATTGTAAAGGACTTTTCCCGGTTCGGGAGGAATCTGATCGACGTGGGTGATTACCTTGACCAGATTTTCCCTTTTCTGGGTGTCCGCTTTATCGCTGTCAATGAAAACTACGACAGCAAAAACAGCATTGGCAGTTCTGTCAGCCTGGATGTTTCATTAAAGGCGATGGTCTACGAAATGTACAGCCGTGACATATCAGAAAAAATCCGCTGTATGCAGCAGGCCAAAATGAAGAAAGGCGAATACCTGTGCGCTATCGCGTTTTATGGCTATAAACGGTCACAGACCAGGAAAAACAGCCTTGAGATTGACGGGCAGGCTGCTGGCATCGTGCGGCGTATCTTCCAGATGGCCGTGGATGGCATGGAACCCACGCGGATTGCGCTTAAGCTGAATACGGAGGGTATCCCCGCTCCGCTGGCTTACCGGAGGGCAAACCATACGGATGGGCTGCGAGGTTGGAAAGTTGCCGGGGATACGGCTTATTGGACCCGGGAGAATGTCAAGCGGATTATCTCTGACGAACGTTATACCGGTTGCTTGATCGGCAGGAAACGTACCAGGGTGGATGTTTCCAAAACATGGACAACCCAAGTTCCAAAAGAGGAATGGATTGTGGCTAGGGATACCCATGAAGCAATAGTATCGAAAGAAACGTATGAGCAGGCACAAAAAGTGTTGAAAAAATACGCGAAAAAGAGGAAGCCCGGAAAACCGACACAGCGGTTCAGGGGGCTTCTGAAATGTGCTGTGTGTGGGCGGACATTGACACGTACGATTTGTAAGGACACATATTTCTCCTGCCCTACCAGAAAAGTCCTGTCAGATTCGCAGTGCCGCCAGCTACATCTGAAGGAGAAGGATCTGGAAGCCGCGCTGCTGGCTTCCATTCAAAGCCAGATCAGGCTGCTTATGCAGACGGAAACCGCGGACAGGAAGGGAGAGAGCCTTGCCGCGACAGAAAAAGAAATCCAAGACTGTCAAGCTGTAATTAACCGCCATAAAGCAAAACAGGTCGCCACGTTTGAGGATTACGCGGAAGGGCGTATCACACGGCAGGAATATCTTTCCCGTAAGGAGGAAATGGCCAGACAGCATGAGGAAGTGACGGCTATATATACGGAACTGATTGCGAAGCGGGCAGAACTGCAACAGGCATCGGATAATTTAGGCAAAGCGGATTTAGGCCGGTACGCCTGCGCCAATGAGCTTACCAGGGAACTTTTGGTGGAACTGGTAAAGGAGATCCGTGTCAGCGGAGAGGATACACTGGAAATTATGTGGAACTTTAGAGAATAGGATCAGGAGGAAAACAAATGGATTTTGCGTTTGCAGACACGATGGAGGCAGACAGGCAGGACAGGGCCTGTAGCTTGCTTATATCATTGAGTTTGCTGGCAGACACGGCGAAACGCCGTGATGCCTGCAACGGGAACAGCCATGTACGGCTTTTATATCAGAGGGAACTGCATTACCATTATGAACGGGCTATTTTTGATGCCCTGCGCCTTTTAGGCGTGTCTATAGGCAACACGGAGATTGCGAGTGGGACGAATGTAGACCGCATATGTGACCAGGGGCATCAGGCTCTTATGGAGATTCTGGAAAAATATGAAGATTACTTCGACAAGGAAGCGGAATAGGCATATGCAAGACGAAAAAGAAAAATAATTTTTTTATGCAGGACTTGACACAAGCAAATGAGAAGTACACTGGTGATGTTGAGCTTTTGAAATCGAGTAAAAGTGATGTTCATTATCTGTCATCGGGAAGCCATCCTGCTATAACATTTAAGGAGAGCTTTGAGGCTGTGCAGATTGAAAAGGTTCGGAGGATTAATGTGGTGAGAGATGAAAATGGCAGTCGAAGAAAAAGTGAAAAATATAGCTCAAAGAAATTGAAGAAAAGATTAAAATTCAGAGAGGACGGATGAGGGTTAAAAAAATTCTGTGTCTATAGGGAATTTAAGCTTCCTTGATAAGAGTTCGATATGTAAGATTCCGCTGTCGATTTTTTTGCATCAAAAGAACGGCATCTCAAGAACTGCTTTTTTGTGGGCTCTGCCCACACCCGGCCTCAGGAATAAGACTGGATTTTTCTGGAAATCCTTTAAATGCCGATGGAATAAGGCCGGGGCGGCTCTTTGGTTAAGGTAAGCCGCTCCCACTTTTCCTTGAACCCTTCCTGCTCGGAATATGCCGCCGTTTCATTGGGGGCA
>Ga0073906_1005338_pt1 | contig 11685 bp, 13 predicted proteins | sample Inofromicrocosms_FD_65485 | JGI IMG/M metagenome (GOLD analysis project Ga0073906, IMG submission 65485) | Mouse cecum microbial communities from Vienna, Austria - Inoculum for glucosamine and mucus D2O microcosms | ecosystem: Host-associated > Mammals > Digestive system > Large intestine >... | reverse complement strand
AGCAACGAGCCAAAGTCATGCTTGCATGACCTTGGCGACTGCCGCGAGGGTGCAATACCCCGCAGCTTGCTGCGCATTCAAGCTATGATGCCCCGTAGCTTGCTGCGGGGTATTTCACTTGTCGCTTCCCATGCGACCTTTTTTCCTGATGGAATGTTTATAATGTGTTCACAAGGTTGGACATGGATGAATGGAACGCCGGCTCATCCATAAACCGTTGAAAAGTATTTTATCAGGAGGATTCGTTATGAAAATCATGAAAAGCTTAAAACATTGGAAGGGCGGCAAGGACGATGTAGACGGCAAGAGGGGGGGGAAGCGGCAAGAATGGCTTTGGCAACGTGAACGGCAAGGAGGATGTGAACGGAAGAGACGGTAACTCTGCCGTGAGTGGAAAAAGCGGCGCGAGAAAAAATGGCGTCACGGAGCTGGTGTTCATCCTCGACCGCAGCGGCTCGATGTCCGGCCTGGAAAACGACACCATCGGCGGCTTTAACGCCATGATTGAAAAGCAGAAGAAGCAGGACGGGGAATGTTATGTGTCCACGGTTCTGTTTGACAATGTGAGCGAGGTGCTGCATGACCGCGTGAAACTTGCAGACGTGCCGAAAATGACGGCGGCGGGCTTGGGAATCGGAAGGGACAGGGCGGTCGACTACCACGCGGATGAATAGGGGACGGAAGTGCTTTATGAGACGGTGGCCGGGGCGGTGTGCGAGATGCGCGCGTGCGCGTCCATTTCGCCGCAGTGGGCGGAAAAAATCAAGGCGGACAATCGGAAGAGAAAATGAGAAGCACAATTGCTGATAAGGTAACGGGGCGCGGACTGTGAAACAGTCCGCGCCCCATATGAGTTAAACGGGTCTTTCTATGTATCCGGGGCATCCTTCCCATTTCCTGGAATTCGCAAAATTTTAATTTGTTGGAAAACTAATTAAATTTTTATAAACAAATACTGCAGGAGGAAAGAAATAATTTAAAAATCCAACAATTTTTACAAAATATATATTGACAAACAAGATTGCCCGGTGTATTTTATTAGTTGGATATCAAACTAATTTGCGATTGATTTGCGGGGCGAAAGGTGGGAAGATGATGTGGTACATGGATTCTAAAATTCCCGCGCTTGCATTGTTCGGCCAGGTCACCTGGCTGATGGACGAACACTCCAAGCGGATGTTTGCCCAATTCGACATGAAGCCATGGCAGGCGGGGATTTTGTTGGCATTGGCAGGGAAGGAGCTGTCGCAGAAGGAACTGGCGGAGCGGATGAACGTGACGCCCTCGACGATTACGACCTCCATCCAGAAGATGGAAAAAGAGGGGTACGTGGTGCGCCGTCCGGATTCAAAGGATCAGCGGGTGATGCGGCTTTCGGTCACGGAGAAGAGCTGCACGTATCTGGAAAATCTGGGCAAGGTAGGCCGCATGATGGACGAGACGGTGTTCGCGGGGATGAGCGTAGAGGAAAAAATCGTGCTCAGGCGGCTCCTGGTCCAGGTCTGTGACAATTTGTGGAAGGCGGAGAACGAGGCAAAAGAGCAAGATTATAGAAACAAAACAGTTTCAGAAAGGAATGAAAGGCCATGAAAAATTTATTCAAGTACATTGGCAGGTATTGGAAGTATGCCATCGTGATTCTGGCGTTGCTGGTCTTGCAGGCGTATTGTGACTTGTCGCTCCCGGCATACACGTCCAACATCGTCAATGTCGGTATTCAGCAGTCGGGTGTCGACGACGCGGTGCCGACCGCGATTTCGGTGGAGGAGATGGAGAAGGTCTGTCTTTTTTTGACAAAGGAGCAGGAGGAGGACGTGCTCTCGGCGTACGAGAGAGATGACACGTCATATGCGAAAGAAGCTTATGTCCTGAAGGAGGACGTGGCAAAGGATGATGAGAGGCTGGCCGTATTGCGTGGGAAGATGAGCCTTCCGATGATGCTGGTGGAGAATTTTGAATCCGGTAGCGAGACCGTGGGGCAAATCGTGGAGCAGCTGAAAGCGAACATTCCAGAGGGCATGCTGGCGGACGACGCAAGTGTGTTTGACATATTACAGATTTTGCCGGGGGATGTACGCGCGCAGTTGATAGAGGGCATCCATGGGCAGATGTCGGCATTGCCGGAATCCATCGTGGAGCAGGCGGCGGTTACTTATATAAAGAGCGCTTATGAGGACTTGGGCATCGACATGGAAAAGATGCAGTTCGACTATTTGTTCTCGGTTGGCGGCCGCATGCTGGCATTGGCATTATTTGTCATGATATTAAGCATTTTCGTCGGTTTCATGGCATCGCGCATGGGGGCGACAATCGGACGGGACTTGCGCCGCGAGGTGTTTAACAAGGTGGTGTCCTTTTCCAGCAACGAGTTTGACAAGTTTTCCACGGCATCCTTGATTACCAGGAACACGAACGACATCCAGCGCATCCAGGGCGTGACGGTGATGATTTTGAGAATCGTGCTTTATGCGCCGATTCTGGCCATCGGCGGTCTGGTGAGGGTGTTCCAGACGAACATTTCGATGTTGTGGGTCATCGCCCTTGCCGTGTTTTTGATTGGCCTGATTATGGTTTTAATGTCCGTGTTCGTGATGCCGAAGTTTAAGATCATGCAGAAGCTTGTGGATCGCCTGAACCTTGTGACGCGGGAAATCCTGACCGGCCTGCCCGTCATTCGGGCGTTCAGCACGGAGGAGCACGAGAGGGAACGGTTTGACGTGGCCAACAAGGATTTGACGAAGACGAACTTGTTCGTCGTCCACGTGATGGCATTCATGATGCCGGCCATGACCATCGTCATGAACGGCGTGTCCGTCCTCATCATGTGGGTCGGCGCGGACAGCATCACGAAAGGCCAGATGCAGGTCGGGGACATGATGGCCTTCATCCAGTATACGATGCAGATTATCATGGGCTTCTTGATGCTGTGCGTGATTTCCATCATGCTGCCGAGGGCGGCCGTGGCGGCCGACCGTGTCAACGAGGTGTTGACGAGCGAAAACCTGATTCATGATCCGAAGGATCCGAAGACGCTGCCGGAAAGTGCCAGGGGCGAGGTGGTGTTCGACCATGTGTCGTTCAAGTACCCGGGGGCTGATGAAAATGTCATCGAGGATATTTCCTTCGCGGCCAGGCCGGGCGAGACGACGGCCATCATCGGCAGCACGGGCAGCGGCAAGTCCACGGTGATTAACTTGATTCCCAGGTTCTACGACGTGACGGAAGGAAGGATTACGCTGGACGGCGTTGACGTTCGCGACCTTACACAAAAGGCGCTGCGTGACAAGTTGGGATACGTGCCGCAAAAGGGCGTGCTGTTTTCCGGAACCATCCAGTCCAACATCATGTTTGGCAATTCGGACGGGTCGGAGGAAGAGATGGAGGAGGCAGCGGCCATTGCCCAGGCGACGGAGTTTATCGAGACGAAGCACAAGCGTTATGAAAGTCCGATTGCCCAGGGCGGTTCCAATGTTTCCGGCGGGCAGAAGCAGCGTCTGTCCATTGCCCGCGCGGTCGCCAGGCATCCGAACGTGTTCATTTTTGACGACAGTTTTTCGGCATTGGATTATAAGACGGACGTGGCCCTGCGGCGCGCGTTGAAGGAGAAGACGGCGGACAGCACCGTGATTATCGTGGCGCAGCGGATTAGCACGATTCTCCACGCGGAGCAGATTATCGTGTTGGACGAAGGAAAGATTGCCGGAATCGGCACGCATAAGGAACTGCTTAAGTCTTGCGAGGTTTACCGGCAGATTGCCAGTTCGCAGCTTTCCGAGGCGGAACTTGCGGCGGACATGGGGACGGCGCGGGGCGGAAGTGACGGCATGCCCGGAGGCGGGGCCGCGCGGGACGAAGCGGATTTCGTGGATAGGAAGACGGGGAAGGAGGAGATTGCTCATGCCTAAGAAAATGCATGGAAAAAAAGGTGGAAACAAGCAGGGCGGAGTGCCGGGCCGTGAGAAAGCCAAGGACATGAAGGGCACGCTTTTGAAACTGGCCCGTTATATGTCAAAATATAAAGTGCTTTTGGGGTTCATTTTCTTTTTTGCCATTTGCGGAACATTGTTTTCCATCGTGGGTCCGAAGATTTTGGGAATGGCCACGACGGAAATCTTTGCCGGGCTGGTCAGCCAGGTGTCCGGCGGGAGCGGCATGGATTTCGTGAAGATTGGACAGATTTTATTTTTCACGTTGGGACTGTACGTGATAAGCGGCTTGTGCTCGGGTATCCAGAGCTACATGATGGGTGACGTTTCCCAGAAAATGACATATGAGTTCCGCAAGGAATTGTCGGAGAAAATCAGCCGCATGCCGATGAATTATTTTGACACCAAGACGCACGGCGAGATTCTCTCCCGCGTGACGAACGACGTGGATACCGTGGGCGAGAGTCTGAGCCAGTGCGCGACCCAGATTGTGACTTCCGTGACGACCCTGATCGGCGTGCTGGTGATGATGATTTCCATCAGTGTGCCGATGACCTTGATGGCACTTCTGATTCTTCCGCTCTCCCTGGGGCTGGTGGGAGCCATCATGGGACGTTCGCAAAAATATTTCCGCAGGCAGCAGGAGTATTTGGGCAAGGTGAACGGCCAGGTGGAAGAGGTTTACGGCGGACACAACATCGTGAAGGTGTTCAATAAGGAAGAGGACGTGCTGGCCATGTTCGAGGAGGCAAACAACACGTTGTACGATTCGGCATGGCGTTCCCAGTTCCTGTCGGGACTGATGATGCCGCTGATGGGCTTCGTGGGAAATTTGGGTTACGTGGGCGTGGCGATTTTGGGAGGCTACCTGGCCATCCGCGGCACCATTTCCGTCGGGGACATCCAGTCCTTCATCCAGTATGTGCGCAATTTCTCGTCGCCCATCCAGCAGATGGCGCAGGTGGCCAACATGCTGCAGTCGGCGACCGCGGCGGCGGAGCGCGTCTTCGAGTTCCTGGAGGAAGAGGAGGAAGACCAGACGGTGCCAAATCCGGTATCGGTGGAAGGCCTGCAGGGGAACGTGGAGTTCGACCACGTGCACTTTGGTTATAACAAGGATAAGATTATTGTCAACGATTTTAGCGCGAAGGTGAAAGAAGGCCAGAAGATTGCCATCGTCGGCCCGACCGGTGCGGGCAAGACGACGATGATCAAGCTCTTGATGCGCTTCTATGACGTCAACGACGGGGCGATTTTGATAGACGGGCACAATGTCAAGGATTTCAACCGCAGCGAGCTGCGCATGATGTTCGGCATGGTATTGCAGGACACGTGGTTGTTCCACGGAAGCATCCGTGACAACATCCGTTACGGGAAGCTTGACGCCACGGACGAGGAGGTCGTCGAGGCGGCCAAGGCGGCGCGGGTGCACCGTTTCGTGCAGACGCTGCCGGGCGGCTATGACATGGAATTGAACGAGGAGGCCAGCAACGTGTCGCAGGGGCAGAAGCAGCTGTTGACGATTGCCAGGGCCATTCTGGCCGACCCGAAGATTTTGATACTGGACGAGGCGACGAGTTCGGTCGACACGAGGACCGAGATACAGATCCAGAAGGCGATGGACACGTTGATGAAGGGGCGCACGAGTTTCGTCATCGCCCACCGGCTGTCCACGATCCGCGACGCGGACATGATACTGGTGATGAAGGACGGCGACATCGTGGAGCAGGGCAACCACGAGGAACTGCTCGCAAGAAACGGTTTCTATGCGGAGTTGTACAACAGCCAGTTCGAGAAAACGTCGGAAGTGGCATAAGATGAATATCGTTATACTTTCGGCTGTTGGAATCTGCCATGAGTATTGAGCCGGTGGCCGTGCGACATTCGCACGGCCACCGTTTGATAAAGAGATGGAGCTTGTTCTCTATACCATGGCTTCTATTAATTCTGTTTCTCCGATTTTGACATGTGTGATTCCCGGAATCTTGGCTTGATTAAAATTATAAATCAGCATGTAACCTATATTTAAATGGATGTCATTTAAATACGAGGCGAGTTGTTCTTCGCCTTGTTTGTGGTAGGCCTTGCCACGCCAGATTTTCAGTTCGATTACAAACTGTTCGCCCAGATAATCCATCACCAGGTCCATGCGTTTCTTGTTTCTGCTTCAATGTAATAGTTTCCGGTTCCATTAATAATTGGGCGTATGAATAGGAGAAAATGCCTTCTCCCTTCAATATTCACGCACGCCGGCGGTTTGGTATTTGAATAGCTTTTTATAATAGTCCATCGGACGGCTGCTAGGTGACACGACTTCGATAATCCAGTCAGGAGCCCCGACACACCCATCGTTATTCAGCTTTCGGGAATCGCAGATGACACAGATGTCGGGTTCCACATAATTTTTTTCATCTTTGTCCAGAAAAACGGCAAACGGGGCGACGTAGGGACGGCAAAATCCGTTGTTAGCCCGAATATATTCTCTGATGGTTCCGAAAAGCCTCCCGTAATGTCCTGATGTTTTCGACTCGGTGGTGCCATATGGTATATTTGTCCGTCAATCAGTTCCGCGCGTTCTCCTTCGGGAAGCGAATATATGTCATAAATGGTATGACACTTTTCTTGTGCTAATGCTTGAGCCATCATAACACCTCCTCGTTTTTCGGCTTTCAAAATCCAATCAGTGATTTGTACAATGGGAGATGGTATCACATATTATAACATCGTTTTGAAAGGGAAACAATTGAAAAGTTTTCAATTAAATGTTGGAAGGAAACTTTTCGCGATATTCTTTCGGGGTCTTACGAATAAGTATTGGCTGATTTGCACGGGTATGACGATTCTCGTTTACATCCTGATGGGTGCGACGAGCGGCACGATTGTTTATTATGCGGAGCATGTGGCCGGTAATCTGGATTTGCAAGGCTCAGTTACGTCCATCTATACGGTGTCGATGCTGGTGGCATTACTTGTGACGATTGCGTTTATTATTGGCAGGTTGGGAAAACGAAATACCATTATTCTGGGGATGTTCATTGCGGTGGTCGGGTACTTTTTTCCGGTTATCACGCATACGCCGTTCATGCTGCATGTCGGTGGCGTGCTACGTGGTGTCGGGTTCGGTATTGCAAGCGTGCCGACGGGATCGATTTTGCAGGACACTCTTACGTACGGGTTTTGGCGTGACGGTTTTTTGGCGGTAGGAATGGGTAACGCGGCGGCGTCTTTTGGAAATAAGCTTGGTACGGCGCTGGGAACGGCGATACTTGGCTGGGTGTTGCAGCTTGGCGGTTTCGTGAGTGACGCGGCAACGCAGAGCGCGTCCTTTTGGAGTACTGTTTTGTGAAAAGCGGCAGTATGTAAAGAAAAATTACATGAATCGAAATTACATGAATTGATGAAAAATGATTGAAAAAGCACAACACTCGTGATATGGTAATGATATCAGGGTCAAAACGCGTTTTGACCGCAACATCATGATAATACAAGAATTACGTGAGCGGGTGGTAATTTGTGGTATCATGGGGATTCCCAACATCATTAAAATAGGGAGTCTATGGAAACTGTAAAAGATTAACGAAAGGAAGATTCATATGTTGCATTTACGGCCTTATAAGAAATGTGATGCCGGGCATATCGTCAATTGGTGCAAGGACGAGGTTTCTTTTCATAAATGGTGCGCGGACCGTTTCGATCATTTTCCCATCAGCGAGGAAGAACTGCATGCCTATTACGAGGAGTACGCCGAGGATGACGGACTTTTTGCCATGACCGCGTTTGACGATTCCGATACGGCGGGCATCGCGGGGCATTTGATGATGCGTTTTCTGGACAAGGAAAAGACGGTGCTGCGGTTCGGCTTCATCATCGTGGACGCGAAAAAACGGGGTCGCGGGGTCGGAAAGGAGATGCTTTCACTGGCGGTCCGGTACGCGTTCGAGATTTTGCGTGTGGAAAAGGTCACGCTCGGCGTGTTTGAAAACAACGCGGCGGCCCGCCATTGTTACAAGGCCGTGGGATTTCGCGAAGCATCGCCGGAAACCGCGGAGTACTATTCGATTCTTGGCGAGAAATGGAAATGTCTGGAATTGGAAATGGAGAAAGGAATGCTGGAACATGCCACCGAAGTTTAAATTTACGAAGGACGAGATGAGGCGCGCGGCGTTGGACGTGACGAGAAAAAGAGGAATGGCGGGACTGACCGCCAGGGCGCTGGCCGAGGAGCTTGGCTGTTCCGTCAAGCCGATTTTCGGCTTGTTTAAGAACATGGAAGAAGTGCAGCAGGAGGTCATGGGGGCGGCAAACGACTTGTACCATGCCTATCTGAAGGAAGACATGGCAAGTGGGAAGTACCCGCCCTACAAGGCGAGCGGGATGGCGTACATCCGTTTTGCCAAAGAGGAAAAGGAGCTTTTTAAACTGCTTTTCATGCGTGACCGCTCCCACGAAGACGTGGGGGAAAATAAAGAGGAGGTCATGCCGTTTGTTGCGCTCATTCAAAAAAATTTAGGGCTCGATGAGGATGAAGCGTATCTGTTACACCTTGAAATGTGGATTTATGTTCACGGAGTGGCGACCATGGTCGCGACGTCCTATTTGGAGTGGGAAGAGGAATTTATCAGCAGGGTGCTGACGGACGGGTACGAGGGGATGAAGGCGCGGTATAAAAAAAGGTGAAAGCATTTGGGAACGGTGTGTTCCAAATGCTTTTCAGGGGCTTTTTATTTCTCTTTTAGGACACGTTTTTTTCGAATTCGGGCGATTAAATCTCTACTTTTTTGCATACTTTCTTGTAACTCTTTTTCATCAATCTGGTAATCAGAATCTGGTTCGAATAATTCTAAAGGTTTGAAGTTGTAAACTTCGTCATTTAGTGCGTATTTTTCCATTTGTCATACCTCCCTATCGATAATATAAACCAACCTCGCTACATTTTGCTAAAAAAATAGTGGTGCACGACTTTTGTTTATTGTACCACTAAAAAAAGGGGTGATTTCAAGAAAAAAATGAAAACGTATTGACATATTTTGTTTTTTATGTATAATAAGTAACAAGCGTTGCGCAACATATGGTTTCTTGAAACGGACGCAATAAACGCGCAGACCTAACGAGCAGTTACAAGATATCTTATATAAAAAATGGAAGGACGGACATGACGTATGGACGCAATCAAAGCGGAGCACCTGACGAAGAAATACAAGGATTTGACCGTCGTTGACGGACTGGATTTGGCGGTGCGCGAGGGGGAGCTGTTTTCCCTGCTCGGAGTCAACGGCGCGGGAAAGACGACCACGATTAAGATGCTTTCCTGCCTGACGAAGCCGACAGGCGGGGACGCGTACCTTTTGGGCAACAGTATTGTTTCGAACACGGCCGAGGTTAAAAAGTCCATCGGCGTGTCGCCGCAGGAGACGGCAATCGCGCCCAATTTGACCGTGCGGGAAAATTTGGAGTTCATGTGCGGCCTCCATGGATTTTCCAGGGAAAAACGGAAGCAGAAGACGGCGGATTTGGTGGAACGGCTCGGGCTTGCACAAGTGCTTGGAAAGAAAGCGGAAAAATTATCCGGCGGCTACCAGCGCAGGCTGAGTATCGCGATGGCTTTGATAGGAGAACCGAAAATCTTGTTCCTTGACGAGCCGACCCTGGGGTTGGACGTGCTGGCCAGGAGTGACTTGTGGGATGTCATCCGGTTGTTGAAAGGCAAGATTACGATGATACTGACCACGCATTACATGGAAGAGGCGCAGGCCCTTTCCGACCGTGTCGGCATCATGAAGGACGGGCGGCTTCTCGCGCTGGGAACGGCGGAGGAATTGAAGGCGCGGGCGGGGAAGGACGACTTTGAGGAGGCGTTCATAGCGATTGTAAAAGAAACCGTGTAGGAATAAGGAACTGCCATGCATTTGAAAAAGCTGCTGTCGCCATGTTGAGGGTTTTTGGCGAACGCCTAGGACATACGAGGAGGTAACGAGATGAGGATTTTGATTTTTTCCGGAAGGACGGCAAAGGAGATTTTACGCGACCCGTTGAATCTGGGGTTCGGATTGGGATTTCCGCTTGTCTTGATTTTTTTACTTTCCGCGATACAAGCGAACATCCCGGTGAGCCTGTTTGAGATTGGAAGTCTTACGCCGGGCGTCACGGTGTTCGGACTTTCCTTTATGACGCTGTTTTCCGCCACGCTGCTGGCGAAGGACCGGGACAGCGCGTTTTTACAACGGCTTTACACGACCCCGCTGAGTGCGCCGGACTTTGTTTTCGGATACGCTCTGCCGGTTTTGCCAATCGCGCTGGCGCAGGGCGCGGTTTGCTATGTCGCGGCCATTTTGCTTGGCTTGCCGGTCACGTTGACAATTTTGTACGCGGTACTGTTCCTTTGTCCGGTGTCATTATTTTTCATCGCCCTGGGCCTGCTTTTTGGCAGCGCGCTGGGCGTGAAGCAGGTGGGCGGCATTTGCGGGGCGCTGCTGACCAACCTCACGGCATGGCTCTCCGGCGTGTGGTTCGACCTTGACCTCGTGGGCGGGATTTTCAGGAAAATAGCGAACGTACTGCCCTTCGTCCACGCGGTGGAGATGGAGCGGGCCGTGCTAAACGGTGATTTTTCGGGAATCTTCCCGCATGTCTGGTGGGTGCTCGGTTATGCGGCGGCAGCCGTCGCGCTCGCGGTGTACTTCTTTTTGCGGCAGATGAAAAGGCAGTAAAGAACTGGCATAAAAATGGCACCCTAAGAATATATAGGCTGCCATTTTTGTGTTATAGGAAACTTACATTACCACGTGCGGGAGCCGAGTTTTTTGAATTCCCCGACCGTCGGGACATGGGAGTTCATGCCGCCGTCCACCGTGACGACCTGCCCGGTCATGAACGCGGACTCGTCGGAGGCAAGGTACAGCGCCATGTATCCGATGTCGTTCGGGCAGCCGTAACGGTTTACGCAGATATTGTTTAGGAAGATGTCCTTCACGGCCTGTGCCACGTAAGCGTCATTCTGCGGGGTCACGATGAGACCCGGACGGATGCAGTTGCAACGGATGCTCTGTTTTCCATATTGCAATGCAACGTCCTTCGTGAGCATGTCCACACCGGCTTTCGCGCACGCGTAGGCCGTTCCGCCGAGGTCGCCGCCGCAGGAGGCCATCGAGCCGATGTTCACGATGGAGCCGCCGCCATTTTCCTGCATGTGGGGAAGGACGGTCTTAATCATATAAAACGTTCCCCGTAGGTCGGTGTTGAAGATATTGTCCCACATTTCCATCGTGACCTCGTCGACCCGCCCGTCCGGGAGCGCGACATTGGACGCGTTGTTAATCAAAATGTCAATCTTCCCGTATTTTTTCACGGTTTCCTCGAATAGCCGGTCAATCGTTTCCGGTTTGGTCAGATCCAGGAAGAGGTAGGTGGCCTCCCCGCCGTCCGCCTTGATCTCGTTAACGACGGCCTGGCCTTTTTCCTGCCTGCGCCCGCAGACAATCACGCTGGCCCCTTCCGAGGCGAATAATTTCGCGGTGCCAAGCCCGATGCCGCTGGTCGAACCGGTGACAATGGCAACTTTTCCTTTCAAACGGTCACTCATAATTGTAATCCTCCTATTGAAATTTTATATAAAATTGATATAATTTTATCAAAGAGAGAACGACCTTACAAGTTACAGAATTGCGGGTGGTGTCTCAAAGTGGACATTTTCGGACGATTTGTCACGTGGAAAGGGAGTATTAAGGACGGAGGAAAATAAGATGGTTCGTTCGCGTGCGGA
>Ga0073906_1005334_pt1 | contig 11688 bp, 13 predicted proteins | sample Inofromicrocosms_FD_65485 | JGI IMG/M metagenome (GOLD analysis project Ga0073906, IMG submission 65485) | Mouse cecum microbial communities from Vienna, Austria - Inoculum for glucosamine and mucus D2O microcosms | ecosystem: Host-associated > Mammals > Digestive system > Large intestine >... | reverse complement strand
TGGAGGTACTGGATTAGTCATATCAGGATCTGGGTCGATTGGACTTTGCCCTTGATCATCCAGCCTACCACTCAAGACTGCACTGCGAGCAATACCACGCCGACCAGACTGCGAATATGGCGTTAAGGTTAGCTTTTGCTCTCCTACTAATTCGCCCATCGTAAAATCGCCTTTACCCTCCTCTACAGCTACGAATCCCAACAGTGCATCGTCTAGACTCACCAGTACTTTCTCCGCATTGGTTTCAAAAGTAATATGCGTCGTATCATCGTCAACCCTCTCGACCCCTAGCTCTGTAATTTCCGAAGCCTGTTCTACTGCTCGCTTCTGGACAATTTTTACTTTAGCTGACATCGTACTGGAACCTTTTTCGTCTGTTACACGCACCTGTACAAAACCCTCAAATTCTGAGTTAAATTGTTTCTCCACTATAGATTGACCAGCCACAAAATTACCGTTTCCTTCTAAATCCCACTCATATATTAAATCTTCATTACCAAAGCCATAAGAATCGCCAGCGTCAAATTTAAGCACATCGCCTACCTCACCATAATATTCTAGATTGGAGAATTTTGCTACAGGGCGATTAAATATAGATTCGGTCGACAAGCTCAGCTCAGACTCGACGTCAAAGAATTCCCCTCCAGTTCGCTCAGTAAGTTCGCGATAAGTTTCGCGCAATTCTTCTGGCGCAATCACATAAATATTTACCGGATCAATACTTAAACTTAACTCGACAATATCCTCAATAGTTGTAGCATCAAAATCTGGACTATGGTAGCCAGCATCGGTCAATACGACTATACTTTTCGTCACATCGCGTCGCCACTCTACTCTAAGCAAAGCTTTTCGAAGCGCAGACAGTAGCGATTCGTCTGCGTCACCACCACCACAATCCGACGCATATCTATAAGGTGGGAAATTCTTCTCCTGACATTCAAAATCACAATTTACGAAAAAGGCTGGAAAGACCATATCCCTAAGATCACGATACTCATAAGCCGCTACTCGCCCTCCATGCTTGCGCACTTCCTTGAACAACTTCACCTGCTGTTCACTATACTTTTTAATATATGGGTCCATTGACCAAGTTACGTCCAATAAGAATACCAAATCATGTATATTAAGTCCATCTTTATCATTTTGCGTTTGATCTGGATATCGATTTTTAAGTTTTTCCCAAATTACCTGAGCTGCATCCTTATAGCGATTGCTGGAAATATATTTTGAGTGGTCCGATATACTCATTTGCGAACTACACATAATATCACCATCATTACACCAAGTTCCTAGTTTGCCAGCATAACCATCAGGCTGATATGGTCGATGGCTACCCAAGACGCCAGTATATGCTTGACAATCGGGTACATCAGCACGATATTCAGATAAATTCTGTCCCATGCATGCGTCTGGAGTTTTCGGCAACAGCCATTCAGAAAGTGGCGAACCTTCTGGCAAATATATTTTCGGATCACCAAAAGTTGCAGCATAGATAATTTTGGCAGGATGAATATCGTGTATAGCTTTAGAAATAATCATAGCGCCCTGCGAATAGCCGCCTAATACATACTCTGTCTTGTGACACGAGCTTGAAATTTTCGTAATATAAGCTTTGAGTTCATTTATGCCTTCCTCCACACTTTTCCCAAACTTTCCAGCTTCCCCTGCCGTCAAATATGCCTCAACCATATTTACTCCAGCCCAAAAGTTACCACTAACCGCCGCAGCTGGATATTGATAACTCATTTGTTTTTGTGATCCTAGCTCATAAAAATTATAGCTCAGGGTAGCATGACCCAACCTTTCCTCCAAGCTACTTCGCCAAGCTTGATAATTTGGTCCATTTAGAGATTCTCCAGAACCACGTACAAAAATAAATTCCACATCATTACAGCCTGCCGCTACGCTAGGTACAGAATTTAATATGACCCCAAAGCTTGTTGTAGCTATAAATAATAATGCAAATATTACATTACAATAATGCCTCGTCTTTTCTTCTCGCCAACAAGTTTTATATTTTTGCTCCCAAAATTTATTTTTTAGCAATTTTCTCCGCATTCCTGCCTCCACAGAACTATAATTTATATTCTGTGCGTCAGTATATAGGAAAATTCTTCCATTTTACAAGCACTACCGAATTAGACAACCATTTCAGCCGAATAAAGACCCCAGAAGCATATAATAACTAATTCAGCTCGATAAAGGCCCGCAAGGTATTTACCAAACAATTTCCGTCAGCTCATGCTCGCGTAAGAAATCATTCGCTTTCCGAAAATGGCCATTACCAAAAAAGCCATTGTATGCAGACAAAGGAGATGGATGCGCTGATTCTAAGATCAAGTGTTTTTCTGTGTTGATTAACTTCTTTTTACTGCGTGCATCACGCCCCCACAGCAAGAAAACTAAATGATTACCTTGCTCATTCAGATATCTTACAGTAGCCTCAGTAAACGTCTCCCAACCATGCCCACGATGGGAGCCAGCTTTATGCGCCTCAACCGTCAAAACGTTATTGAGCAGTAGCACTCCTTGCTCCTGCCAGCTTCTTAGATTTCCAGTTTGATTACTATGGCTACCATACTCCTCATCGATCTCTTTATATATATTTACTAAAGACGGTGGGATTGGTTGCGAATCTGGCACCGAAAAAGCCAAACCGTGCGCAGCTCCAGGTGTATGATATGGATCTTGCCCCAAGATTACTACCTTAACCTGATTTAAATCCGTAGTGAAAGCCCGAAAAACCTGCGCCTTAGCGGGAAAAACTTGCTTGGTTTCATATGCTTCATGCAAGAACTTACTTAACTCAACAAAATATGGTTTAGCAAACTCCGAATCCAAAAAGGCCTTCCAGCTTTCGTGCATCTTAATCTTCTTCTTTCACTTCCTTAAAATCTTTGCTAGCCGAACGTTTCTCTTGTTTTTCTTCAATAGCCTCTATCACCTCATCCTTAGCTTCATCATCCTCAACGGTCTCATCTTTGGCAACTTTGCCCTGCTTTGGCTCCACTGGCAAAATATCTTCTCTTGGGATATCTGTCGGCATAGCTTTATCATGCGATGATCCTTTTCCAGATCTATTCTTATGACTAGGGTTAATCGCTTGCATAAATAAGCCTAGACCCAAAATAATCGCGAGCAAGGTCATAACCCAACCTATAAATGGGAGCATACCTACGAATATGACTAAAGTAATTCCAAGCAAGAGCTTCACGAATGCCGGAGCATTACTATGGAATAGATTATTAACCAGCAGCTCTCCCAACCACAATCCAGTAAAAGCCTGCGAAAGATAGATCATAATAATATAGGCAACGATCAAAATCAATCCAGCTGGTGCGCCAATGATTGACATGATCAAGAAGATGCTAATTAATGGAACAAATAATAAGGTACAAAGACCAATAAATACATCTTTGCCAAATTGCACATAACTGACTTCTTTGGATACTTTGTCCTTTATGGCTGGGAAAAGTGCCATTATAATCACAAAGGTCACAAACAAAGCGATAATTGAAAGTACCTTCGACAAGAAGATTTCGGTTGCCGTAGCCGTATCAACTACGACTTCATATTTTTCAATCTCCGCATAAGTTACATTAGAGATGCCATCAATATAGGCGTCATTATTAATGCTAAGTTTGCCCGTAATTTCTGTTTTGCCCTGAAAGATTACCTCCCCAACAGATAAATCAACGTTACCGTCAATCTTGATATCATTTAGGACGAGTTTACGAGCCGCTACCGACAAGCTACCAGGAAGGTCTGCGTCTATCGTAATCACATTGCCAGCCGCAAAAACATCGCGACCGACTTTAGCATCTTGATGAATTGTAATGTAATTGCCTGCAGCAAACAGATCTTTCTTAGTAGAAGATGAAAAGTCCAAAATGTTTCCAGCCATAAAGGCATACTCGGAAGGAGCTTTTACGCCGACATTATTACCACTGATGAATAATAATCCATTTGTTTCAGTTTCGCTCATTACATTCATGCCAGCGATGAACCTATTGTGTCCAACTTTCAAGATTTCAGTATCACTATCAGACTGCTCCAACTCAAAAGTGCTCTCTGTCTCCTCAGACCGTACTGAAGAAGTCAAATCCCTTGGCGTTATCTCCTCCGCTATCGCTGGTAAGGTTAAACCAACCACGCTTAATATTGATGCGCAAATTGCGGTGAGAATCATTTTATTTTTCATGCTGCTTCCTCCTGATTTTCATCAGCTATAACATTATATTCTTTGACACTATGATGCATCTTAATCACCCACGTTACCGCCATGCCACCAATCACCAGAAGTGCTGCATAAATTAGACTGTCTACACTAAAATTAAAGCCTGCGTTAAATAATAGACCTAGGGCACTTATCATAGTAATTAGCCCCACCAACAAAACCATCGTGCGGCACGTCACTATAATCCTCTCTCCATTAGCCCGCATCAATAACCGCTGAGCTGATTCGGCATAACGCCTCGTCGTATCCCACAATGAACGCATGTAATTCAGAGTGCCCAACAAAGCCGTATAACGATATCCAGAAATCGCCAAGAATTCAATCAATTCTTGGTCGTCTTTCATTCCCGACTCACGCACATCAATATAAGTAGACATTTGTTCTAATCTGCCAGAGATCAACAGAGCAGTTTTTTCATAACGATCTAATTTAGTCGTCGCTAGCAAGATTCCGTCTTCAGTAGCATACTTTTGTTTTTTGATCGCATCAATTTTACCCCAAATAGCACGATGTAAATTCAGATAACGATGTAGTTGCCCTTTAAACTCACGCGCAAAAATTTGCTCTTCTACGTAGCGTTCAATATTCTCTGGAGTTGCTTTTTTATTATTGATGAAATAATACTTATCCCCACGCAATACATTGTAATTTTTGCCGTCAAATTCAAAATACTTTTGTCGCTCAGTTTTGGCGAGAAGATCGGCAATATTTTCTGCTGACGCATTGTCGCAAACAATAAAATACGGATAAATACCCTCTACGCTTTTTAATTCCTTAAAAACTGGAGCGCCAGTACTAAAAAGATAACTCAACGCTGGCGACAAGCGCTCTTCATAATAACCACGCAATCTTTCCGCATCAGCAAATAAAGTTGGTTCGCTAACTTGCTCGCTACTAACTACCGTTAAACCATCTTCAAATAGCTTCACCTTGGTATGTTCTGCCGTAGTAAAAGCGACAAACTCCTCATTAGCCACGCCATACTCAATAGTATCAATACGTAGATTGTCGCGTAATTCCCCAAGCTTTTGCTCATCCAGTCCTAATTGAGAAGTTCCATCTCTCAAGAAATCATAAATTTCTGAAAGTTGTAACGTCGTCCGCTGAAACCAACCACCAATATAAATATTCTTTATCTTCATTCGCCTCCACTCATGCTTAAAGTCGCACGCGCATTAAAATTTGACCTCACTATTACTACTATCATAACACACTTCAAAACTCATTGAAAAATTTCCACTAACTTTTTCCGTCCACGACTACCCGTCTTAATGACAACGCAACTTTTAGCAACCCCAAAGTGTTTCGACAAAAGCTTGATCAAAGCAATGTTAGCCTCCCCATCCACTGGTTTTTCACGTAAATATACCGTTAGCGCGTTATTATCGGCGATTACCAGCGGACCTTTCTTCGAGTTTGGCTTTACGACAACTTCATAAATCATTTTATCTATTATACTCTAGTAAATCCAACATTTCTTGGCAATTGCCTAATGCCTGCTGACATTGCTGGCTTAGACTTGTTAGCTCCGTCAATTGCTTAGAAAAACCCTGAGTCAACCCGTATTGCATACTCTGACTTAAGAAATTTGGCACTAGTTTCACGCCACTATAAAAAATCCTCTTGATATCATTACAAGTACGCGAAAGATAAAACTCCGTGATTTGTTCAGCAAGTAGACTTTTCGTATCAGTCAGGCTGCCAGTTAAGGTATTCATACCAAACAGCGCCAAAAAAGCCTTAGCCATTTTGAATAGAAAATTTGGTACGGCAATATTATACTGCGTAAATATCCCGATCATCTCCACAAAGAACTGCTCGACTGGAATGCTTTTGATTTTCTGGATCTCTTCAAGCATCTCACTGCGAAGCTTTTCCCAATCCATATCTAAATATTCTCCACGTTTAATGAGCAAGTCAATGACGCGATCAACTTTTTCAGTATACGCACTAAGAAAAAGTTCTCGTGTTAATTCGGCCTCTTCACTACTAAATTCAAAGATTAAGCCCATATCCAAAAACCCAATATTGCCACGATCTAGATATAAATTGCCGCCATGCGGATCACCATGAAAAACTACAGGCATACCATGGAACAACGCATAAAACGATAGACGAATATATTCATTTTTAGCCTGAGCGACTTTCTGCTTATTGCTCTCATTCATCGTAATATGATTCAGTGTTGGCGCTGTAATAAACTCCATGACAATGACATTATTTGTGCTGTATTCCGTAAAAAGCTTTGGAACAACAATTTTGGTCTGAACGTTTTTAATTTTGCCATTCACGCTATCTGCAAACTCTTTATAGCGTACAATATTATATTGCTCATTTTGAAAATCAGTTTCTTGGAAAATCCAATCCAAATAGCACTCTAATGCTCGATCGCTACCAAATAAATTTTGAAATCGCACAAATCTCCCAAAGCGATGGATTAACTTTTGAATCTGCTTGACGTCCTTTGCGATTCGCCGAGTCAAGTCCTGGCGTTTGATTTTAATAGCTACTTCCGTCCCATCTTTTAAAACTGCATGATGCACTTGCGAAATCGACGCCGATCCAAGTGGTTTTTCGTCAATACTGGCAAATTTATCTGACCAGTTTTCACCATATTCTTGTCGTAAAATTTTTTGGATTTTTGTAAAAGGAATTTGGTTGCAATGATCGCAAATTTGCACCAGTTTTTGACGATCAGCTTCAGTAAAAATCTCGCCCACATTTTGCATTGCTAAGATTTGTGCAACTTTAATATACACCACTCCCATTTTCTCCGAGAATTCACAAATCACCTTGCCAGTATTTTGACGAAATATAAATTTCTTGACCAACATTAAAAATCCATACCAATACAATCGCATCTGCCTCCTTGTTGAGTTTAGTATAGCGAATTATATCACTTTTCGCAAACATAAAACTTTTCTTTAGTATAATTATGTCATGCATGAAGAACTAATCCATAAACTTTTCGATTTACAAGATATCAAGTATCGCGATTTTCATAGCAGACTTTGTCCGGGCGCTCACAACATGATTGGCGTACGTATTCCTTTGCTGCGCAAACTCGCCAATGATCTAAATAAAACTAACTTTTACGACTTTCTCCATACGGTCAAAAACCAGTATTATGAAGAAACCATGATCGAAGGATTCGTGATAGCTACCGCAAAAATGAGTCTATCGGAACGCTTTGAGTTTTTACAAAAGTTTGTGCCAAAAATTGATAATTGGGCGGTTTGTGACTGTGTGGCAGCAAGTTTCAAAATCAAAACTGCAGATTTGTCAAAGTATTGGAATTTTATCATGCAATATCAAAATTCTAACCAAGAATATGAGCTACGTTTTATGCTCATTATGATACTAGATCATTTCCTATATCCAGAATATCTAACTCAGATTTTTCAAACCCTAAACCATATTCACAGTGATCAATACTACGTTAATATGGCACAAGCTTGGCTAATCGCTGAAATGTTTACAAAGCATCGCGATGTAACCTTGCAATTTTTACAAAAGAATAACCTATCGAACTGGGTTCAAAATAAAGCCATCCAAAAAGCTCGTGAATCGTATCGAGTTTCTGAGGTAGATAAAACGATGCTCTCTAAGCTCAAACGTTAAAGCTGACTTGGTCGATAAATCCGGTTACTACCAACGTACAAATCAGTAGACATCAGCTTGGTCGTCGTCAAATCTACGTCAATCGTTACTAAATGCAACTCATGCGAATCTAGATCGAGCGCTTCTACCGTTTCTCCATTAATCGCCATGAGAAATGCAGGCAAAACTAAACACTCTGCAATGTGAAACAATAAGTGCGCCACCATCAAAAATCCGCCAAACAATCCCAGCTTTCCCGCACGTAGCTGACGTAGTTTCTTTTCAAACCCACAGTGACACTTATGACACTTCATAGCTGAACTATATCATATCTAAAATACTTTGTACAGTAAGGTCTGCTTATATTCTTACTCGGATAGAAACTCCTCTAGACTAAATCCTTCGGTATCGACATTCTCATGGCCAATATCAAAGCTCATCTGAGGGTTCTTTTCGGCGATGGTCTTACGAGGATACCCCTTAATCTTAATATCATCGACTGTAAAGTCGTAGAAATTAGTTTTCTCAGGATTGAGCCAAATCTCAGGCTTGCATGCCACTGGCTGACGAGCAATTAGCTCTTTGGCTAGCTCAACATGACGATCATAAATCTGGATATTTTGCACAAACCATGAAAATCGTCCAGGAATATAACCACAGTGGCGAGCCACTAGGTGCAAGAAGACCAGATACTGCACCTGATTAATACATCCAGCCGCCATAAAGTCGCTTGATCGCTGATATAGACACATGTCAAGATAATCTTTACCATCTTTACCATGGCGAACATTCCATGCCGTTTGATAAGCGCACGGCTTAAGGCCATGCTTATCTTTGTAGTCATCAACTTGCCACATATTAATAATATGACGACGTCCATCAGGATTATTCTTGATGTCATCCAGAAGCTCTTGCACTAAATTGTGGCGACGTACTGTTTCACCATAAACAGCACCGATCGTACGATCACCGATATCCCACTCGTCCCACCAAGTAATGCCATATTTTTCTTTGAGCAAATCTAGATTGTTCGACTGGTCCTGATAAATCCACAACAACTCACCGATCGCATAACGCACCGCAATTGGGCGTAAAGTAATTAGTGGCATTTCTCCTTTCGTTAGATCATAGGTGGTCATTAAGTGGTTTACGCTTAAAGTATGTGCTGGAACGCCATCACTATACTTTGAACTTGGCCACATATCTAAACACCCCTCGTCTAGAATGCGCTGAATAATCTCTTTAGTGTAGACATCTCCCTTGGTGTCAGTTACCTGCAGCTCGGCCTCGGATTTCGCCTCTACAGCGATAACGGATTTTTGTTCTGGAATGTTTTTTGTTCTAGATTCATCAGTTAGCCGCTGTGTCTTTGTGGTTGATTTCCACATCGGTATCACCCCAAACAAGCGCGATTCTCTACTTTCAGTAACTTCTGTCTTTTTTGCCATAGCCATTTCCTCCATATAAGCCATTTAATGTAACTGCACCTACCACCCAATGTCTATTTTTCCTAGTATAGCATAAGGAAAGCTAAAATCTTGTGTAGTTTTTACAACATCATAAGCATAACGATTCAACATATTATATGTGATAATGTATGTTAGAATAGTTTCATGAAATTACGTGGATTTGAAATTGCCAAAGGGTGGGAAAATGCCAACATTGCTTTACCCAGGCGCGCTACAAAGCACTCTGCAGCCTATGACATAGCATCAGCAATCGATTTGACAATCCCAATTTTTCAGCCAGGCAGCGCACCAATCTTAATTCCGACAGGACTCAAAGCCTACTGTCTACCTGATGAATTTTTCTTCATTCTTAATCGTAGCTCCGGACCACAGAGAGGCTTAGTATTTGCAAATGGCGTAGGAGTGATTGATGCGGATTTTTATAATAACCCCGACAATGATGGCCATTTTCAACTCATTGTTTTTAATATATCCGATCATCCGATTCAGATTAAAAAAGGCGATCGAATTGCCCAGCTAATTTTTCAGAAGTTTCTCACTATTGACAATGATATTGCTCAAGGAGATAGAACTGGCGGTATCGGATCGACAAATTAATCTCAGTCATGCTTGGTTTTCTAACTAAAGTGTGCAATAATGGAAATAACTGTGGAGGTTCACCTAAAATCATTTATTTTAATTCCTTTCACATTCGTACATTGCAAGTTAGGAGGTTTTATGTTTGAACAAGAAGCTAGTCTACTACGTAGCACGTGAGTTTCGGAGACGTGAATTAACGAAGGTCGTCATTGTTTACGACATGGACGATATCTTATGGTCACTAATGACAGTCGTATGTCAATTTTGCGACATTGAGTACGCCCGTGCTACTAGGATATTCAGTATTCGCGACAATGATCAGTTGACTCACGCCGAACAGACCGCCATCCTTGATGCATTCGCAAACCCAAAGATCTTTGAACGCATTCAGTTCTACCCTGGTGCCGCTGATATCATGCGCCCAGCCGAGCTGGGCGCGATCATCAAGATCAACAGCAACGCATTTACGTCACAGATTGCCAATCTCAAGCGCGATCAGCTACTGGCCGCCATCCCCGGTTTGCATCCGCCAAATATCCAAATGAATATCGTCAATCCAAGTACTGCAAAACACAAAGTGCTCGATCCGGATATGACTATCTTCATTGATGATAGCCCGCATAATATCGCTTCATCCTCTGCCATCATTAATCTGATGCCAAGAACGATCGGTTGGACTAGTCACCCTGGAGATATTCAAAAGATAGCTGGCAAACGCATTCATTGGGAAGATAATCTTCTGGCAATCAACACGCTTATCTACGATATCACGAAGCAGATCATCTACCCCGACGCCGTTTAGGAAAGGAGCTGTAAGGAATGCTGTATTCGCCAAAGCGTAAAGTTGTTTTTGACATTGATGATGTGCTTTGGGGACTAACTCATCGAGTGGTACAACAGCTCTCTATTAAGTATCAAGATTGGATAACGTTCCAAGTGCTACAAAATGAACGTTACTCAATGGAAACGCGCATCGCTATCAACAATGCATTTCGAGATCCTGCAACTTTTGCTAATATGCAATTTTACACTGGCGTCGAACGCATTATGGATATCGAGGAGTATGGCGCAATCGTTCAGATTAAGTCTAATTCTTTTTCTGAAGCAGTGGCCGTTAGCAAAAGACAACAACTCCTGTGTGCTATCCCAGGCTTGCGTGAAGAGCAGCTATATCTTCCCATCGTTGACGAACACACCACCATGCAAAAACGCTTCGATGACGACACATTCATTAGTATCGATGACAGCCCCAGCAACATCGCTGGCTCGCCGGCGTGTTTCAACTTTATGCCCTACACACCATGGAATGTAACAAATGAGGCTCGCATGCTGGTCGCAAGCAAGCGCGTGACACGCTATCCGCAAGAGGATCTGAATGGCTTGATCGATCAGATTATTCAGCTTTTAATCGCCCCGCACCATTAGTTGACACAATAACCTCCACACAGCCCCTCTCGTACATAGAGGGGCTTTTTCAGACCTTATTTTATGATTTAGAACTTACGAATCTTAGGCTTTGGTTGAGTCTTTTTGACATTCTTCTGATTACTACGCTTGTGGTCGATTTTACTTATTTTGGTCGTCCCGTCATCCGTATTGAGCGTGTTGAGTTTTTCGGCATCATTAGTTCGTTCCTTATCTTTTTTGGCTAATTTTACATTGTCAGTCATTTTGTCTTTTATTGGAATTTTCTTTACCGTGGCTGAGTTCTTAGAGCTTTTTTGAACTTTTGGTTTGCGCTTGTTGTTCTTTGGCATATCCAGCGATCGCTGTTTTGGTTCCGGGTGGTTGTCAGTCATCTTT